>VAPR01000601.1_pt1 | contig 22395 bp, 18 predicted proteins | sample 3380701 | NCBI WGS metagenome assembly VAPR01 (sample SAMN11536904, study PRJNA540576) | hot springs metagenome | isolation source: hot spring wet sediment | place: Spain: Lobios | collected 2014-01 | reverse complement strand
GGTGCCAGCCTTCGCAATTGCCCCTAATGACTTGACGATGATATTGACGATGCCTCCAGCAAGGTTGCCGGGGGAAGGGTTTTCGTCCAAGTCGTAACCGAAGCGAGCCACATACTGGCGGAACCACTCTACAGCTTCCCAAATTTGTTGTGCTACCTGCTCATCTCTCGCCCGCTCCATCAGCAAGTGTTCTGCCCCAAAGATTTCCGGCACTTCGGTGAAGAGAACGGTCCCTCGGCTGCGGATGAGCAAATCCGCTGCATGCCCCAACGCAGGGTTTGCTGTAATGCCCGAGAAAGTGTCCGACCCACCGCACTTCACCCCCAAAACAAGTTGGCTGGCTGGCACTGATTCCCGTCGGCACTGGTTCGCCAGTTCCAAAAACTCCCCAACGATCTCCAATCCTTTCCGCACCGTCACTTGCGTGCCACCGTCTTGTATGCTCAGGAAGCGCACAGGTTTTTTGTCTGCCAAAGGCTCTATATACTGGCGGAAGGCGTCAAGGTTCGTCTTCTCGCATCCTAACTGAATAACCAACGCTGCGGCTGTGTTGGGGTGCTCTATGTAGCGAGCAAGCACCTTCATGGTTATCTCCACTGGGGTGCCGTCAGGACAGCCACAACCCTTGTTGTGGGGCAACGCCACAACCCCGTTGACATTCGGATACTCGTCAGGTGACCACAAGAGCATCTCTGCCCGCCAGGCGATTTGCAGCGCTTCTGTGGAAGCGCACATGCTGGTGGGCACCACCAGCACATAGTTGCGGGTGCCCACTCGTCCGTCTGGGCGCCGAAACCCCTGCCACCGAGGAATTTGCTCATCAGGCAAATATTGGGGCGGCACGCTTTTGGAGGCGGGTTTGATCTCTCGCTCAGGCAACCGATGCTCCAACCGTTCTCTCCACACCCCTTCCCCTTGATGGATCCCCAACGAGATACCAAACGGTTGCCCATATTGCTTGACAGGCGTGCCTAAAGGCAAATCCCAAAGTGCCACCCGATGACCAGCTGGGATGGTTTCCTTGACCGTTATAGTTTGGTTGCGCCACGCCAACACAGTGCCAGCTTCAATGGTATGCTTAGCGATAGCGACATTGTCTTCGGGATGGAGCACCAAAGCAAAGTGTTCCAAAGGGACGGGCTGCATCAACCCCGGTCACCTCGCACGCGTGGTGATTTCTTCAGGCGATGGGATTCGCCCCATCCGCTCAAAGGGAAAGTAACGGAACACCACCTTGCCTTCTATCAAGTCCAGCGGGATGGGACCGAAATCCCGGCTGTCATTGCTGTGGGCGCGATTGTCACCTAAAACGAAAACTCGATCTGTTGGCACCCACCACTGCCCAAAATCGTCAAGGTAGAAGGTGCCAAGGTAAGGTTCTCGCAATGGCACCCCGTTGATGTAAACCTGCCCCATCAAAATGGTGACGATTTCGCCGGGAAGCCCAATGACCCGCTTGACCAACCAAGTCTTTTTGGTCACGGGATCACAAAAGAAAACGATGTCGCCCCGCTTAGGTGGCGATTCCGAAGTAAAGCGCATGCGCCGCACCAACACCGCATCACCTTGCAATAAAGCAGGTTCCATGGAGGACGAAGTGACGATCGTGGCGATAAACAGGGAACGGAAAAGCAGCCACACTTCCAACCCAAAAATGAGCAGGAGCCCCACAAAAACCCAAAACCAGATATCCCGCACACCCCGCTTTTTGGTTAGCCACGACTCCGGCGGTGGTGCAACAGGAGGCACCTCAAGGTTTTCCATAGCGGTCACCGCATGTAAAGGAATTGAATGCCTTCCAACCCGAAGGGGACAAAGCGGTAACCCCACTGCCAACCCGATTCCCCTTCAAAGTGCCAAGGTCCAACGAAAGTCGGGTCTTCGCTCCGATGGTGCGGACCGAGCAGGTTGCGCAAACTGCCATACAACCGAACACTCAACCGATTGCGCCGCCGCATCCATTTTGTCACATCCAACCGATAGGGCGACCAAGCCAAAACACCTACAGGCTTCCCGTTGAGCGCCACCTCTGCCACTATTGCGTGGCATCCGTTCAGCACTAACCACACGCGCTCAGCCCCAACGGACTTAGCAAGGGGCAACTCCACTTCGGTATGCAGGCTCACACTTCCCGCAAAGAAGGGCAAACCTTGAAACACCAGATCGCCACTGCCAACTTCTCGGACGGGAGCGCGAAGCGCAAACTCCGTCTCCCCAACCTGCCAGACACTGAAGTCACCCAACAGGTAAACAGCTTCCACTTCCAACGGCGGCTGGTAGTCGCACTCCAGCAGCAATTCGTTTTCGCCTTCTCGCAGCAGCCCTTGGATGTCTATGCGTTGGAATGCAAAGTTGAGCCAGTGCCCCACAGGCTCGGAGGGCACCCGCTTGCCATTCAGTTGAATCCGATACGCCTGCGGCACCTCCATGACCAACCAAAGGGGCGACTCTGCAGGTGGCAACTCCTCTACCAGAAAGCGGTAGCGTATTTGCAAGTGGCAAGGTTCTGCCTTTTGGATCAAGCGGTTGCACAACCAAGTCGTCGGCTGGCGCTCCACCCACTCGCCACCGTCAATGCGGTAGTCGCAGTAGTCTAAGGTCAAAGCGTTCAAATCGTGCGCTTCCAGTTGCCAGCGGGGTTGTAAAGTCACCGTGTGAACAGTGTTGTCCGCAGTGGGATGCGGTAGCACTTTCTCTGTGTCGCCTAAAATCGGCTCTTTGCGGCTATCCACCACAAGCAGATAGGACTGAGCCGAGGCAAAAGGAAGGTGAGCAACCAGTTCGTCCCCTTCCCGTTTCACGGGCAAGGGCGTAACCGTTCCCGTTGCTGCGTCCCACAACTGCACTTGCCCTTGCACTGCCAAGCGAACCTGAGCGATAAACTCTTCCTTGTTGCGCTCCGTGTTGACCAAGTAAAACAGCCGTCGTCCCTCTCCCAAATCCCGCTCTTGACAAACGATGGTGCTCGCTGGATGACCATCCCGAAGGATGTTGCAGCGTTGCTGCAACCACTGGCGAAGGACTTTGATCACTGCGTCTGGCTCATTGGGGATAACCTCTGCGTGGCTCTGAAGGAAGCGAGAAAGGTGCTCATTGCGCTCACCGTTGATGCGCTCAGGCAACGGTTCCACAGCAAGGAGTTTACCTCCCGCTGCCACAAACTGCTGCAGCAACTCAAAGGTGCTCTCCCACCAACTCAGGCTGGGCGGAACGATCACGACTTTGTAAGAGCACAACCCAACTTGCAATTGTCCATCCGAAACCTTTGCGTAGCGGCGCAAGAGAAACTCATCGCCGAAATCAAAATCGTAGTGCGCACCGAGAAGCGAACGAACCAACTTCTCCAACTCCTGCGAGAGGCGTTCGCACGGCTCCCTGTCTTCGGGGTGGTAAACGCACCAAGCACTGCTGATAGGGTGTAGGACAAGGATGTCTGTGACCGCTCTTCCTTGCCGAATCAGAAAAGTGGTGCGGGCGAACAAGTTGTTGACCAAGTGCCAATAGCGCCAATAGGGTTGGTGGTCAAGGAACGAAGGGGGAAAATCGCGCTTGCGTGCGCCCCGCAAACTGTAAAGGCTCAGGTGTTGACAAACATAGTCCACGCCCAACACAAACTGCCACTCTGCCATCCACCTTTGGTCTTCCATGCTGGCGTTCCAGCCGCTTGTGCCAAACATTTCGCTAAGCACTCGCCGCCCCAACTGGCGCGCAACGGACGAACACTGCTTTATGGTCACTGGAGTGAGCAACGAACGCCCCAGTTGATCAATGCCCGGGAGCTGCATGAACTCGTAGTGCGGCATCGCAGCACCTATGTAAGCGATTTGCGACCAAAGGGTATCTTCCGCCATCCAATGCCCCGTCAACCGCAGCCCGTAAGTTTCGCACCACTCGTAGACCCTTTTTGTGAAGTTTTCCACGAAAAGTTCGGTCATCGTTTGCAAGTAATCGTGGCGCACCTTTTGCCAATCCCGCCCGTGCAGGCTTACTTCGTAAAACAGGCTGGGCAAATGAGGCAGCAGCGCATACCCGCGCCGACGCTCAAATTCAATCGGCATCTCTTTTGTCCAACCGTAGGCGTGTTGATTGCACTGAGGTTCGTCGGTGAAGATGCCGGGGATTGTTTTGCCAAACTCATCGGCAAACCGCTCCCGATAGGCATCGTAGGTGATGCGCAGGAAAGTTTCTACAGCGTTTGGGTTCATGACATCAATGTAGCCATCCCGCTCTACGAAAAACTCCACGATCACTTTTCCACGATGGGCGCTCAAGTTGAGCGGCTGCCCCGTTACTTCTTGCCAATCCAACCACTGTCGTCCTTTGCGAGTCACAAGGTAAGCAGCGAGGCTTCGGTCATAGGGAACGAACTCGCGTGCATTCCAATGGATAGGGATTTCACGGGCGCGCAAAAGGTGGCGGTTGTATTCGCCTCCACGCCCTGAAACCAATCCGCCTGCAAAACCGCTCGGCCACTTGTCTTCGTCATACAGCCAAGCCAACATGCCCAGTTGCTTGGCTTCATCCACGCAAGCGGCAACAGCTTGCATCCATTCCTCGCTTAGGTAAACGGTGTCCAATCCGATGCGAGCGTGCATGAAGAAGCCACCAATGCCTTGTTGGTGGAACTCACGGATTTGTCGGCGCAACTCTTCGGGGATAAGGCGGTCGTTCCACGACCAAAAAGGTGCCCCACGAAACCATGCCCCTTTGCCAATCCGTCCAACCTCTTGAAACGACCGAATCAAGGCATCCGACATCAACTTTCACCTCACCTTTTTGTTTCCCCACGCCCAACAAGCAGCGAATTCGTCACCACCAAACATTGCGATTCAAACAGAAGCGATAGCAAAAGACCGAGCAAGATTGTAACATTAGGGCAAGTAGGTCAGCCACTACGAACCAGCACTTTAGCAACCCCTGCCAAAATAAACAGAGCCGCTTCGTTCCGAACGACAAGCGAAGGAGGGTTTGGTTATGGCTCGGTCGGATTGGGGCATTGGGATTGTCGGGCTGGGCGGTATCGCTAACACCCACCTGCAGGCTTACCTCAACGCAGGGCTGACCGTTGTGGGCGGTGCGGATGTTGATTCGGAGCGAGCAAAGCACATGCAAGAGCATTGGCAACTCCCCTTCGTCACCACCGACTGGCGAGAGTTGATTGATCACCCGCAAGTGCGCATCGTGGACATCACAGCTCCCCACAAGTTGGAAATTCGGCTGCCCATAGTGGAATATGCCGCGCAAAAGGGAAAAGCTTTGTTCATCCAAAAACCCTTGCTCCCTTACCTTGACCATGCTAAGCAATTGGTTGCTGTCGCTGAGCGTTACGGTGTCCCCATGATGGTCAACCAGAACTCGGTGTTTGTGGCTGCTTTTTTGGCGATGGAGCGCTACCTGCGCAACGGGACAATTGGCACGCCCTACTACTGTCAAATTGAGAACCGCGGTTGGGTTGACTTGAGCGCCCATCCTTGGTTTGGCAAAGATGAACGGTGGGTGACCAGCGACATGGCAATCCACCACTTTGCGTTGGTGCACCACTGGTTTGGAGAATGGGAAAGCGTTTACGCTATCATGGGACGCGACCCGTCCCAAACGGGGGTCAAAGGCGATAACTGGGGCGTAGTGCTCATCCGCTTCCGCAACGGGGTGCAAGCCTGCGTGATCAACAACTGGGCGTATCGGGGCAACCGACCCCGTCCTCACTCGCGGGAAGAAATCGTGATCCAAGGCGACAAAGGGTGTATCACGGGCGACAGCGAAGAAATCTGCATCGTCACCGTTGACCCTCCCGCACGGATTTACCCACAGTTCCAAGGTAAGTGGTTCCCTGACGCTTTCGCTAATGCGATGTGCCACTTCATTGATGGGTTGGAGAAGGGCACACCCTTCTGGTGCAGTGGGCGCGATAACCTAAATGCGGTTGCAATTGCCGAAGCTGCTTACCGCTCTGTTGCGGAACGACGAGAAATCCATCGCTCAGAGTTGCTGCCATGAAACCACTGAAATGACCAATGCTCTTTACTTCAGAGCGCGTTGGTGACTCTCAGAACCCATGCAATGGGCTTTAGCAGATAGTCGGCGAAGCCTCACTTGGATGGCTCTCTAAGGAGCAAAAAAAACGGGGGCGAGGCTCCCCCAAGCCGAGATAAAAATTTCGTCGCCCACGGAGGGTTTGTCCCCTGACGAACCGTATATGGCGCCTCAAAAGATGCGCCCTCCAAGAAACGAAAATCGGCGCCTCAGGAGAGGCACTCCTATTGTCACTGCTACCAGAGCATCAGCAAACTAAGGTTAGGCGGGAAGGTGACCAAGGTCATGCATGCAAGAAAGGAGGTTGGGCGCCCATGCGCTACCGGGTGTTGGGCAAGACAGGATGGGAAGTGTCGGTGATCGGCTTTGGTTCGTGGAACATTGGAGGTCAGTGGGGTGAGGTAGACGACCGCACCGCTTTGGCAACCATCTGGCGGGCTTATGAGTGTGGCGTCAACTTCTTCGACACCGCCGACGCCTACGGTGAGCCTCCGGGACGCAGCGAGGAGTTACTGGGCAAAGCGCTGCAAGGCATCCGCCACGAAGTCTTCATCGCTACCAAAGTGGGCAACTGGGCACGCCGACATGGTCACCCCCTCCCCTACACTTCGCCCCTGCACATCATCGCTTGCTGCCACGCTAGCCTCTATCGGCTTCGCACAGACTACATTGACCTTTACCAGTGCCATATCGGTAACCCAACCGAAGAAGAAGTAACCGTGTTTATGGAAGCGATGGAGCAACTGAAGGAGCAGGGTAAAATCCGCGCATACGGCATCTCCACCGATTCTTTGACTGCGTTGCAACGCTTCAACCAACACGGCACTTGCGCCACTTGCCAGTTGGAGTATAGCATCCTAAATCGGAAGCCAGAGCGTGACCTTTTACCCTACTGTCAAGAACAAAACATCGGCGTGATCGTGCGCGGTCCGTTAGCAAAAGGGCTTCTTTCAGGCAAATTCACCCCAGACACGAAGTTCACCGATAGCGTGCGGATGAGTTGGAACGAAGGGGTTGGTCGCGAACGGTTCTTGCGCCGATTGAGCATCGTAGAGCAACTGCGGTTTTTGGAGCGGGATGGACGGACGATGGCGCAAGCGGCACTGCAGTTCGTCTTAGCCCACCCCGCCGTCCACTGCGCTATTCCCGGCGCCAAATCACCCCAGCAAGCGGAAGCGAATGCGCAAGCGGGAGATGAAGAATTGACCCCAGAAGAGTTGCGTGCTATTGATGCTGTTGTTGCGCCTGGCAGTTCGGTATGACGCTCAATCGGCATCTTAAAGGGCTTGCTTACTGGTTTCATGTCCCTTCAGCGCTTCCAACCCAAACCGCATGGGTTTGAACTGCTCCGAACTAAACAGCGAGGCTTGGTCAACAAAGTGTGGGCTTTTGGGATCGTCGCTAACGCCAAACGGGGTGATGCTCCACGCTTGTGGCGGCGTTGTGTGGGCGATGATGGTCGTGCACGATTGACCACCGGTGGCAGCGAACGCGCCATCAGCAGATGGTTGCCCCACCCAAATAGCACGGAGGCAATCAGCAGCGAAACTCTGAACCCCACTAAGAGGCAGGTCACATGCCAAACCTGTTTCCCCTTCGCGGCGCAACCGCTGCACTTCGCCCAAAGTAGGCAACTTGCCAAAATGGGTAGCAGCATGGTGAAGCGCATCGCGAAACGCCGCTATAGCATTGTGGCGTTCGGTCTCCGTGCGGGGAATTTTGTCATCGTCCGCCCAACCCAATTCAGGTTGCCGTTGGTGATATTGCCATCGCCACAGCAGGTAAACGCCTGCAGCAATCAAGTCTTTGTCCATCCGACCGTTCCACTGGCGCAGCGCAGTGAGGGCAGCATCGACAAAGGGATTGTCAATAGGCTGCCCTGCCACTGCCTCCGATAAAACTTGAACCCATTCCTTCGCTTTCGGCGACAGTGTATCAGTGGCGATGCGAAACGCATCGTCTAAGGTCATCCGCTCAGTTTGCGTTAGCAACCCCAATGCCCGTTCGCTTCGAGCACGGTAAACATCGCCTGTGTGGCTGTAATAGGCATAGTGGGGAAAACGGTCAGGCACGAGTGGACTGTCAAGGGAAACAAACTGAGGGCTGTTGTTGCAGTTTTGCAGAAAGCCGCTTTCGGGGTTGTGCCAGTGAGGCAACTCTTGCCAAGAGAGCAACCCTTGCCACTCAGTTGCTTTCGTCCAGCCGGGCACAGGCAAACTCCAATCAAACTGCGGAGATCGGCGCGGCGTCCGACCGTTCAGCAAGTAGAAGATGTCGCCATCAGCCGTAGCAACGATGATGTTTTGCGGTGGGAAAGCGAATAAACCGACAGCGGCCAAAAACTCGTCCAGCGTCTGCGCCGTTGCCATGCGCAACAATTGCTCAAAAAGAGTGTCTGTCAAGTCGTCGTAAGCGCTTTTGAGTGCAATGGCGATCTCGCCCAACTCAAACACGATGGGACCGTGATGGGTGCGTCGGACAACCCGTTGCTCTTCCGTCACTGTTTCGCCCACCTTCACCTTGATGGTGACCAATTCCTCAGCAATTGGAAGCCATTCGTTGTCGTAACGGTAACTTTTGCGATCGCTGCTCAAGTGCAACAAGTAGGCGTCGGCAGTGTCTGGACCACCTGCTGTCGCTGACCAACTTAGGCGCTCGTTGAAGCCCAATACGATGAGCGGTAAACCCGCAATGCTGAACCCAGCACAGGAAAGGGGCGCAGGACGAGGGACGAGAGACGAAGGGAGCAAGGCAGCGTGCAAATGCACTTCGTGCCAGCGGTATTCGCCAAACCAAGGCACATGGGGATCAATCAAGCGGATGGGAACTCCTAAAGCGGAACGAAACGGTGCCACCGCCCATGAGTTGGAAGTGAACGGTGGTGGCTGCCACTTGCCTTCCACGAGCAATTGCTGTGCACGCTCCAGTTCTTGCAACACTTGCCCGTAAGACCACTGTAGGGTCATCCAAAGGGCGAGGGCAATCACATGAGTAGGGGTGACAGGTTCGGCACCTTCAGGCACTTGCTCGGAGTGCTCCTGCATATAGCGGTTGATGCCGCCGACATATGCCTCCAAGCATGCCTTCAAGGGGCTTGACAGGTTTTGAGCGATTTGGTGCGCCCGTTGTGGGATGCGGATCAAGTGCTTGCGGAAATCTTCTTCTAACCAATCTTCGCCTTCTCGCTCAGCCATTTGCCCCATTGCGATGCGGTAGTGGCGCAGCAAGGCTGCCAAGCGGTCTTGGGCTTGGGCGTAGCCTTGAGCAAACAACGCCTCCGTCAATGTGTCCGCAAAGATGTGAGGGACACCGAAATCGTCCCGAACAATTCGCGCGCCCATGATCGTTCCCTCCCCTCCATGCACGCTTCAAAACCACCCTGCGCTGAAACCCAATGCATCAGGGTGGGTCGTTCGTTGCCTCGCTTGTCAGAAGATTACACAACCGGCACAGTAACTGGAACGCCACCTTTTTCTGCCGACTCCAAAGCAGCAAGGGTGACGGCAAGGGTTTTCACCGCATCAGTATAGTCGCTGCGGATAAGCGATTGGTTTTTCGTGCGCACCGCTTCCATGAACACAACGCTTTCGTAAAAGTGTCCGTTGCGTTGGTGCCGGATCTCTTCGGTGCGGTGCGGTTCCAACAGCCTTACACTGCCACTCGTTAGTTCCACGATGAGGTCGGGAGTGAACACATGAAGCCCTACGGTGTAGCCCATGCGCAGGAGGCAAGTGTTGGCGATAGTGCCAATAACGCCGTTAGCAAACCATACCGTCACAGTGCCGACATCGGGGACATTGAGCTCAGGGACATCGTGGAGGGCGCGTAGGGCGGTTGCCGCACTCACTTGCACGATATCACCAACGAGGAAGCGAGCGAGATCAAAGATGTGGGTGGTTTGTTCCACGATTTGACCGCCTGACATCTCCAACCGTCGCCACCAATAAACGCCGGGCAGCCCACCCATCCAATACCCCATCACCATACCAATGGTTTTGTTTTGCAACCGTTCCTTAGCGATGTCGGTGCCATCGTAATAGCGGAAGTGGTAGCCGACAGCGTTGATAACACCAGCTTTTTGGATGGCTTCCTTCGTCTCTAAGGCTTTGTCCAAGGTGCGGGCAACCGGTTTTTCCACGAAGACAGCGGCACCAGCTTGGGCAGCGAGGATGACTTGGTCCGTGTGGGCGTGAGGAGGCAAGCAGATGTAAACCGCATCCAATTGCTCCCGTTCCAACATGGTGCGGTGATCGGTGTAGGCAGTGCCGTGAAATTGCTCCGCAGCGGCTTTGGCGCGTTCTTCGATTACATCGCAGAAAGCAACTAACTCTACCCCTTCCAACCGCCTCAAGTTGTTCAGGTGCAGGTTAGCGATCCCCCCAACACCGATAAACCCAACACGCACACCGGACATACCAAATCCCACCTTTCCCTCAAGATGCCGACCGATTAACGCGACCGCATAATTTTACAATGGCGCTATCGTTCTGTCTGCTGGAGGTGACGGCTCATGGGACGCCGACCGCGCCCAGAAGAACCCGAAGAAGTGGAAGTCGTAGAAGAAGAAGTGCGGGAGGAACCCAAGCGCCCTAAGCGCAAATCGCTCAAGCGGCTCGTCACGGAATTGTTCATCAAGACCATCGGTCGGGAAGCCACCCAACACCTCATCAATGCGGAGATAGAGGTGTTCAAGGCGTTCCGCTCCATGATTGACTACCGCATCCAAAGCGCCGAACGCGCTGCCGAACGCTTGCAGGAGATTGAGGTTCAGTGAGCCGCTGGAGGGTCACTTTAAAGCGGCTAAGGCGTCAAAAGGATTGGGCGCCCTTGATAGGGGCACTGCCCTTGATGAGCTTGATGAGTTCATTCGGAGGCAGAACTATGCACTGGCGATTAGTCACTTTGAGCCTATTGCTGTTTGCGTCCCTGATCGCCGCCCAAATTCCTCCTGAGGCGACGGAGCAAGAGAAACGGCTGGGAGAGGAAGCGGTTAAGGAGTTTGAAGCGAAGGTTAAGGCGTTGAACGATCACCCTGCTCTCCCCCAACTGCGCCAAATCTTGGCTCGGTTAATCCCCACTACAGAACGCCCCAAGATGGTCTACACTGTCAAGGTGGTGGAAGACAACGAACCCAACGCCTTCACTTTTCCCGGTGGCTATCTGTATGTGACCACAGGGTTGCTCAAACTGGCAGAAAGCGAGCACGAGTTGGCAGCTGTGCTCGCCCACGAAGTCGCCCACAATACTCGCCTGCATGCTATCCGAATGATCCGCAAGGAAAGCCAAATGAGCCTGCCCGTGTTGCTGTCCATGTTAGCAACCATCTTTATTCGGGGTGAAACCAGCCTTCAAGCAGCTCAAGTGGTCTCTCAGGTGGTGCAGGTGCTCATGTTGGGCTACTCGCGAGATATGGAGCGGGAAGCAGACGAAGCTGCTTTCCGCTACCTTTTGCAAGCTGGCTATAACCCTGTGGGGCTCCTCACCTTCTTTGAAAAACTGGCACGGCTGGAACGACGATCGGGGACACCTCAGTTCCTGCCCGGCTATTGGACAACACACCCAGCATTGGAAGAACGGATTGGGATGGTGCAACGGTGGCTGGCTGCTTCCGGGCTTCCGATCAACCGACGCCCCATAACCGGTGCCCTGAAGGTAGAAGTCCGGGAAGGGGAACAGGAAGGGGCGAAGTGGGCAGCCTTGCTTCTGAATGGGGAGGAACTGTGCCGCTTCGTCGCCCTTGAGGGACGAAGCCCCCTGGAACGCGCTCAAGAAGCTGCCAAGCGTTTGGACGAGGTTCTGGAAGCAGGGGCACAAGCCTTTGACTTCGGCACCCAGAGAACCGCTGAAGGGCTCCTTGTGACAGTGGTGCGTCGCCCCCTGTGGCTCCTTACTCCTCAAGACCTCGCCATCCACCCAATGCCTCCAGAGCAAGTCGCTTCCCATATCCGCCAGACAATCAGCCGTTCCTTCCTTCGGGAACGCTTGAATGGACGACTATAGCGAAGAGGTGGCACTCATGCGCTGGACAAGGGATGTCTTTGAAGGGCTCCTTTGGGTGGGGTTGAGTTTGCTTCTTGGGTGGCTGGCTTACCCCTACCTTCCGGAAAAAGTCCCCTCACACTTCAACGCTCAGTGGCAACCTGATGGGTGGATGAGCCGGGAGATGACTTTGTGGTTCACCCCGGGTATGTTAGCCGCCCTTTGGGTCATCCTCACCCTCTGCTTTTGGTTAGCCAGCACGGAGCGGGGCAAGTTGCGGCTAACGGCGGAGAACCTCCCGTTACTCTGGGGCATCCGCACCCTCCTTGGGGCTTTCATGGTCGCAGTCCATGCAGGGATTTTGGCAGTAGGCTTGGGTTGGCTCCCTAATCCCCGACCTGTTTTGCTTCCTTCTATTGGCATTTTGTTCCTTGTGATTGGCAACGCTTTACCAAAATTACAGCCTAACTGGGTGGCAGGGGTGCGGCTGCCTTGGACTTTGGTAAACGAGCAAGCGTGGCGGGCTGCCAATAGGACGGCTGGTTATGGCTTCATGGTGCTGGGAGGGCTCTTTGTGGTTGCTCCCCTCCTGCTTCCGATTGTGGATCTCGTGCTTTTGGGGCTCCTACTCGCCCTCCTCGTTGCTGTAGGGGTGCAAGCGTATGTGGTTTACCGACGAACGAATGCCACCACGCCTTGACTTTTGCTGAAAAAAGTGCCATAATTATGGATGACAAAACAAAAACGACTTCCGTAGCCCACTGACTTGTGGTGGCAAAGAAATCATGGCAAAGAAGGCGACCACAATGCACAATGCACGTCAACAACTGCAGAAAATTTTCAAGCGGTTGGAAGGGCGTTCGGAGTCCACGCCGGAAGAAAGCCTTCAACAAGTTCTCGCTCTGCCCGCGGAGTCAACCGTCCCGCTGCTGATTGAAGCCTTGGAAAAGAGCCCACACTACTTGGTTCGGTTGGTCTCAGCGATGGCATTAGGGGAACTGCGGGCAGCGAAAGGGATTGAGGTCCTCAAGGCGACTCTTTCGGACTCCAGTCTCACTGTCCAACGAGCCGCTGCAGAAGCATTAGCGAAGATTGGAGAGCCAGCTGTCCCTGCTTTGCTGGAGTGGATCAACCACGAGGACCTAAGCATTCGCCGGTGGGTCATTCAAATCCTCGGCAAGATTCGGTCAAAGGAAGCAGCCCCTGCCCTTTTGGAGCGCTTCCCGAAGGAATCTCCGGAGTTACAGCGGCTCATCGTGGAGGTTTTAGGCGAGATTGGAAGCCGCAAAGCGTTCAAGCTGCTGACAGAGTTGGTGCAGCACGGAGGGGCTGACTTCTCCCGCACCGCTATTGAAGCCTTGGGCAAACTCAAGGATCCCAAAGCTATCCCCTTCCTGTTGGACATTTTGGCTCGGGATGGGGCTGAACTGCGTCGGTTGGTCCGGGAAGCCCTCCAGACAATTGGCAAGGAGTCCGTGCCCTACTTGGTCAAAGCCCTGAAGCATTCTAATCAAACGGTCCGGCAAGTTGCTGCTGAAGTATTGGGGATGATGGGAGATCGGCGGGCGTTGCGGGAGTTGGTGAAAGCCCTCAAAGACCCTGATCCGTTGGTCCGTCAATCAGCGGTGCAGGCGATTGCCCGTTTCCCTGACAAGTCTTTGTTTGCCCCCCTCTGCCAACTGTTGGACGATCCCGACCAAGAGGTTCGCTTCCAAGCCCTGAAGGCTCTCGTCCAAGTTGGAAAGCAGATGGCAAAGCCTTACCTAAAGAAAGCCCTTCAGGACCCTGATTGGCTTATCCGGCTCACATCGGTGCAGGGATTGAGCCAATTGGGGGGCGAAGATGTGCTTTCCAGTCTTTGCCAAGCGTTGAAGGACCCAGAATGGAGTGTTCGTTTCCATGCGGCAGTGGGATTGGCAAAGCTGCGCAACCCTAAAGCCGTGATCCCTCTCATCCAAGCGGCGTTTGATCCTCACCCGCAGACAGCCCTGCAGATCGTGCGCGCCTTGGAGGAGTTGGGCGATCCCCGAGCTATAGATGCCCTCCGGCGTCTTGCGAGTGCAGGAATCCCAGATGTGAGCAGTGCTGCCCAAAAAGCTGTCCGAACCCTCCAAGAAATCGCCCAAGCTAAAGGCATCACTGTGCCAGCAAAGCGATCCAGCCGCCGCTCCCGTTCTGCCTCCCAACCCATGTCCACTGCCACGAAGTGACCGCTCATGGCAGAACGCACTGTTACCGTCAACAGGAAAGCGCGTCACGAATTTGACATCTTGGAGACTTACGAAGCTGGCATCGTGCTCACGGGTCCCGAAGTGAAGTCGATCCGACAAGGTAAGGTTTCCCTTGCAGAAGCCTACGCACGGGTCAATAAAGGGGAGTTGTGGCTCTACAACATGCATATTGCCCCCTACGATCCTGTCCTACAACGCTCCTACGATCCCCGTCGCCCTCGCAAGTTGCTCATGCATCGCCGGGAGATTGACCGGCTGATGGGGTTAACCCAGCAGAGAGGCTTGACCCTAATTCCCCTCCGGCTCTACTTCAACGAACGGGGCTTTGCGAAGGTAGAACTGGGGCTGGCCAAGGGCAAGCGGAAAGTGGATCGGCGACGCGAGATCATAGAGCGGGAGACCCAACGGGAAGTAGAGCGCGCCCTCCGTGGGCGGCGGTAACCTTTAACCTCCCTGCCCAGCGAGGGGAAACAAATGGGCAGTTGCCCTCCCAAGTTCCCCCACGGTAAACAAACAACCACCCAATAGGAAGGAGCAAGGGGTTCAAAAATCGTAGCGATCAATGTTGGCTTTTGTGAACCGCATGGGGGGACCAAGCAATACCTCGTCCTTCCGCACTTCTCGTTTGCCCAATCGCCCCGCCATGATGGCAGAAGTTCCCCGCTTAAGGGTCCCTTCGCACAATGCCTGCGCTGCATAAACGGTCAAGTAACCCAAATCCACCGGGTTCCAAAGGATGACGGTTTTGACTGTGCCGTCGCGCACATACTCTCGCATGCTTTTAGGGGTTGACAAACCCACGACAGCTACTTGCCCTTTTTTGCCAGCTTGGCGCACCGCTTCGGCGGCACCAGGAAACGCTACTGAGGAGATTGCAAAAACCCCTTTCACCTGCGGGTAGGCTTTCAAAATGTCCATAGTGACCTTGAAAGCCAGCTCCAAACTCTCTTCGCTGGGCTTGACCGTAAGCAAACGCATCTTCGGGTAGCGTTTTGCCATATAAGCCTTCATCCGTTTGAGCCACTCGCTTTGGTTAGGAGCTGTGAAAGAACTGGTGACCACAGCCACTGGAGCGTCTTCCCCCGCTTGCTTTGCCATTTCGTCCACCAAGGCTTTTGCGATGTCGTCATAAGTGGCTTGGTTGATGAAGAACTCGCGGGCATCTGGTTTGGCGTCGGCGTCCCAAGTGAGGACTCGGATGCCCCGCTGCATGGCTTTTTTCAGAGCGGGGGCGATGGCAGATGGGTCGTTGCACGCAACAGCAATGACATCAGGCTTGCGAGGGATCCACGCTTCTATCAGCTCCACTTGACGCTCCACCGAAGCTTCAGTAGGACCTTCGTAGACGAGTTTCACATTGCCCAGTTCCTTGGCGGCTTCTCGCGCCCCTTTCTCGCAAGCGTTAAAGTAGTCAATGCCTTTGATCTTGGGGATCATGACGACGGTGATGGGGTTGCCCTTTTTAGGGGCGGGAGCGGCGAACAGGAGGCCAGCAGCCAGCATGCCGACAAGCACCCACAACCGTGCCATCCCAATCCCTCCTTTAGCGTGCGCTGAGATAATTTTAGCGACCCTAAGGGGACGGAAAATCGCTTCAAAATTCTCGCTAAGGCAAGGCTGTCCATCGTCCTAAGGGGGACTAAGCTATGGAAGACCGCTTGAAAGTTCGCTTGGACTTGTGGCAATTGGAGGTCTTCTGCGCCGTTGCAGAGCAAGGAAGTTTCTCGCGAGCCGCAGATGCCTTATTCGTGAGCCAACCCACTGTAACTACCCACATTGCGGCTCTCGAAAAACGACTGGGTGTCAAGTTGTTTGACCGCACCACCCGCAGAGTCACCTTGACCCCTGCTGGCAAATTGCTTTACCGACATGCGAAAGCGTTGCTCGCAGAACATGAAGCGGCTGTGCAAGAACTAAACCAGTTCCAAGGAGGGCTGATGGGGAGGCTGGTCTTTGGCGCCAGCACCATCCCCGGGCAATACTTGTTGCCTGAAGTCATGGCTCAGTTTTGCCACCAGTATCCTCAAACTAAACTCTCCATGCGGATCGGGAGTAGTCAGCAGGTTTTAGATGATATCCTGAGCGGTTCGCTGGAAATGGGTATCATCGGCTTTCCCCCTGACGAACCATCCTTGCAGGTAATCCCCCTTTGGGATGACGAGGTGGTGATGATCGTCTCGCCCCTCCACCCTTGGGCATCCCGTCCTTATGTGTCCATTGACGAACTACCCACACAACCCTTCGTCTTCCGAGAAGAAGGTTCCGGCACCCGACGCACTTTTGAACAGTTCCTAAGCCAACACGGGCTATCGCCTCGCCAGCTACAAGTTACAGCGGAGGTAGGGGGCACAGAAGCTGTCAAGCGGTTTGTCATGGCAAGCGGCAGTGTCGGGGTGGTATCCATTTGCGCCATCGAACGTGAACACGCAGCCCATCAGTTGACGCCAGTGCGGCTGCGAGAGGGACACATCCTCCGCCAGTTCTTTGCGATCCTCCCCAATGACCGAACTGTTTCTCCCCTCTGCCATCGTTTCGTCCAATTCCTCCAAGAGCAAATCGCATCTTACAAAACAAATCGCACCTTAGCGTAAAGGAATGCAAAGCGTAAGCGATGGCTCTTTTGCCTCGGCAGTTTGCTGAGCGAGACTTTGTCCCTTTCCCTTCAGGTCATCTATGCGGCATGCTTAACCAGCAGAGGGGACAAAGGGGCAACCCGCCGTTCGGAGGGTGCCCGCATGATGAACGAAGAGCGCAACGAGGACCCTTTGGTGCATCGGTGGGTAGAAGCCTTCGCCCTCTACCTCCGGACCGAGCGAGGGTTACTGGAAAGTTCGGTGAAAGCTTATAGGGACGATCTGCGCAACTACCTAATCTTTTTGACCATGCGAGGTGTCTCCCCAGAGCAAGCGGGGACGGACTTGATTGTGGCTTATCTGTCTTGGCTTCAGGGGCAACGGCTATCTGCAGCGACCGTGCAACGGCGCTTGACGGTGGTGCGTTCGTTTTACCGCTTTTTGCTGCGGGAAGGACACATCGCCCACGACCCTACCCTCCACTTACCTTCCCTCAAGCAACCTCAATCCTTGCCCCAATTCCTCACGGTCACTGAAACCGTCTTCTTGTTAGAACAGGTCAAGAGGTTGGCGGAACAATCCAGTGGACGCCTGAAGCCTTTGTTGCTTCGCGATTACGCAATGCTGGAACTGCTATATGCCACAGGGATACGGGTAGGCGAATTGGTTTCTCTAAGGGTGGATAGCGCGAATCTGGACACAGGATTTGTTCGGGTGATAGGCAAAGGGGGCAAGGAACGGTTGGTGCCTCTTGGGAAAGCGGCAAGAGACGCTCTGCGTCGGTATTTGGATGAAGGGCGTCCTTTTTTGGATCAGGGACGCGGGCATCCTTTGCTCTTCCTCAGCCGTCGCGGTCAAGGGCTGCGAAAGGAAACAGTGATCCGATTGGTGCAGCGCTACACCCAATTGCTCCTTCGTCAGCGCTTCTCTCCTCACAAACTTCGCCATTCCTTTGCAACGCACCTGTTGCAAGGTGGAGCGGACCTGCGGAGCATCCAAGAACTACTGGGTCATGCTCGAATCACTACTACTCAACGCTACACCCATTTGGTGACGCCCCATCTGCGGCAGGCTTACCTCTCTGCCCATCCCCGCGCCAAGCGGGACAATGAGGCGATGTCTTCTTGAGGCGCTATGCTCCGCGCCACCCTAAGTCTCGCAAAGCATTCCGCAGCGCAGTGAGAGCAAGGAGCATATCGCTCTCGTGGATATAGCCCATGTGGCTGATGCGGATGATCTTACCCCTCAAGTGTTCTTGACCGCCAGCAACTTCCACCCGATACTTGTTGCGCAACTGGCGGATTAAGTCGCCGCCGTGAATCCCCTCAGGCACCTTCACTGCGGTGAGGCTCCAAGAAGCGATTGCATCGTCAGGCACAAACAGTTCCAACTCCATTTCCCGAATACCGTTGCGCAACACATCCCGGTTGTGGCGGTGTCGCTCTTGGAAGTTTTCCAACCCTTCCGCAAAGATGAGGTCTAAGGCAGCATCCAAGCCGTAGAGCAAGGTGACCGGCGGCGTGTAAGGGTTTTGGTGATGACTCTGAAACTTACGGGCAAGTCGGAAGTCCCAGTAGTAGCGAGGCATTTGCGCTTTCTCTACAGCCTCCCACGCTGCTTCCCGCACTGCAACCAACCCAATCCCCGGAGGCACCATCAAGGCTTTTTGCGAAGCGGTTGCCACAGCGTCAACCTGCCACTCATCCATCGGTAGAGGCATGGCAGCCAGTCCACTAACAGCATCCACCAGCAGAAGCGCTCCCCGTTCCTTGACCACTTTGGCGATCTCTCGAATCGGGTTGACAACGGAGGTGGAGGTTTCGTTGTGAGTGACCAAGACGGCTTTGAAAGGTTCTGGGGCTTGATCCATCACTTGGGCAATTTGCTGGGGATCTGCCGCCGTGCCCCAGTCAAACTTGAGCCAAGTGACTTTGGCTCCAAACCGCTCAGCAATTTCGCCGAACCGATCGCCAAACCAACCGATACTGACCATCAACACGGGATCACCGGGCGAAAGGAAGTTAACCACCATCGCTTCTAACATCCCCGTCCCAGCTGCAGGGAAAACAAGCACCTCTCCCGTCACACCAAACAAACGCCGCAGTTTCGGTTGCAACCCAGCAAACAATTCCTCGTAAGCAGGGCATCGGTGGTTGATCACGGGCTTAAGCATCGCCCGTTGCACTTGGGGCGGAATCGGAGTTGGCCCCGGAACCAACAAGAGTTCCTTTTCGTAGAACACAACCTGTCCCTCCTTACATGGGAATGGGTTTCCCACGCACTATCATCGCAAAAGTTGGCTTCTATTTTGCGGCACAGTCAGTTGAGCGCTATAGGGGTAAAGGGAGGCTTGCTTTCGGGGTGATCCCTGCTATGATTGTTCTGGTCGTCGGGGTCAACTCCTTCTTGAGGAAAGGAGGTTGTTGGTCGTGGGGATGCGTGTTCGGTTGTCTTGCCAGCCGCTGACTTGGCGAAACTTTTTGGAAGCCGTAAAAGACATTGCGGAAATCGGCTATGACGGGTTAGAAGCTCCTGTTGGTGCCTTTTTGGACCGGTTAGATGAATTGAAAGCCTTGCTAAACCAACACGGGTTAGCGTGCTCTGCGACTTATGTCGGCGGGGCTTTCTGGAAGGGTTGGACGGAAGAAGCGGACCGAGCAGTGAAAGTAGCGGAAGCCTTACCAAAGGTAGGTTGCTCCATCCTCATTTTAGCCTCTTCTGGCTACTCCCCTCGCCCGGGCAAAGCCCCTAAGCGCCACTACCAACGCTTCTGCGAAACAATCAACGAAATCGCCAAGCGGGTCAAACCCTTCGGCGTCAAAGTCGTCTTCCACAACCACGCATGGACCCTCATCGAGTCTGCTGAGGAAGTTGACTTTTTGATGGAGAACACCGATCCCGAATTGGTTTGGGCAGGGTTTGACACTGCTCAGTTAGCTTATGGCGATGCCGATCCCGTTGCCACTTTGCGCAAATACAAAGACCGCATTGGCTACCTCCACATCAAGGACCTCAACCCGCAGTTAGGCGGCATGACTTTGGAGCAACGCTACCAAATGGGGCGAGTCAAGCATGTGTTCTGGGAACTGGGGCGCGGCGCTATCGGAGAAAAGGGCTTGACAGGAGTTCTGGATGTGCTGCGGGAAATTAACTACGAGGGTTGGATTTGCGCTGAGTTGGATAGCACTCCCCTCACCCCTCGCGTCGCCAACGGCAACAACTACCTTTGGTTGGTCGAGCACTTAAAGCCCGGCGAGCGTGGGTCATAAACCTTAACTGGAATCGCTGCTAACTCCACAATCCGTAAGCTGTAACAATGAACAAGAGGCACTAATGAGCCGCATAGAAGGGGCGATCGTCAAGAAGGCTGTCGCACCAGGGAAAGGCTTCTTCCGTCTAACCCAATGGCTTCCTGAAGAAGGCAAGCAAATCAGTGCCTCTGAAGGAAAGCGGTCGCACAGATCCCAAAGATGGGTCGGAGGGTTCACAATGCGCTACCTGTTTAGCAAGGCTCGGTCGGTCACCGCTGTGGAATGGGGCGATAGCGAACTACGTCTTAGCCTCCCCAGCCGGGGTGGTCGGATGACAGCCACCTTTCCCCTTACGGCTCCTCCCGAGGAGCAAGGCTTTGAGGTCACCCGAAGGTTGCAAGAGTTAGGAAAGCGAACCCCCCTACCTGTGCCCTTGTGTGTTGTCCTCCCCTCCTCTGCCTGCACCTTTAAGCTGTTGCCCTTTCCTACTAACGCTGTAGAGAACCGCGATCAGGTGCTGCGCACAGAAGCTGCCAACCAATTGGGACTGCCCTTGACAGAAATTGATCTGGCGTTCATGGACCAACCAGAAGGGGTTTTGGTGGCAGCGGTGCGGAAAAGTTTCCTCCACACTTACCTTGCCCCCTTCGTCCAATTGGACTTGCCCATCCGTTGGATTGTCCCTGCTATCGTTGGGATATGGCTGGCAGTCAAGTCTCCGCCAACCGGGAGTTGGGGCATTCTGGAGTTGCGAGAAAACAGGGAGCGTCCTACCTCCCTTACCATAGCCCTTGGCACCGCTAACCGATTGCGCTTTGTTCACACGGTGGCCTTGAACGGAGGCAACGGGGAGTGGATGATGGGCGAGTTGCAGCGCGCCCTTGCCCTCTACCACCGCACCTTTGGCGAACCCGTAGGGCAACTGTTCCTTCTTGGGGATCGAAAGTGGTTGACAGAGATGCCAGAAGGCTCCCTCCCACCCATAGAAGAACTGGCTTTGTCAACGGAAGGGAACCTGCTGCCCGAGCGAGTGCTCAGTGCAATCGCAACGGCGGTGGGGCAGCATCCAACCGTCATGAGTTTCCCCCTGCCTCAACGAGAACCCGCCTTGGTCTGGCGGCGAGTAGAAGAGCGATTAGTCGGAGCCCTCGCGGTGCTAACTATCCTCGGGCTGATAGCAGGGTTCCTCCTCTCCGCTCAAGTTCGCCCTCTGAGAGAGCAACTGCAAGCTGAACAAGCCGTTTTGAACAAGCAAAGGCGAGAACTGAACCAACTGACCACAGGCGGGTTTAGCACCAAGGTGCAAGGGTTGGAGCAACTGTGGAGCACGGTTTCCAACCCCCGCAACGACCCGTTGGAGATCCTCTATTGGGTCAGCAAGACTCTCCCTGCCAGCGTCTGGGTGACGGAATGGGTGTTTTTGCGCGATGGACAAGTGGTGCTGCGTGGAAATGCCCTCTCTCACTCGGCTGTCACCGATGCCGTGCAAGCGCTGAGCAGCGTGGAAATAGAGAAGGGCAAAAGCCTGTTCACTGAAGTGCTCACTAACTACGCCAACGCCCGCACCGTAGCAGACCGAACCTTGATAGACTTCCAGATCACGGCATGGTTGCGGGAGCGTGCCGTAACTCGTCAACGGCAGGTGTTGCGACCATGAAGGATGGGCACCGGTTGTTGCTCGTTGGGTTGTTCGTTGTTGCCCTTTTAGGCTGGCTTTGGGCGGCTTCTGCCCTTTGGCAGTATCAAAGCCTTCGCTCCCAACTCCGCACCCTCCGACAGCAAAACGCAGAAACCCAACGGCTGCTCCAGCAAGCCAAGCAACAAAAGGAGCGCTACGAGCAGTTGGTGCAAGAGTTAGGCACCCCACTCACCGCTTTTGAACCGGGGCGATGGACTGCCAAATTGACGGAGCAAGTGGAAGGAGCGTTGACCCAAAGCAAATTGAAGGTGGAAACGATCCAACCTATCCCTTGGCAGATAAACAGCGAATTGCGTGCCGTTCGGTTGGCTGTCCAAGTCACTGCCATTACCACCCAACCTACTCTCACCGAAGGGCTTCAAGGAATCACTGAACTCCTCATGCGTCTTCGTTCCTTGCGACCACCCATTTTGGTAGAGCGTCTAACAATGCAGGCAGTCAGCGATCCCCGTCCAGCCTTGCGCTTTCAAGCTCAACTGGTTTGGTTGGTGCCTGTCGATGAGGCTGTGCTGAAACGATGGTCATCGCCGAGCCGGCAACCGTCTTTGCGGAGGTGATTGTTGATGGATTGGAGTTTGACGCCGCGCGACCGAATAGTGTTGTCCGTTTTCCTTTGCTTGCTGGTGGCA
>VAPR01000597.1_pt1 | contig 22505 bp, 15 predicted proteins | sample 3380701 | NCBI WGS metagenome assembly VAPR01 (sample SAMN11536904, study PRJNA540576) | hot springs metagenome | isolation source: hot spring wet sediment | place: Spain: Lobios | collected 2014-01 | reverse complement strand
GGCCCAGGGGTCGAGCGTTGGCGGGGCAGGGCGACCGAGGAGGGTTGCTCTGCCCCGCTCTACTGTTATCCTGAGTGTGTCCAGTGCTGGAGGATGCACGTTGGCGGGACGTCCGTGGCGGTTGCAGTCGGCCCTCGTCGGCATAGCGGTAAGCGTACTCTTCCTCGTTCTTCTCTTCCTGAACATCGACCTGGTCCAGATGCGACAGTCCCTGGCCGCCGCCAACTATGCTCTGGCCCTCTCGGCTATGGGGCTCTTTGCTCTGAGCGTGGGGTTCCAGGCCCTGCGCTGGCGCCTGCTCCTGAGACGAGTGGCGAATGTGTCGGCCCTCAGCCTCTATCGCATCGTCTTCGTGGGGCACATGGCCAACGGGCTGCTACCTCTCCGTTCCGGGGAGCTGGTGCGGGCCTTCCTGCTGGGCCGTAGCGCTGGCGTTAGTGGCATGGCCACGCTGGGGACGGTGGCCGTGGAACGGGTTCTGGACGTCCTGGTCCTCTTCCTTCTCCTCCTCGTCTCCCTGGCCATGAACGAGGTGCGAGGCGGCTGGCTGTGGGGGCTGGCGCTGACGAGCGGGCCAGCCCTGGCTGCCATCCTCTTCCTGTTGATAACGGCCCTCCTCTGGCAGCCCCAGACCATGCGTCTCTTCGGTCTGCTGTCTAGGCTGGCCCCTTCTCCCTGGCGTCCCGTCCTCCTGGGCTGGGCGGAGGCCTTCCTGGCCGGCATCCGGGCCACGGGCAGCCCCCTGGGCCTGGCAGGAGCGCTCCTGTGCTCACTGGCCTTCTGGTTGGCAGTGGCCGGCATCTACCAGCTCGTGGGCCGGGGGTTCGCCCTGGATGAGGGGTTCGGTGCCTATCTCCTGGCCACCGCCGTATCCAACCTGGGGCTGTCCCTGCCCTCTTCCCAGGGTGGGCTGGGGCCCTACGAGTTCCTGATCAGGGAGTCGCTGGTGGCGGCAGGAGCGCCTTCAGCAGCGGCCACCGCTTACGCCATCGGCCTGCGGGTGGTCTTCTTCGTGCCCGCCGTGGCGCTGGGGACGCTCTTCCTCTGGTGGGCCAACGTCCCCCTGCGAGAGGTGCTGGCCGCCCTGCGCCGGCGCCGCGAGACAGAGGCGCCGGCGCGCTGACCTAACGGACAGTCACCTCTACCCGCCCCGGGCGACCCTCACCCATGGCGCTGGCCCCAGGCGCGCCGGTAGACGGAGTCGTAGTACTCCTGGAAGGCGCCACGGGTGACTTCCTCCAGCCAACGCCGGTGCTCCAGGTACCAGCGCACCGTCCGGCGCATCCCCTCCTGGAAGTCGATACGGGGGTGCCAGCCCAACTCCTCCCGCACCCGCTCCGCCCGCACGGCGTAGCGACGGTCGTGGCCGGGGCGGTCGGCCACGGAGCGGACGCGGCCCAGCAGCTCGTCCAGGGGCCGGCCCGTCTCCTCTGCCACCAGCCGGCAGAGGGTGTGGACCACCTCCAGATTGGGGCACTGCTGGTAGGCGCTGACGTTGTATATCTCACCCGTGGCGCCCCGCTGGAGAACGGCCAGGACGGCCCGCACGTTGTCCTCCACGTAGAGCCAGTCCCGAACCTGAAGGCCGTCCCCATAGACGGGAAGCTCCTCGCCCAGGAGGGCGTTGCGCAGCATGAGAGGGATGAGCTTCTCCGGGAACTGGTAGGGGCCGTAGTTGTTGGCGCTGCGGACGATGACCACGGGGGTGCCGTAGGTGCGCCAGTGAGAGAGGCAGAGGAGGTCCGCCGCCGCCTTGCTGGCGGCGTAGGGGCTGCTGGGCCTCAGCGAGTCGTCCTCGCCCGCCGGGGGGAGGCCCTCGCGGTCCCCGTATACCTCGTCGGTGGAGATGTGGAGGAAGCGCTCCACGCCGTGCCGTCGGACGGCGTCCAGCAGCACCTGGACGCCCAGGACGTTGGTGCGAAGGAAGGGCGTGGCGTCCAGGATGCTGCGGTCCACGTGGGACTCGGCGGCGAAGTTGACCACCGCCCAGGGCCTCTCCTCTGCGAGGATGGCGTCCACGGCATCGGCGTCAGCGATGTCGGCCTGGACGAAGCGGTAGCGGTCACCCTCGGCCACTCCCTCCAGGCGCTCCGGGCTGGCGGCGTAGGTGAGCTTGTCCAGGTTGACCAGACGCCAGTCCGTCTCAGTCAGCAGGAGGCGGAGGAAGTGGCTGCCTATGAAGCCGCAGCCGCCTGTGACCAGGACGGTCGTCATGCCGTCCCCTCCCGGTAGACGAAGTTGTTGTCGGCCAGACGGAGGGGCGGCAGGCTGGCATCCTTGGGTGAGAGGATGGGCTCCTTGACCGGCCAGGGGATGGCCAGGTCAGGGTCGTTCCAGAGGATGCCGCTGTCCAGGGCGGGGTCGAACTCCGCCGTCACCTTGTAGACGACGTCGGCCTCGTCGCTGAGGACGCAGAAGCCGTGAGCGAAGCCCGGAGGGACGTAGAGCATGCGGTGGTTCTCCTGGGAGAGGACCACGCTCACCCAGCGGCCGTAGGTGGGGGAGCCGCGGCGGATGTCCACCGCCACATCGAAGATCTCGCCGCGGACGACGCCCACCAGCTTGCCCTGGGGCCGGGGCTCCTTCTGGTAGTGGAGCCCCCGCAGGACGCCCCGCACCGAGTGAGAGTAGTTGTCCTGGACGAAGGTCTCAGGGATGCCGTTGGCCACGAACTCGGAGCGCTTGTAGGCCTCCATGAAGAAGCCCCGGGCGTCCTCGAAGGCCACCGCCTCTACGAGGACCAGCTCCGGGATCTCCAGCCTCTGGAAGCGGAACGGCATGGCGACTCAGAGGAGGACCTCGGCGTCGTCGCTGAGCATGAGACGAAGCGCCTGGTGGTTGAAATGAGAGCGCCCTACCAGGGCGTTGCGGCCCAGGATGCTGTCCTCCAGCCTCTCCACGCCGATGACCCGCGCCCCTTCCAGCAGCACCGAGTGCTCCAGGGACGCCTTCTCTATGCGACAGCCAGCGCCGATGCTGGTGTAGGGGCCGATGAAGGCGTCCTCGATGACGGCGCCCCTGCCCACCACGGCGGGGCCACGAATGGTGCTGTTCCTGACCCGAGACCCCTCCTCCAGGGTGACGCGGCCTATTATGCGGCTACGGCTGTCCACCTCGCCCCGGATGTCGCGCTTCGCCCACTGGTCCAGCACCACCTGGTTGGCCTCCAGGAGGTCGTCCTTCTTGCCGGTGTCCAGCCACCAACCCTCCAGAGTGAAACTCTGGACGGCGTGCCCCCGCTCCAGCAGCCACTGAATGGCGTCCGTGATCTCCAGCTCCCCCCGCCAGGAGGGCCGTATGGAGTCCACGGCCCGGTGGATGGCGGGCGAGAAGATATAGACCCCCACCAGGGCCAGGTTGGAGGGTGGCTCCGGAGGCTTTTCCACTAGGCGGACAACGCGTCCCTGGGGGTCCACCTCTGCCACGCCGAACATGCGCGGGTCCGGCACCTCCTTCAGGAGGATGAAGGCATCGGCGTTGCTGGACTGGAAGGCCCGCTTGAACTCCCGTATCCCCTGGCCGATGAGGTTGTCCCCCAGATACATAACGAAGGGGTCGTCCTGGAGGAAGTCCCGCGCCACCTTGACAGCGTGGGCCAGGCCCAGGGGCTCCTCCTGCAAGATGAAGGAGAAGCGCATGCTCCAGGGGCGGCTGAGGAGGGCCTCCCGCACCTGGTCGCCTGTCTCCGGCGAGACGACGACGCCCACGTCATCCAGACCGGCCTCCTCCAGGTGCTGCATCACGTAATGGAGGATGGGCCGGTTGGCCACGGGGACGAGCTGTTTGGCCATGGTATAGGTGAGCGGGCGGAGCCGTGTCCCCTTACCGCCTGCCAGCACCAGGGCCTTCATCGTCTTCGCTCCTCGTCTACTTTGGGGCCGGGGCCCGGGCGTGCTCCCGCCCAGCCTCTGTCCCGTTCCCTTAACCAGCAACGAATATAGCGGTCACGCGGATACGGTCGCCAGGCTCCGGACATGGGAAGGGACCTGCCGGCATCCCAGCTCCCCAGCATCCCCTTCTCTGGCCGCGGAGCCCCTACGTGGGACCCGACTCCTCGCCAGGCCTGACCGCTACCACGAACATCTGCTTGCCCAACAGGAGGTGCAGGACTGGCAGACGCAGGTAGAGCCACACCAGGGGCGGCCACTTGGGGAGGCGGCTCTTGAAGGTATAAGGGAGGAAGCGGGGACGGACCTCTTCTACGACGAAGCCGCTGATCCGCAGTGCCTCCGACAGACTGAGATGGCTCAGGGGCAGGTAGTGGTCGAAGTAGTCCCAGAACTCCTTCAACGTATAGCGAATGTTGGGCTGCAGGACCAGCAGCTTCCCCCTGGGCGCAGCACGCGGTAGAACTCGGCCAGGGTGCGGAGGAGCTCCTCTCTGGAGGGTAGATGCTCCAAGAGATTGCTGGCGAAAACCACGTCTATGCTCTCCGCGGCAAAGCAGGAGAGGTCGTTCGCTGGCCTCACGAAGACCTCCACGCCGGGGCCAGCGAAGGCACGCGTCTCCTGGCTGATGTCGACGGCATATTTGCGCTGGCAGACGATATTGTTGATGAACTCGCAGTAGCCGGCCCCGATGTCCAGCACTGTGTCGGTGGGCCGCACGTACCTCTGAAAGAAGGAACGACACAGCACCCGCCAGACGGTGGCCTTCTGGGACCGCTCGCGCTCCCCGAAGCGCTTCTCGTACAGCTCGCGAGCGATGGACGACCTATCGCATTCCTTGCCCCCGGTCATGGCCTCCCTTGGCCAGCACCTCCGCCCTGTACCACTCGATGACCCGTCTGAGCCCCTCGTCCAGGCCCACCCTGGGCTGCCAGCCCAGGAGCCTCCTGGCCTTGCTCACGTCCGGTATCCGTCGCTGGATATCGTGTGCCAGGGGCTCTAGGTGGGCCAAGCGGAACGGCTCCCGACGGTCGCACAGCTCCCACAGCTTGCGGGCCAGGGTGGCGATGGGCGTGGGGGTGTCGTCGCCGATATTGAAGTCCTCGTTCTCCCCACGGGGGTCGAGGCCGGCGGTGACGATGCCGTCCGCTACATCGGTCACGTAGGTAAAGCAGCGCACCTGCTCCCCGGAGCCGAAGATGGGGAGCGGGTAGTCGCCGCGCAGAATTTTCTTGATCAGGTCGGGTATCACATGGGCGAGGCCGGGCTCGTCCTCCGGGTACTCGCCGGGGCCGTAGGCGTTGAAGGGGCGACAGATGGTGTAAGGGAGACCGTACTGCTCGTGGAAGGCGCGGCAGTAATACTCGCCCACCAGTTTGGAGAAGCCATAGTGGGTGACGGGAGGGGGGCACTGAAAGACGGCCTCCTCCGGTGTCGGAAAGACGGTGGCTCGCTCGAAGACCATGGACGAGGAGACGTAGACGATCTTGACACGGTGTCGCACGGCAGCCCGGAAGACGCTGGACAGCATCTGGTTGTTCTCGTCCAGGATAGTAGCCGGGTACTGGTGGAAGTACTTGATGCCGCCGATCTTGGCCGCCAGGTGGAAGCAGACGTCCACTCCCTCCAGGGCGGCCAGCGCCTGCTCGGGGTCCCGCAGGTCTGCCTGCAGGAACTCGATGCCAGCATCGGCCTCCAGGTTGCTGTATCCTTTGGACAGGTCGTCCACCACCCTAACCCGGTGGCCGTCCTGGAGGAGCCGCCTCACCACGGCGCTCCCGATGAAACCAGCCCCTCCCGTGACTAGGATCATCTGCCGTCCCCCTTGCCGAAGACTATGATGTCAAACCCTCTTTCTCGGGCCACCGCCTCGTCCCAGACGCCCCAGCAGTCCACCAGTATGGGCCTGGGGTGGCGGTCCTGGAGAATGTCCAGAAACTCCATGCTGCGGTAGGCGGAGTGGTTGGTGGCCAGGACCACCGCGTCGGCGTCCCTCAGGGCGGCAGGCAGGTCTGGGGTCTCGTGATAGGGATCGGTGACGACGACTTCCGCCCCTTCGGCCCTCAGCAGCTCTGCCAGCCGCACCGCCGGCGACTGGCGCACGTCGTCGATGTCAGCCTTGAAGCCCATCCCCAGCACGGCCACCCGAGCGCTCCGCAGTCCCTGCCGGCGCTCCTGGAGCTTGTACTTCAGCCTGCGCACCACATAGGCGGGGATGCTCTCGTTCAGCTTCCAGGCGGTGAGGATGAAGTCGGGGAAGGTGATGTCCTCTACCAGGAAGTAGCCGTCCTTGGCCAGACAGGGGCCGCCGCAGGGGCCAGGCATGGGAATGCCGCCACGTGGGTAGTCCTGATTGCTGATGCGTATGATTTCGTGGGCGTCCTCCCCGTGCACCTCACAGAGGAGGGCGAACTCGTTGGCCAGGGCGAAAGTGACATAACGATAGACGTTGGTGAAGAGCTTGGCCAGCTCAGCGCCGGTGGGGCTGGTGATGAATACCTTCTTCTGCGGGTTGAGGGTGCGCAGCACCTCCGCTGCCACCTGGGAGCTCAGCTCGTCTATGCCGCCCACCACTTCCGGGAGCTGCGGCAGCTCCTGGAGCGCCCTCCCGGCGGCGATGCGCTCCGGGGTGGAGGCCAGGAGGACGTCCCGCCCCACCTTCAGGTGCAGGGTGCGCTCCAGCCAGGGGGCCACCAGCTTGGTCAGCGTTCCGGGGGCCACCGTGCTGCGCAGCATGATGAGCTGGACGGGGCGCAGGACCTCCCCCAGCCCAGCCAGGGCGCTGCGCAGGGCGGAGTAGTCCGGCCGGAACTGGTTGTCCAGGGTGGTGCCAACGGTGATGAAGACCGCATCGGCCCGCTCCAGGGGAGCGTAGTCAGCCCCCACCTCCAGCCGTCCTGAGACCAACGCCTGTTGCAACGCCTCCTGCCCCCCGTCCTCCTTGAAGGGCATGACCCCCTCTCCCACGCGGGCCAGGTGCCTCTCGTCCACGTCGACGCCGATGACGTGAATGCCCCTGACGGCGAAGGCCAGGGCCAGGGGGAGGCCAACGCGCCCCAGGCCTATGACGCCCAAGGTGTAGTCTCCTCGCCTGACCTTCTCCAGCAAGTCCTGCGGACTCATCTGCGCTCCTCTCGCCTCTTGTCGTGCCGCCTGGTGGCCGTCGTCAGTAGATAGGCTATCAGCCCTCCCAGGACGAGCGTCATCGCTCTCAACAAGAACGGTCGCGGCCGCCGCAGGGTCGCGTAGACGGCCCAGCGACCGTAGTTGAGGGCCTCCCGCCCCATGCGGAAATGGGACTGGCCGAGCTTTCGGTTCGTCCAGACGGAGGGTACCTCGGTCACCTTGAGGCCTCGGACCAGGGCCTTGACCGTAATCTCGGCGGAGATGTCGAAGGAGTCCGCCTCTGTCTCGATCTCTTCCCACACCCGACGCCGGTAGGCCTTGAAACTGTTGGAGAAATCGTGACAGGGCGCCCCGGTGATGAGATGCAGGAGCCAGGAATAGAGGCGGGAGGTTCGCTGCTTGAAGGTATCGCCCACGATGCCGCCGCCCGCTATGTAGCGGCTTCCCGCCGCTATGTCCGCTCCCTCCTCTATCTTGGCCAACATGGCGGGGATGGTGGCCAGGTCGTCGGAGCAGTCGGCCATGACAGGGATGATGACGTCGCCCTCGGCCACCCGGGCTCCCGCCCGCAGGGCGCTGCCGAAACCGCGCTCCTCGGTCCTCGTCAACACCCGCACCCCGTAGCGGGCCTCGAGCTCTCGCTGCTCCTGGCGCATCTCTGGCAGCAACTCAGGTCTGGTGACGTCCCATACGATGATAGTCTCGTGAGGGATGTCGTGGAGGACGGAACGGAGCTGCTCCAGGACCTCGGTAAGGCGCTCCTCACGGTCCAGGACGGGGACGATGCACGAGACCTTCATCCACAAGTAGCTGCTAGCCTAGCAGGTGGGTATTATACCACGCAGACTGAGGCAAAAGGACACGGCAGGTGTTCCTCCCCAGGTTGTCTGCGAACAGGCGCACCGACGTGCTCTGCGTCCTGGTCATCTTCCTCTTCGCTGCCGTTCCCTTCTGGCCCTTCATACTCCAAGGCAAAGCTTTTCTTCCCATCGATATCCTGCTCAACCTCCCTCCCTGGGCCGAGGAGGGCAGGACGACGTCCGTATACAACCCCACTCACTCCGATGCCATAAGGGTCTACTACCCTTGGTTGGACTTCGCCCACGATGTGGTGAGAGATGGCGTATTGCCTCTCTGGAACCCCTACCTATTTTCGGGTGTACCCCACCTGGCCAACAGCTTGACAAGCACTCTTTATCCCTTGGCGTGGGCCTTTTTCGTCCTCCCGGTATGGGTGGCCTACAGCCTTCTGGGGCTCGCCCATTTCTTCCTGGCAGGGCTTTTCATGTACCTATACTTGCGAAAGATCCACCTACATGCTGGTGCCGCTCTTTTCGGGGCTCTCGCCTTCATGTTCAATGGCTTTTTCGTCGCCTGGATGGAGATCTGGAGTCTGGTGGCCACAGGGATTTGGCTGCCGGCGATCCTTCTGCTGACGGAACAGGTAGTGACTACCCGGCGGGTCCCCTGGGGGGTGTTGCTGGCAATAACCCTGGCGGTGCCTATCTATGCTGGGCATGCTCAGGTCGCCTTCTATGTGTTCCTAGGATCGGCCGCCTACTGGGTGTTGCGGTCGGGGAGCGAGGTATGGAGATCGCCCTCGGAAAAGCGTCTGCGAGCTGGCATCGCATACCTCGCTCTCAGTGTTCTGGTCTGGGGGACTGTGCCGCTACTGGCAGCGGCACAGTGGCTCCCGTCTTGGGAGTTGTCACAATACATCGGCCGGCAGAGGGAAGGCCCGGAGGTGATGGCGGCCTCACAGCTTGCGCTTCGGCACCTGGCCGTGTTCCTCTTCCCGGACTCGCTGGGCAACCCTGTGGACGGCGTCTGGTGGGGACGGCACAACTATGCAGAGACGCAGCTCTTCGTAGGGGTGTGGCCTCTCGCGTTAGGGGCTGTGGCCATCGCTAGCAGGCGAGACAAGTATACTTGGTTCTTCTTGGCCTTGTCTTTATTCGCGCTGGGCATCATGTTCAATGTGCATCCTATCAGCGACTTCTTCTACCGATATATACCCTTCGCTGATAGGTTCCGAGCGCATGCCCGTATCATCTATCTACTCGATACGTCGCTGTCAGTGCTGGGGGCCCTCGGACTCGATCACTTGCTTGGCAACCGTAGGTGGAAAGCGAGGGCCGGGCTGTGGTCAGGGATAGCAGCCGTGATTACGGTGGCGCTGCTGCTGTTCAGCCTGCTGTCCCGTGAGTTGATGAGCATTGATTGGGGCCGGCTCATAGGTCGAACGTTTTTTGATAGCTTGCCGGGGGGCTGGACCCACGACGACCTCTGGTGGTATCTGTGGCGCCAGGCTCTGCGCTTCGCTGTGGTGGTCGCTTTGGGGGCCGCGGCGCTGGTGCTGGCATGGCGGCGGCCTGCCGCGACGGGGATAGCGTTGGCTGTTCTGGTAGCGGTGACCGGTGGAGACTTGGCCTACGGAGCGTCCCGTTACGCTACCTTCAACGATCCCTCGTTGCTGGATGTGAAGCCTCGCATCGTCGCTGCTATGGAGAGGGACGGCGACTTGTTCCGGATCGCCCGTTACGTAGGGACCTTCCTGATATTCACTCAGAACTACCCTTCTGTATATGGCCTGTATGATACTCAGGGCTCGTCCTCCTATGTTCTGACGTCCTATCTCGAATTCTTGGGCCTTACCAGGCCACAAGGCATCGCAGCCAATGAGGCCGAGAATGTGCAGGAGATGCCCAAGCTGAAATCGAAGCTTATCGACCTGATGAACGTGAAGTATGTAGTGACCACGCAAGAGATCCATGACCCCGAGTTCGTGCCGGTGGAGACATCGGGGAATACCAAGCTGTATCTGAACAGGGACTGGCTGCCCAGGGCTTTCGTGGTCTACCGAAAGGAGGTGGTTCCTGAGAAGGAGCGAGCGTTGACGAAACTGACCAGCCAGGACTTCGACCCCTCGCAGGTGGTTCTCCTGCAGCGAGACAGCCAACCCTTTGGCAGGAGCGGGCCGCCGGGTCCTGCCCAGGTGCGCATCGCCTCTTATGAGCCGAACGCTGTGGCGGTAGAGGTCACGTTGCCCCAGGATGGCTACTTGGTCCTGAGCGACAGCTATTATCCTGGATGGAATGCGTATGTGGATGGCGAAAGAGCGGAGGTATTGAGGGCATACCATACCTTCAGAGCTGTCCACCTGCGGCCTGGGCGCCACCTGGTGCAGTTCAAGTATGAACCGTACTCCTTCTTCACCGGATCCGTGTTGAGTTCCGGCTCGCTGGTGACGTTGGCGCTTGGTCTTGTGTTAAGACAGCTTTGGACTCACATAAGGCGGGCGGGAGCTGGAGTTATCGGTACTCTCACTGGCAACAGGACTCGGCCGTGGCGTCATCTACGGGTGAAGGGGACGTTCAGGTGACGGGGTGTCAGACGGAACGATGAAATTCTTGCGCGAGCAGGCGAGTGCCAGATCTGGGGTTCTAGTTCTCCCCGTCCTGATGGTCTTTTTGCTAATCGCATCGCTGTACAACGCTCGAGTCCCCGTCTACGAAACGCCGGACGAGCCGTCACACGTCGCTTACGTGGACTCCCTGCAACGTACAGGCCGCATCCCGGACATCAATGGCCTCACTTACCAGGCCTGGCAGCCTCCCCTCTACCACGCTGTGGGTGCTGGTGTGCTGAAGGTCCTTGGCTTGGAGCCACCCCTGGCTCCGGTGACAGCCAACCCCAAGTTCCCCAACGAGGACAAGAGGGCCTTCATCACGCCACCTGGCGATTCTTTTCCCTACCGCGGCCAGATACTGAGCATACACGTGTTGAGGGCCCTCAGCGCCGTGTTCGGCCTGGGAACCGTCGTCTTCGTCTACTTGACGGCCGAGTTGCTCTTCCCGCAGCGTCGTCTCCTGGTCTGGACGGCCACGGCGGTGGCTGCCCTGTTGCCCCAGTTCCTGTTCATCAGCGCCGCCGTCAGCAACGACACAGCAGCCGCCTTCTTCGCGGCGGCCACGGTCTATTTCGGCCTCCGGTTCCTGCGCTCTGGAGACTGGCGGCCCCTTCTCGTGGCATCGCTTCTGGGCTCGCTGGCAGCCCTGAGCAAGGCCTCGGCAGCCCTCGCTCTCCTGGTGCCGGCCGTCGCCCTGCTGGTGCGGCCCATGCCATGGCCCCGGCGATTCGCCGCTGCCTTCATGCTGGCCGCCTTGCCTCTTCTGATGGCGGGATGGTTCTACTACAGGAACTACGCCATAGGGGGTGATCTGTCAGCCACCGAAGCGCTACGCGAGGCAGGAGGGATCTGCTGCCCCAGCTCCCTGACCGATCCGATGTACAGAGAGATCTTCTTCGGGCCGCTGAGACGCTCATACTGGTTCGCCGGCGGATGGTTCAATATCTGGTTGCCAGCCGTGGTCTATGACTTCATAGACCTCGTAACCGGGATAGCGCTGGGAGGACTGGTGTTCCTCTTTGTAAGAAGAGGCCTGACGCCATTCCAGCGATGCTCTCTATCGCTCATGGCCCTGTTGCCACTGGCCACCTTGGCCGGGATTTTCTATCACTCGGTCACGCTCAGCTTTCAGACGCAGGGGAGGCACCTGTTCGTGGCGCAGCCTGCCCTGGTGCTCTACCTGGTGTTGGGGCTGGCGACGGTGCTCTCGCCCAGGGAGGGACGGGACTCGCCCCTTCTCCTGCTGTTTCCCCTGTGCCTTCTGGGGCTGAACGCGGGTATACTGTGGATTACCCTGCCAGCGGCGTACGGGTAGCCGGTACGGGAAGCTCCAGGACGCTCCCCTCAGTCGATGCGTATCGTGTACGGCACCTTGTCCGACAGGTTGGGGTTGTAGTAGGGGTCGCGGTACTGGCCGGGCTCGCCCCAGCGCCGGCGGAAGTAGAGCTCCTCGTCCCAGGGGTGGAGCTTCCCCCTGGTGGCACTCTCGTGGTGATAGAGGAGGGCGTAAGGCGTATAGACTATCAGGTAGCCCTTTTCCCGCGCCCGCAGGCAGAGGTCGACGTCATTGAAGGCGACGGCCAGCGCCTCGTCGAACCCTCCCAGCTCCTCGAATACCTGACGGCGCATCATCATGCAGGCCGCCGTCACGGCGCTCACGTTGCGCACCAACTGGCCGAGCCCGAAGTAGCCCCGGGTGTCCACGTTCTCACATGAGCCGCCGCCTACTCCCATGACGATGCCCTCGTGCTGGGGCGTCCCGTCGGGGTAGAGGAGGCGGGCGCCGACGGCAGCTACCTCGGGGCGCTGGGCGTGCTCGAGCATCGCCTCCAGCCACTCCTCCGAGATCACCTCGATGTCGTCGTTGAGGAAAACCAGGTACTCGCCGCGGCTGAGGCTGGCCCCCCAGTTGCACATTCTGGAGAAGTTGAAGGGCTGGGTATAGTCGTGAAGAGGGTAGCCGAGGCGGGACAGGGCCTCATGGGACCACTCCGCCTTCTCTCCCAGGTGATGGTGAACTATGAGCAGTTCATAGTTGGTATAGCGGGTCCGCTGGGTTATGCTGCGCAGGCAGGGGAGGGCCAGCTCCATCCGGTCTTTGGTGAGGAAGATGAGGCTCACCAGGGGTTGGCCCCGGATGCGGTAGCGGACGCGGTACGTGGTGGGGAAGGGGCCGTCCTCCACCTCGGCGTCGATGCCGCGGCGGGCCATGGCGTCCCTGAGGGCCTGCTTGGAGGCGTCCGCCGCTCTTGGCTTGGCCCTGGCATCGGCGGCCCCGGAGCCCGGGATCATGCGCCAAGTGTAGAGGGGCCAGGCGATGTGGGCGATGCGGTCCGTCCGCTCGCTGACTCGCAGCACCAGATCGTGGTCCTGGGAGAAATCGCACTCGCTGCGCAGGCCGCCCACCTCGTCCACCAGGCGCTTTCGGTAGACGGCGAAGTGGCAGACGTAGTTGGCGCAGAGGACCAGGTCCGGCGACCAGTCGGGCTTGAAAAAGACCTGCCCCAGACGGCCATCAGGGAGGCGCTTGTCCTCGTCGCTGTAGATCATGTCCAGGTCCGGACGCTCGTTCAGGAGCTTGACCACGTAATAGAGGGCATCCGGCTTCAGTTCGTCGTCGTGGTCCAGGAATCCCACGAACTCGCCCGTGGCCAGGGTAAGGGCGGCGTTGGAGGCGGCCGAGATCCCCTGGTTGCGCTCCAGGCGGGTGACCTTTATGCGCTGGTCCAGCCGCCGGTACTCCTCCAGCACCTGGAGGGTCTCCGGCCGGGTGGAGCCATCGTCCCCTATACAGAGCTCCCAGTTGTCGTAGAGCTGCCCCCTGACCGATTCGATGGCCTCCTGCAGGAGCTTGGCCTCGCCGTTGTATACGGGCATGATGATGCTGATCTTGGGCCGGTAAGGGAAGGCGGCGGCCTCCTCTCGCATCTCGCGGATGCGGCGCGGGGTGAGGGCGTGGTTGCGGAGCCATATCTGGTACTGCTCATCCAGGGAGAGCTGGCCCATCTGCTGGCTACGCACCTGCTGGTCCAGCCTGGGGGCCCAGCGCCACACCTGCGGCGCCTTCAGGACGAGACCTGTCCAGCCCCGAGTGGCTACCACATCGGCCGCCCGGCGCGCGGCCATCAGGGGGATCCGACGCCGGGAGCCCGGCGGCGCCAGGCGGTTTATGGCGCGCCTTGCCCGCTCCAGCATGCGGTAGCCCAGAGAGCTGGTGACCAGGTGCAGTTGCATCTGGAGCTGCCGCAGCTGCACCTCCGTCTCGGAAAGGGTGGCCTTGACCTGGCGCAGCTCTTCCAGTAGATAGGTCCGCTCTTGGGAGGACCGTTGTTGCTCCTCGGCGAGCTGGCGACGCAGGGCGTCACGCTCCCGGTGCAGGGTGCTCAGCTCCTCGTCCCGCTGCTCCAGGGTTCTCCTGACCTCCGCCAGGGCGATTCGCTCAGCCTCCAGCTCTCCCTTGAGGCGCCTCAGCTCCACCTCCAGGGACAGGCGCTGGCCCAACAGGTGGAAGAGGCGGCGGAGCTGTACCGTCGTCTCTTCGGTAGCCTCCAGGAAGGGCGAGAGGGTGTGGGGCGGCTCCTCCCCCACCGCCGCCAGGCCCAGCCCGTGGCCGTGGTGGAACTCGAAATGCGGGTACCGCCCCTTCAACTCCTCCCAGAGCCTCCAGACGCCGAAATCGTTCTCGCGGACGTTGATGTCGTGGAGGAGGACGACACCGCGCCGGCTCAGCTTGGGGAGCCAGGTCTCGAAGTCGTGCTTCACCGTCTCGTAGGTGTGATAGCCATCTATGTGAAGGAGGTCTATGGAGCCGTCCGGGAAGTGCTGGACCGCATCGTCGAAGGTGGACTGGACCAGGCGCGAGAAGTCGGAATAGAGCGGGTCGTGGTGGGCGCGCAGGTCGGCCAGCACCTCCGGGCCGTAGAAGCCCGTCTGGGGGTCGCCCTGCCAGGTATCGATGGCGTAGCAGCGAGAGGGAAGCCCCAGCTCCTGGACGGCCTGGCAGAAGGCGCAGTAGGAGTCGCCGTAGAAGGTGCCCAGCTCGACGATGACATCGGGGCGCAGGGCGTCCACCAGGAACATGGCGAAGGGGATGTGCTGGTGCCACGAGGAGAACGGGGTCAGCCTCCTCGGCATGGCGAAGAGAATGGGGTGGTCTAGGGGGCTGAACTTATTCGTCATCTAGCTGGTCGCCTCCCGGTACGATGTGGGCCGGTGCAGACCACAGAACGTTGTCCGCACTCCACACACCCTCCAGTTTATAGGAACGTAGCACGACGGTGGATGGCATCGGCCTTGGGTTGCCTGGGAGAGAGCCAGCCCTGGCGGTCGCCTGGGGCGGTGAGCCGCGCCATCAGATGGGCCCGGCCAGGAGGAGGGGCAGCCAGCCCAGGAGGAGGGCTCCCCCCACCAGCCTGTCCAGGACGGCCGGGCCCGGCCACAGGCGCCGGGCCAGCCGCCAGAAGAGCCAGACGAGGACGGCCATGTGGGCGTAGGCGGTCAGGGTCAGGAACCAGTCCACCTGGCGCAGCTCCCAGAAGGCGTGGGCCACAGGGTTGTAGCTGGGGTGAAGGAGCGGCGCCTGCGTGGGCACCATACTGACGAAGCTGGCGGCGAGGCCACCGAACACCAGAGCGGAAGTGCCGATGGTGATGGTCGCCAGGGCCACACAGAGGGAAGGCAGCCCGACGACAGGCAGCGCCAGCACCAGGAGAGGGACCAGCAGGACCATGTGGTGATTGGCCAGCCCTGTCCGGAGCAGGAGGAAAGACATCAGCCCCAGCCCTACCAGGTACACCCATAGCTGGCCCTCCCTGGCCATCTCCCTCCTGAACCAGACGAGGACTGCCAGGGCGGCCAGCACGAGCCCGGAGAGCACGGTGCTCACCACGGCGTAGGACAGAGGCCCTATCAGGGGCGCCGACGAAGGAAAGAGCACCCGTCTGCTGCCCTGGACGGCCTCCGTGAAGGGGCTCACCAGTACCCAGATATCGGGCATATAGAGGGAGAGGAGCGTCTGAGACCCCTCGCCCAGCCCCGTCGGGGTCTGTCGCTGCAGGACCAGCAGCCAGTGATCGACGGCGAAGGCGGGCGACATCTTCAAGACGAAGGGGGCCAGCAGGACGTACACCGTCAGCACCGCCCAGGCCGCCCCTATCAGATTGCGCCCCAACGGGAAGCGTCGCAGCATCACGACTCCCAACAGGAGGGCCACTGGCAGGAGCTGGGGCCGGGTGAGACCGGTGAGGCCGACAGCCAGCCAGGCCGGGAATATGTCACCCCTCAGGACGAAAAGCATCGCCAGGAGGGGGAAGAAGACGCTCACCACGTGAGTGGTGCCCCAGACGGCGCTGACGAGCCAGACCAGAGGGTTGAAAAGGAAAAGAGCGGCAGCCAGGGCTGCCCATCGCTCGTCCAGGCCCAACCGGCGGGCGATGAGGTAGATGAGCAGGGAGTCAGCCAGGAGGAATAGGAGGATAGCCCCCTTCATAATGGAGCCTGGCAGGCCCCACACGCCGCTCTGCCAGCTAGTCGGCTCCGTCAGGAACAGCTTGTACAGCCAGCCGACGGCCGTGAAGAAGTAGGCCATGACCGGTCCGTAGGGATGAGGGGTAGCCTCCAGGGGCTGGCCATCCCATATCTCTGCCGGCGTGACGAAGCGGGGCAGGCGGTATATGTCCAGGACGTCGTAGCGGGCGCCCACGTAGGCCCAGAGCTTGGCCCCGTAGAAATCATAGGAGTGGTAGCCCAGGTTGAAGAGGAGGACGTTGGCCACCACCGCCGCCACCAGCGCCATCGCCGCGGCCAGCAGACGCGGCCACCGCTCTATGACGATGGGCTGGCCGCCCCGGACGGTAACGAGGCCACTGCGCAGCGCAGCCAGAAGCCCGCCTCTGGCCCGCCAGACCCACAGCCCTCCCTGTAGCGCCAGGAGGGAGAGCGCCCCCGCCAGGGCGAAGGCGCTCAGGGCCGTGGCGCGGAGATCCCTCACCCTGGCAGCGAACCAGTCCTGTGCGGGGACGGCCAGCTCGTAATCGGTCACCTCGGATATGGCTATGCCTCTCCCCCTGGACAGGGCCGATAGCTGGAAGGCCACCGGCGCTGGCAGGAAGAGGCCCGGCATCTCGTCCCGGGTTATGGTGGCCTGCCAGACCTCGCTTTCTCCCTGCACCGACACCCTGGCCAGGCCGGCCCGCCGGTCCATGGAGAATGTCATGCGGTAGGGCTGGTCAGGCTGGTAGGTGCCCAGGGCCTCGCTCTTGAGGATTCTACGGCTGGCGGCGTCCCGGGCCTGGACGGTCACCTCGTAGGCGGGGGGCGGGCCGAAGCGCACCAGGTAGGCCAGAGAGCCACGGGCCTGCCAGAAACCCAGGACGAGGGGCTCGGTATCGGCCTCGGCCCGGTGGACGGTGGCCCGCAGGGCTACCTGGTAGTCGACGCTGCTGGCCACCGGGTAGGCGAGGGGGTCGGAGCCGGGCAGCGCCACCAGTCGCATGCCCTGGGGCCCTATCTCCACATGGCCGCTACCGGGGAGGGAGGAGCGGCCGGCCCGGTAGACCAGGTTGGGGTCGAACCCGTAGTAGATGGCGTCATAGGCGGGGCGCTGCCAGAAGTCCACAGGAAGGACCATGAGGACGACGGCCACGCTGGCCAGGACGAGCGCTCCCCACCTGAGGACGCCCTCCAGCCGGTCCGTCCAGGGAGGGGGCGCTGGCGGCCCGGCCCGGACCGGGGCAGCGAGCGCCCGGCCGGGCCGCGGCACCCCTCCCGCAGGCCCCCTCCATCCGCGGCCGGGACGCGCCGTCATGGGTCTAGCCAGTGGCCCAAGTCCCTCCGAATGAGACGCTGCAGCCGAAGTACATCGTCGCGGCAGGCGTCCCGGACGAACCGTAGGCCGCGAGGGTCCGGTGGCGGCTTGTCAGGGGCATTCAGCTTTCTGGTGAGCCGCGTCCGAGCAACCTCAGCCAACCGCTGGGGCAGCAGTGACAGGGCCAGATAGCGCAGGCGGTGACTGGAAGACCAGAGCCGCAACAGCCAGGGCCGGGGGATATAGACATTGTATCTTTCCCTGGGGTCGAAGAAGCGGCCGTCGTGGAATGGGATGCCGAGAAAAGCGCACACGTCCTCCATCAACTCGCGAGGCCGAGACAGGTCTTCATACAGATAGACCCGCACCCGTTCAGGGCCAAAGGTCTCGAAGTATCTGCTCACCTGGTCGTGATAGAGCCCCAGGTCTACATAAAGAAGCGAAGTGCCCATGTCCCTCCTGGGGAGCCCATAGTCTTCTCTCACCGCCCTCTCGAAGCTCCGCTTCTCCCAGCCCGTCTCGAGGTACAGCAGGTAATGGGAGTAGGCGCGATCCGCGGGCTCCCTCAAAATGGCGATTATCTTGGCCTGGGGGGACTTCTCCTGTATCCGCTGCGGCGCTTGTGGGTGCCAGAGGTAGTAAGGGGTGGCCTCGCCGATGAGCTGGCCCTCGCCCGCTTGCCTGAAGAGGGAGAGGTACTCCGTTTCGTCACTGATGGGGCGTCCGATGACACTGGCCCAACGAGCGGCTAGGGCGGGCTCGATCTGGGTGAAGAAATGGGGTTCCTTGATGCCGGGCATGAAGATGTCGGGATGGCCCCGGAGCCAGTAGTAGAGGGTGGTGGTGCCGGCCCTGGGCGCCCCGACGATGAAGAAGTCAGGCCAACGCTTCATACCTTACTCCGTTGAACTGGTCAGGGCTGCTGGAGTCGTATCTCGAGACATCAGGAAGCAGCAAAAGCGCACCTGTCCTCATTCCCTGTCAGCTTTGCTCAGTAGCAGGTTACAGGTGGCCTGCGAGCGTGGCAGCCCCTTAGGAAGGTCGAAGGTCTCCCCCTTCGCTCCAGCACCCGCCCCTTGCGAAAACCGAGGTCATACAGGAGGAGGGCCAGCTCTCGGTGTTCCCATCCTGCTGCCCTCAGGGCGGGCCAGTTGAGCTCCAGGACGATACAGAGACGGGCACTGGCGGCGCACAGGCGTCGCATTCCCTTCAGAGCACGTCCCTCTCCCCCCTCAATGTCCATCTTCACCACGTCCACTGCAGGCCAGCCAAGGGCACCGAAGTGCTCATCAAGCGTGGTGCACTCGACGACGATGTGGCCGTCGCCAGCTACCAGTCGCCCCTCCGCTCCCTGCCGGTCCACGAGAAAGGGGCTGGCCCCTGACTGATCGCTGATGGCTTTGCGCTCAGTGGTCACGTTCTCGCAACCGTTCTCCTTTAAGTTGGACAGGAGAACCTCGAAAACAGAGGGAACAGGTTCGAAGGAGTACACTTTGCCTCCTGGCCCTACCAGGCGGGACGCCAACAGAGTATAGTAGCCGACGTTGGCCCCCACATCTACCACAGTCATGCCAGGCCTTACCAGCTCCATGATTGCCTTGGTCACCGCCGGCTCGTAGAGGCCAGCCGCATAGGTACGGCCGCTGGGGAAGCCAAGAGGCACCCGCATGCAGAGGTCAAGGGGAAGTCTCTGGCCTCCAGCGCTCGGCGCGGAGGTGGGATGACCAGCGGGCCGAGGCGTCGCAGAAGGCCGTCGCAGGGGCCGAGCAGCCCCGCTCTCTGAAGGGCATGTCGCACTCGGACGCCCAGCACCCATGCTCTCGTGGACCAGACATCAAAAGGGCCAGGCCTGGCTGCAGTCGCCGAGGATGCCCGCTCGAACCTCTCTTTATGTCTCCCGGCCACGAGCCCATCTCCTGCCTGGGTCACGCGGTGACGAGTTCTGGGCGTTCCCCCCGGGCGGCTGCCTGACGCACCGCCTCCTCAAAGCGGGCGCCCACCCGCCCCCAGGCGTGCCCCTCGGCGAAGGCGCGGGCGTTGGCGGCCAGCCGTTGGTGGAGGGCGTCGTCGGTCAGCGCCCGGACCAGCGCCTCGGCCAGGCCGTGGCGGTCACCGAAGGGGTAGCGAAGACCGTTGTAGCCGTGGGCCACCGCCCCCTCCGGCACGCCGCTGGAGGCCACCACCGGCACGCCGCAGGCGCCCGCCTCCAGCACCACGATGCCGAACCCCTCCACCGCTGAGGGCAGGGCCAGGACTCGCGCCTGCAGGAGAAGCTCCCGCTTTTCCCCCTCCGTCAGATCGAAGCGGAAACGCACCCGCCCCTCCACTCCTAGCCGGCGGACCAGGGCCGCCAGGCGGGCCTCGTAACCGCGGTCATGGTGGCGCCCGGCCAGCGTGAGACGGGCCTCCGGCACCCGCTCCAGCACCCGCGGAAGCGCCTCCAGCAGGTGATGGGGGCACTTGTAGCGACGGAACTTACCGATCCAGACGATCTCCGGCCCCCGCTGGCCGCGGGGCAGCGGCCCCAGCCACTCCTCCCGGATGCTGACCGGGACGACGAAGACCTTCTCCCGTCGGAAGCCTAACCGGACGAAGGCGTCCCGCCACTCCTCCGTGCCCGCTCTCACCAGGGTATGACGGTGGAGGTGGGCGGTGAAGCGTTCCAGAAGGTCCAGGAGGGGGACCATGGGCCGCGGGTACTGGGCTGTGAAGAGGTCATGGTGAACCTGGTGCCACTCAGTGACGATGGGTTCCCGCACGTAGAGGGGGGCGAAGCGAGGGATGCGGGAACCCCCGAACCCCTCCTCCACCACCACATCGTAGCGGCCTCGGCAGTAGCGCAGGTAGTGAAGGCAGGTGCGCCACCAGAGGGAAAGGATGCCGCCTAGCCGGACCACGTGGACCCCGTCCAGCCACTCCTCCCGGGCGCCTCCGGGGAAGGCGCTGGTCAGGTAGGTCACCTGGTGCCCGGCCGCCGCCAGGTAGCGGGCGAACTCCCAGCACTGGACGTCTCCCCCGGCCGCCGCCGGGTTATGGGCGTCCCGCGTCACCATGAAGAGGACACGCAGTCCCCCTCCAGCGGACGAGGTCATGCCTTCCGCTCCTGCTCGGCCGGCGCGGGCAGGGGAAAACGGACGGCGGCGGCGCCCCACCGCGGCCTGTAGGTGAGGATGTGCCAGATCATGACCAGGCCTACCTGCAGGCCCTTCCAGAGGCTTTGGCTGGCGCCCTTGGACTGACCGACGCGCCGCCAGAAGGTTATCGGTATCTCTATGACGCCCAGCCCCTGGGCCAGGGCCACCAGGAGCATGTGGGGCGAGAAGTGGTTCCCGCCCACCTGCAGGTGGGGCAGGATGCAGGCTAGCGCCTCCCGGCGAATGGCCCGGTAGGTGCAGCCCACGTCGGTGAAGCGGGCCTTCCCCAGGAAATGGGCGTCCCAGAAGCGGAGCCGCAGCAGCGTGCCGATGAAGATGTTGCCCCAGGTAAAGAAGATATCCATCTGGGAGCCCCGCTCCACCAGGCCCGGCACCGTGCGCGTCCCGATGACCATATCGGCGTGTTCCAGATAGGCCCGGAACTTGGCCAGGTCACGGGCGGAGAAGGTGCCGTCCCCCCTCCACCAGGACGATGACGTTCGCCCCCGGCACCGCCAGCGCTTCCTTCAGCCCCCGTATACAGGTGTAGCCGTAGCCCTGCTGCTCCTCTCGAACCACCCGGGCGCCGGCGGCGGCCGCCAGTTCCGCGGTGCCGTCGGTGCTGTTGTTGTCCACCACGATGACCTCCAGCACGCCCGGCTGCTGGAGGAACTCTTGGACTGCCTGGACAATGCTCCCGGCGTGATTGTAGGCCGTCATGGCCACGACCACCTGAGGCAGACCGGCGTCCGCCCAGGGTAGGCGCATTCGTTGCAGCCCCCAGTCGCTGCCTTGCAGAGAACGACAAGCAGGTCGCCGGCCGTTGAATACGAGCACCAGGGCGAAGGCCAGGCCGGTCAGGAGGGACCAGAGGAGGAGGTGGGCCAGGAAAGAGCTGGCAGCGTGGACGACCGATACCACGGGGCCTTCCACGGGCAACGAACGGAGCAGGAGGCCGAAGGGGTGGAGGACGGCCCCGGCCAGCGCTAGCAAGAGCAAGAGCAAGGCGAGATACAGCATAGCGTCTGGGTGCCCGCGGCGGCCCCTACCCCCACGGGCCTCCAGGCGTGTCGCCTCGCTTCTCCCTGCTTCGCCCCCTCACCCCGAGGCCTGCGGGTGGGCGGATGTGTCGGACGGCTCTCGGGGCCGTATGCCGCAGGCACTGGCCCTCGCGTTAGGACGCCCGAAGGCGGCGCAGCGTTACACAGGACGCAACGAGCCGACACCATGAATAGGACGGTATCACAGGAGAAAAAGAGCAGTCAACACCTTACTGGTGATAACCGTCCCGCATCGCTGCGAGGATCGTCAGAGCGTGCAGGAATGTTTGCCGGCAGAGAGCGGGACTCGCTTCGACCCGAGGCCAGGAACCGTCTAAGGTGTGTAGGCACATTGCCGGCAGCGCCGCCCGGTGGGGCTGCCACTTCGAACTATCCCCGCTCCCGGGGCCTCTCGTCTCCGTCAACAGCCGAGAGCGGCAATCGCTGGCCGACGACAGGAGGTTGCAGGCTCAGGTCTCTCCCCGCCCCAGAAGACTGCTCACGTCAAGGTTGTAAACGATAGTCTCCACGTCCAAGAGGAGCCATGGACCACGCTGGTCCAGCCATCGGATGGCGAGGCGTGAAGGGGCGAGCACACCCTGGAACCTCTCCCAGTCACTGACCTGCACGCACCATGGTGTCTTCGCTCTGTCCCGAGGCCCTCTGTAGCGCAGGGCCTCCACGCTGGCCACCAGCCCGGTTTCCCTGTCGAAGTTGAAGCGGAGGCGATCCGTCCCCTCCGGCGATGGCACCACCAGCACAGCCGCATCATCTTCTCCAGGCTGCCATTGCAGATGCTGGTCGGCAGCGAAGGCGGAGGGGAACCAGACCGACTCGCCCCACAAGGCCAGGTTGGCAGCCGAGTCCACCTGGGGGGAGTCCCTCACCGTGCCGAAAGGTAGACGCATCGTGGCCTGACCCCCCTGGAAGCGCTCGTCGGCTCGCAGGACGGGCCACCCCCACCAGACGATGTCGATCTCGTGCCGGTATGCCTGCCCCGCCAGCAGGGTGAACCGGAAGCGCACCGGCGCCCAGAGTCCCAGGAGTCGCATCCGGCCCTTCCCCAGCACCACAGCGGAGGCCAGCAGAGGCGCGGGGTCCCCT
>VAPR01000596.1_pt1 | contig 22572 bp, 16 predicted proteins | sample 3380701 | NCBI WGS metagenome assembly VAPR01 (sample SAMN11536904, study PRJNA540576) | hot springs metagenome | isolation source: hot spring wet sediment | place: Spain: Lobios | collected 2014-01 | reverse complement strand
TCGGCTGCTTTGCAGATTGCTCTCCGCGAGCTGGGGGACATAGTTTTGCTGGATGTTATTCAGGGTCTTCCGCAGGGTGAGGCCCTCGACCTAAACCATGCATGTGCAATATTGGACCTCGATGTCGATGTGAAGGGCTCTAACGACTACCGAGACATAGAGGGCTCGGATGTAGTCGTGGTCACCGCGGGACTTACACGCAAACCCGACATGACCCGGCTCGACCTCTTGCTGAAGAACGCGGATATAATCAAGGAGGTTTCGAGGCATATAAGGGAGAACGCTCCGAAGTCTAAGGTAATTGTTGTGACAAACCCGCTCGATGTGATGACCTATGTTGCTTATAGGGTGACAGGGTTTGAGAGCAAGCGTGTGATGGGCTTCAGCGGGCTGCTTGACGTGGGGCGCTACCGATACCTCATCAGAAACAAGCTGGGCGTCAGCTACAAGTCAATCAGAGGGATGGTTATAGGCGAGCACGGTGACTCGATGGTTCTGCTGCCAAGCCACACCTATGTTGGCACCGAGCCCCTGAGCAAATACTTGGATGAGAAAAGCACCGCGGAGATTGTGGAGGCGACGCGGAAAATGGGTGCGGAAATCATCAGGCTGAAGGGCTGGTCCGCCCACCACGCACCCGGAGCAGGCGTCGCCGTCATGGTGGAGGCGATACTCAAGAACCTGAAATCCATCATCCCCACATCAACCCTGCTCACCGGCCAATACGGTGAAAAAGACGTATACGCCGTTCTCCCCTGTGTGCTGGGAGCAGAGGGGGTTGAGAAGGTGCTTGAGCCGAGCCTGTCCCCCGAGGAACTCGCCAAATTCCGCGAAAGCGTAAAAATCATCCGAAACGCCGTCGGCCAACTCAGCCTCGACAAGACTTAAAACGACGCCAACCAGAGTATTTATACTCAAAAAACACGGGTCAAAAGAGCCATGCTACTTCGACGCGGAGCCAGACCTTCTTACTGACCTTGAGCTCAGAAACTTAACGGGTTCGGGTCTGGGAATAACCCTCAACACGAAACCCCTCTTCTCATAAACAAGAGCAAACCATCTGCTCAACTCCTCAGACCCCCAGCGGAAAAATGCCTTCGCCAACCCTTTTCCAACCAATTTATTTATGGTCTCCAAACTACGTTTAGCGTCTTCTCCGAGGTCTAGGGTTCTCGTGAAAACCACCAAAGCACACCTCTTACCCCCACTCTCCATATACGCGAAAAAACCAGAGGTCGAGACGGCTATCTCCACCCCATATCTTCACAGCAACCTTCATGACAAGCATGTTAGACACGAGTGTAAGATCTACGACAAACTGCGCCTTCCGCCCGGGCTTATTGTTTAACAATAAACGATGTCCTGCCTCTTTTCCGCATGATGCAAAGAGTGGACGTATCTCCTTTGGTTGGCGTCATGTGTATATAGGGATTGCTAAGTAAATTGATTTCGGAAGGTTTTTGAGTGTTGAGGGGCGTTTTGGGCTTAGCGGTAAGTTCCTCAAAGAGGCTGAGGAGCTGTTAAGGAATGGAGATTATGCGCAGGCATCGGGGAAGCTTTGGGTAGCAGTTATTGAACCAGTTAAGGCTGTCGCCGCGTCTAGGGACATATCGCTGGGGACTCGTGCAAGCCTATTCCAATTCGTCTCACAGCTTGCTAGGAAAAATCCAGAGTTAGGGCTTGTAGACGCGTTTCACGTAGCTAACAGCCTCTGTACGAATTCCTATCAGGACTGGCTTAGCGAGGACTTCGTTAGGAGAGGGGCAGAAATAGTTCAGGCCTTCATAGACAAACCAAAGAGATTCTTAAGGACAGAAAATATAGGTGAAAGATAGCATGGGGGGAAGTGCTTGTTTGCTTCAGAATATTCGGGCCTAAGGGTTCTTACGAGCTTGAGGGCGTAGCAGATACTGGTGCAACCTACACTAAAATTCCTAAGGAAGACACTGAGCTTGCTGGGATAGAGGGAAGATACGAGGTTGAGGTCGAGCTCGCTGATGGGAGAGTGGTAAGAAGAAGCGCGGGGCTAGCGGATATAGAGATAAACAACATCCGGAGACAGTTCTAGTAACTTTCTCTGATGAAAAAGAAAGACCATCAATAGGCGTAACAACATTAGAGACCCTGGGACTGAGAGTAAACCAAATAACAAGAAAGTTAGAGCCGGTTCGCGCAATAAAATATTATGTTTAGTAGTTAGACCGACCCTCATCTCTCCTTGTTCTCATCTGAAACAAGGTGAAGCCCGGATAGTTATTTTGAGTCCGGGCGGAGAGTGTTCGGGTCTTTAATGACGGGTCTCTTTGGGACTTGGGCTTCAGCTTGGTGTTGAAAGGGAGTTCAGCCTGAGCCTCTTAGAGGCCGGCCTGATGGGTGAACTGTATGTGAGTGTGTTGGTGGTGAAGTGTTGGTCAGCTCTAAGGTTGCTAGTTTCATGCCTTTTTTATTACGCTCCAAATATCTGTTAGAGAATATTCTATGCATGGCTGAATAATCGAATGGTCTAATATGCCATAGTTTTTTTGTTCCAGCTGTTGCTCCTGCTTTCAATATATAAAAGGCCGAAGAGCATTATTTAGTGAGTGAGCAGTATTTATGTTGACACTATCAAGGTTTTCTATAACTATTACTAAGTGTCAACATATGTCCTATGACTAGGACAATTTTTCTCAAGCGTGTTGATATTAAGCGTCTTGTTGATCCTTTCAGCAGTAGGAGATTCCTTTTTAAGTTTTAGTATCCTGTTAGAGCAAAGCTCTGCTACTACAATGTATTATGTTGGCTTGAAGACGCTACCGATATAATGCGATATTAAGCAGTTCAATGAAGCTAGAAAGGCTTCATTTCCCCAGCTGAGTTTAGTGATGCGATGAATTTTAGTCTTTAAATATGTCGCTATAATGTCCTTTCATAAAATCTATTATCAGTTTCGTGCGTTGCTCGGTGAATTCTTCGAATCGGTCAATGCTCCAGTACTCTTGACTTGGTATGAAGTGTTGTTTAATGAGTTCCTTGCTGTAGTCTGGTAGATAATGCTCAGGAAGTTTGTCGCTGAGGATAGAGTTTTCTTCTTTGTCCATGAACGTTATGTTGCCTAAACCATTTATACCCTTTGATATCAGATTTCTTTCATCCTCGTCGTATAATTCGCTACTAAGAAAACTTGTTTTCATCATGTCTCGTGGAAATATATGGGCCTTTGCTAAGTCGCTAAGATTGCATAGTTTGATGAGTTTTCCCTTCCAGTTCTCAGCCTTATTATCTGCAAGAAGTATGTATAAAAGGAATAGGTGAGCGCTGGACGGTCTTTTCAATATGTCTCTGTATCTCCCTTCTTCAATGCTCTCGCTAGTAATCTCAGTAGCAGACTTTCTTCCCTTCTTAATATTCTCCAGTAACTCGTTATATGGGAAGCTCTCTCCACTACTTGCATGAACAGTCTCAATGTCCTTTTGGAGGCGAGAGGAGGGTCTAGTAGAATAATACCCATTAAAGTTCACAAGCAGTAACCACTTCTTTATAAGAGACAGGTCTTTTTCAGAAAGACTTTCCAACCCCTCCATCCGTTCTTTGTACAAGTAGCATGATAGTGGAATTAATGAGAGATGAGAAGGAATCAGGTCAAGGGCTGCATAACCAAAAATCTCTTTGACAAGGTTTAGAGCCAACTTATAGGCTCGTCCGGCTATAGTTGCTCTCTCATAAAATACATTTTTACCATCTACAGTTAGCTGGCCTTTTAGCTTTTTTACTGCTGCTTTAAACTTTTCTACATTGTTTATCTCCTGCTGAGTTAAACCTAAGACCGGTGTCGAGAAGGCGAACCTGAGGTAAGAGGTTATACTCACTTCTTCACTAAAAGTCTGCTGGATTTCATCATAAAAGGTGCGAATTTTCTGTGCAAGCTCTTGGTCAAATATACCAGCGGTATAGGATAGCAGGAGCTCCATATTCGTTATCCTTTGACCAGCTCTATTTACCATTATGAAGATATTCGCCATCACTCCAATAATACCCACAGTTTCCTGCGATGTATTTATAATGTAAAGTGGTATATTGTAATCAAGAATCTTATCAATTAAGCGCATAAACCTGTTGTAGGCGTCTACGCCAAGCTCTTTTCTAAGTTTATCTGATTCTGATATATCTGTGAATAACCTGTCCCTAACCCCCCTATGAAGGTCAACTCCTTTCTTTTGTTTGGGGTCGATGTAAAGCTCAGGAGGCTCTTTAGATGGATTTACGGTTATAGTAGAAGTTTTTATTTTCTTACGACCTCTAAAGATATTCCACCCATTTACTAATAGCATGAGTGCAGTTAGTCTTTGTTGTCCGTCAATAACATAATATGTTTCTCCTTCCTTAAAGTGTGAAAACGCCGTAGATTTTAAACTACTATCATTTAAAAAATCCAGACTGAATGGGTCTATGTCTGGCTTTGACGGTTTCCATAACAGTATTGTTCCCGTGGGGTATCCCTTTATGATTGAATCGATAAACCGCTTAACATCTTCATCATCCCATACGAAAGACCTCTGAAACGATGGCAGACGTAGCATCCAACCACTACGAAGATTCTTAATTAATCCCCTCACTGTAAGCGATCTGCTTTCAGGTTCTCCAAAACTTTCCCCCATCGAACTTATTCCTAGCCATCCAGTATATAAATTTCATAATTAATTACCACTAGACCTTCTCTTACAACATTGTTTATGAAGTATAGGTAAAGTGATGTGTTATTTGAGATGTATTGTCTGTGGTCCAAACATGTGTAAAAGCTGATATAGCTATGGGTTATCTTGTCTGGTCTGCTCCTCTTGCCGTCGTTGATCTCCCTGAGCTTGTCAGCATAATGCTTGACGAGCTTTAGGTCGAGGTGTAGGATGTCCTTCCTGATGAGCCTCTTATCAACCCTCCTCCAGTAGGACAATCATTGAAAAGGGGAAGTAATGGTAGGTCATAGGCCTTACTGTTTATAAGCAATCACCATCAAAACCCGAGAAGCACCCAGAAAAAACACCGAGAGCCGAAAGAGAATATAAGCCACAAGTCGTGGAGAATTAAAAATTTATCTGTGCTGATGCATGTTTTGGTTTTATGCGTGTGGGGAAAGGTAACAGGCGAAGGAGGTCTGTTAGTTCGTCGGTTGGTGATGTGGTGGCTGATTATAGGCATGGTGGTTATAGTAGGGTGAATATTCCTTTTGCTGGTGCTTTTGTTTATGAGGCTGGTGTGAGGGATAGGAGGCGGTATGCTTATGATCCTCATTTGGATCCTCAGCTTGTTTGGGCTGGTAAGGCTGGTTTGAGGGGGATTGAGTGGGATGAGGGTGAGATGAGTTTTGAGGTTGATGTTGTTCCTCTTCATATTCACGAGCGTGTTGTTCCTAGGGATGTTATTCTTAGTTTGAGTAGGGGTGCTCCGGTTCAGACTCATTTGTTTGAGCCTTTTGATCTTCCTTTGGAGAAGCAGCTTGATTTCTATAGGCATGAGATGGGGTGGACTAATAGGCTTGTTCTTGGGGATAGTTTGTTGGTTATGAATTCTCTGTTGGTTAAGGAGGGGATGGCTGGTAAGGTCCAGATGATATACATAGATCCGCCCTATGGCATAAAGTATTCTAGTAATTTCCAGCCTAGGATAGATAAGAGAGATGTTAAGGATGTTGACGAGGATTTAACTAGAGAGCCTGAGCAGATTAAGGCTTACAGAGACACATGGGAGCTTGGAATACACTCCTGGCTAAGTTACCTACGGGATAGACTGCTACTCTGCAAAGAGTTATTATCAGAAAGCGGGTCAATATTTCTGCAAATAAACGATGAAAACCTACATTTGGCAAAATGTTTGTTAGATGAAATTTTTGGAAGAGAAAATTTTGTAGCATTAATACCTTTCACTAAGACTAGAGCTGTTTTTGAAGCAAGAACTATACGAAGTATTTGTGATTATCTTGTTTGGTATGCCAAAGATAAGACAAAATTAAAGTATCGGCCACTTTATGTTTATAAAGATTGGCGACACGAGTTAAATGTTTATACCTACATAATATATGAAGATGGATCTATTAAATCAATAAGTAAAAACATTATTAACGATATACAAAGGGCCTTACAAGAAGGAGCACATTTGTTCAAGTCTGATGACCTTATTCGTCCTACAAATCCTGAATTTGATTTTAAGTTTCAAGATCGTGAATTCAGGGGTAGATGGAGGACAAATCAGGAAGGAATGAGGAGATTAGCTATGGCGAGTAGACTTTTCTCAACCAGTAATCAATTACGTTATATATACCTGTTTGATGATTTTCCTGTTAAAGTTATAGAAAATATTTGGCTTGACACTATAGGTGAAAGTGAAAAGATTTATTCTGTTCAAACTAATGCGAAAGTTGTTGAGCGTTGTATTTTAATGACTACTGATCCTGGTGATTTGGTTTTTGACCCTACTTGCGGTAGTGGCACTACTGCTTATGCTGCCGAGAAATGGGGTAGACGCTGGATCACATGCGACACCAGCAGAGTAGCTATAGCAATAGCCCGCCAAAGACTAATGACAGCAAAATACGACTACTACGAACTAAGAGACCCAGAAAAAGGCCCAGCAGGAGGATTCATATACGAAACAGTCCCCCACATAACACTAGAAAGCATAGCTAAAAACACAAAAATAGACGAAATAGCGGAAAAATACAACCCAAAAATACAACAAGCCCTAACCCAACTAAACAACACACTAAAGAAAAACTGGAAAGAATGGGAAATACCAAGAAACGCAGAAAAAGACTGGCCACACGCAGCCAAAATGTGGCACTCAGAATTCTGGCGCCTAAAGACAGAAAAGAAGAAAGAAATAGATAGAGTAATTAGAGAAAACGCACCGCAGGAAGTTCTTTACGACAAACCGAAGATTGATAGGAACAAGATTAGAGTATCAGGGCCATTCACTGTAGAGGCAATAACCCCGCCAACAGAAATAGCAAACAACGGCCAAAGAACTGGAACTGACTACATCTCCATGCTTATAGAGCTCCTAAAGAAAACAGGAGGAATACACTTCAACTCAAGCAAAAAACTAACACTAAACAACATAAGACAAATAAACATAGAACTACTACACGCTGAAGCCGAAACGCCACAAAACAGCAATAACCTAAAAGTAGCCATAAGCTTCGGCCCACAATACGGCGCAGTAAACGCCTACCAAGTCATAGAAGCAACACGAACAGCAATAAGAGCAGGATACGACATACTAATAATAGCAGGATTCTCATTCACCGACGAAGCACAGAAAATAGCAGAAAAGCCAGTACAGAAACTAAAAGTACATCTAGCTTACATGTCCCCAGATATACTCATGCAAGATCTCCTAAAAACAACCAAGACTAGCCAAATCTTCACAGTATTCGGCCAACCAGACGTAGACATAAAAAAACAAAAAGACGGCTCAATAATGATAGAGCTTAAAGGCGTAGACTTCTACGACCCTGTTGAAGGGAAAGTATTGCCGCAGAAACCTGATAAAATACCTGCATGGTTCATAGACACAGACTACGACGGAATGACATTCGTAATAAGACAAGCATTCTTTCCTGCAAACGACAACACATGGAAAAAGCTACAACGCGCATTAAGAGCATATATAAACGAACAAATATTTGAACAAATGAAAGGAACGAAATCATTTCCGTTCCAACCTGGAGAACACAAACAAGTAGCCATAAAAGTAATAGACCTAAGAGGAAATGAATCAATGAAAGTAATAGCGTTAGGGTGATGTGTATGTCGCAGAAGAATCTAGCAGTGGAAAACCCTATAATCAACAACCCTTTCGAAGAACCTGAATATTATTGGGAATTTAGGGAAGGACAACCAACAAAGGTGCAAGGAAGACGACCATCAGGATATTACATAAGACCAAAAACAATTGACCCAAGCCAAATGACCTTAATGGAAGAAGAATTCGTGCCAAATAACCTAGTAAACGAAATACGCAAAAGAGTAAAGAAATGGAGAGAAAACGGATATCCAGGAGTAACACCAATTACTAGACAATTACTAGAACACTGGCGAAGACAGGACCGAGAAAAGAGATTATTCTTCTGCCAAGTAGAAGCCGCAGAAACCATAATATGGCTAATAGAATCTACACCCGCTGAAAAACAAGGGCTAGACATACCGACAGACAACTCAAATGAATCACTAAATGAAATACCTCCAATGAGAAGATACGCATGTAAAATGGCCACGGGAAGCGGAAAAACAGTAGTAATGGCAATGCTAATAGCATGGTCAATAATAAACAAGATATATAACCCAAGAGACACCAGATTTTCAGATGCAGTACTAGTAGTATGCCCCAACATCACGATAAAAGAAAGATTACAAGTTCTAATCCCCGACAACCCAAAGAACTACTATGATGAATTTGACTTAGTTCCAAGACGCTTAAGAGAAGCATTGAATCAAGGATTTATAGAAGTAACAAATTGGCATCTATTTCTTCCTCGCGATGATTCTAAAAAGAAGAGTGTTCTAAAACGAGGCCCCGAAAGCGATTCCGCATTCTGTAACAGAATCCTAAAGAAGCTAAGAAACAAGAAAAACATCCTAGTAATAAATGACGAGGCACACCACGCATACAGGCCTCGCCCTTTAACAGAAGAAGAGAAAGAAGGACTAACAGCAGAAGAAATAGAAGAACGCGAAGCTGCAACTGTATGGATTGACGGGTTAGACAGGATAAACAAAGTACGCAGAATAAACTTTTGTATAGACTTCTCAGCCACACCGTTTTACATAAAAGGAACAGGATACCCAGAAGGTCAACCATTCCCATGGACCGTTTCAGACTTTGGATTAGTCGACGCCATAGAATGTGGTATAGTGAAAATACCACGAGTACCAGTGGACGACAATACAGGAGACATAATTCCAAGATACTTCAGGCTATGGGAAAACATAAACAAAAGACTTCCAGACTCAGAAAGACAAACAGCCAGACGCAGAGCCAGGCCAGAATCGGTCCTTAGAGAAGCTGATGATGCTCTTAAGACACTCGCATCAGAATGGAAGAAAACATTTGAGGAATGGGAGAGAAGCAACTCGATAGTGCCACCAGTACTAGTTATAGTCTGTGATAATACAGAACTATCACAGCTAATACATCAATACATAGTAACAGGAAATGTCCTAGAAGAACTCAGTAACAATATCGGCGAAGAAGTAACAATTAGAATAGATACGAAGTTACTTAAAGAGGCAGAGTCAGTAATAGAAGGTGAAACTAAGACAAAAGCCGCTGAATTGCTTAGAAAGAAAGTAGATACAATTGGTAAAACAGAATGGGATGGAAATGGAGACCCGCCAGGAAAGAATGTAAGATGTGTAGTATCAGTAGCCATGCTCAATGAAGGATGGGACGCCCATAATGTAACTCAAATACTAGGACTAAGAGCATTCACATCACAGTTACTGTGTGAACAAGTAGTAGGGAGAGGATTAAGACGAATGAGTTATGACATAAATCCAGAAACAGGCCTACTAGAACCAGAATACGTAGACATATACGGCGTCCCCTTTGAAGTTATTCCAGTCAAAAAGAAACCAAAAAGTGCAGCCCAAATACAAAAACCTTACACGCTAGTGAAAGCCCTACCTGAAAGAAGACATCTTGAGATAAAATTCCCAAGAGTAGAGGGATTCGTCATTGATATAAGACATAAAGTTAAATGTGATATTAGTAACGTTCCGGAGATAATAGTATCACCTGAAGGAGCCCCAACACAAGTCGTTGTAAAACCCGCTTCAGGGACAGTTCCAGAGAGGCCGACAAGACTTTGGGTGGGAGAAGAGGATATACATACCAGAGACAAACTTTATGCTGAGAAAAGGCTCCAAACTATACTATTCGAAATTACGTCAGAAATTCTTTCAAAACTTAAGCCTAGCAAAGAAGATGTAATGGCCAGACAAGTACTATTCCCGCAGATACTCAAGATAGTTCAAGATTATGTCACACAGAGAATAAGGATCGTAGGTGAAGCTAGATTGGAAGATATAGATCTACTAAAATATAAGCAAGAGATAGTAGATCGTCTCACTGCAAGCATAGAACCTGATATAGATGAAAAGGATCCTCCTATACTCCCGATCATAGAAAAATTCAGACCACTCGGTTCTACTTCAGAAGTTCTGTTTAGAACTACAAAGCTTTGCTTCCCAACAACCAAAAGTCATATAAGCCATGTAGTAGCAGACTCTCCTATATGGGAGCATACAGCAGCTTTCCAACTTGAGCAAATGCCAGAGGTTATATCATATGTAAAAAACGAGAGACTAGACTTTACAATACCATATGAATGGCTCGGAAAGCGGCGTGAATACAGACCGGACTACATAGCTTTACTTAAAAAGCCTAATGGTGAGCATATACATGTTATTATAGAGATAAAAGGCCTTGAAAACGAAGAAGACAGACAAAAAAGAATTGCAGCCCAAAAATGGGTAAAAGCCGTTAATTACTGGGGAGGATTAGGTAAATGGACATACTTAGTCTGCAAAAACCCGCACGAATTATCCCTTCAACTAAGACAACATATAAGTACTGATCCCTAAGTACATGCTTATAAAAAGTAACTTGGCATTGTCAATCAAGTAATATGTCCCCCTCTGTTCTTAGTTCAAGAATGTGTTGTAGATTAGCGCTATCGTTGCCGCTGTCTATGATTTTCTCCTCACTCTAGTCGTGTTTATTTTGTTGTAAAATCGGTTTTATAAAATAAGGGAAAACAAATAGAACAAGACCGTTCATATTATTCGCTAAGCATCCAATATGATTACGCCTATACCGATTGTGTCCGACTGCTATTATAAGACATTGGAAAGCTGGATTCCGGGGCATCGAGAAGTTCGTAGACATTCCATAGTTAGGATATAGCACGGTCTTTGGAAAGTTAGGGCTGCTAAGAGCTGCGAAAGCCATCTTTCATCCGTATAGCAAGCAGTGTAGAGTCTTTAGTTAAGACTACCCATAGGGAGCCAACCGCAATAAACTACCATGAGAAGATGAGTTACAGATTTGTTCTCCTTTTTATTTGATTTTTTCCTCTAACAGGGCCCTAGTCAGTGCATAGTCTATCATTGTTTTTATGTCCGAGCAGTTAACTACCAGGGCTAATCTATCAAAACCGTCTCGAACGTAGTCTTTGTGATATACAATATTGAATCTTCGGAGCTCAGGAGGTATACTATCGTTGATTCTGTACATTTCTTCACTTTTTGGCTTTTTCAGAGTTGCGATCAGGTTACCTGTTTTATCATAGTTATCGGTTCCAGCAAACTGCACAAGCACTTCTTTGTCCATAATAACCAAGACCCTTTTTCTTGTACCCTCACCGAAGGCTTCTCTTTGACCAAATGCCACGGTAACGTTCACTTTTTTATCTGCAAAGAAGGCTTCAAAGTGAATGGCAGCCTCATACTCCTCAACGCCTGCAGGTTAAGAGTATCTGTACGGAGACTCTATATTCTTAAGAATAACGTAGAACATAATGAACATTTACTGATTTGTTTTACTTAACTTTTTTTGGTTATGTAGGCTAGCGACCTGCCCAGCACGAATCCTTCTCTTTATGGTGGATAACTATATGAGTGATTATGGCAGAGTCAATGATTCAAGGGTGTTTGAAGAAAATAAAAAAGTGGAATGACTCAGTTGAATTTATTTTTAGCTTCTTCAATAAACTTTTCAAGCAAACGAACCGCCATTTTGCATGCTTCTATTATGTTTTCCTCGGAGTTACCGGCGAAGTACTAGTTTACCTCTGGCAGCTTTGGGTCTATGGTCTTTCGCGGCATCTCAGTGCTTTTAAACTCTTGAATCAGCTCTCCTCTTTAGTCATACTTTTTCACTTATCGACTCAGAAAAAACTTTCATGAATCTTTAATTTAACAATACCAGGCAAAAAAGTCAAGAGGATATGTAGTCTATTTATAGTCTGCTGTTGACATCGATTGCGGCGAATTACTGGCTCGAGAGGCCTCCCATGGAAGGAGCTGTCTAAACGCCTTATCTTCCTCAAGAAGTGTTTGAACAAGCCCAAGGTCATAGTCTAGAGTCCTTGGCATCCATTGGCGCTGCAAAAGCTCGGCCTTGAGTACGAAGACCAGAGATTCGGGATGAGGAATAGGTTAGAGAAGTTCTTCAGGTACCTCAAGCAGAGGACAATAATCCCACAACAATTTAAGCACAAGGGACCTCGAATCAGGAATTAAGAACCTCAACCTATTCCTGAACCTGTTCGTGAAGTGTCATCACGCGATTAGGAACGAAGGGGTAGGATGCTTATTCGGATACTATCGTCGTGCGATGAATAACATTTTTATATCTGGGGAAAGGGATTGCCAGATTAGTAGTAGCGGTTGACAGGTGAAGAGATAGTTTACCTTGATGCTATTGACGGTTATGAGTTTGAGAAGTTATGTGCTCAAATATTCAGAAAACTTGGCTGGGGGGAAGTAGAAGATGTTCAAGATGTGTGGGATGAGGGGCGCGACCTGCTGATAAGAACCCCTAAGGGGGAACTGATAGTAGTTGAGTGTAAGCATCAACCACAGAATACAATAGGTCGACCTGTGGTCCAGAAGCTACATTCTGCGGTAATTTCGTCAAAAGCTCAAAAAGGTATTCTCATAACAAGCGGGAATTTCTCTCAAGCTGCTATAGATTATGCGAAAAAAATCTCAACCCAGACTGAAATCGAATTAATTGATAGACTTAAATTAATGGATTTGGCAAACCGTGCGGGCGTTAAAATACGAACCAGCCGCAATTCTCCTTTTGACTTGTTCACATATGGTTTGTCCTACGCTGTTGAACAATTAGATGAAAAAATGTCATCTCTTTACGGGCGTTTCATCAGCCACCCACATCCGGCAAAGCAGATTCTGAGAACACTACCTTTGAGCTTGGAATTAAAACCTCTCGTATTAATAAGGTACAATATACACGTTGAATTCGTAACCACAGTAGGAGTCATTCATTCTATTCACCGAGACAATGAAGTTTTGTTCATAGATGCCTCAAATGGTCACCCCTTAGATACGCAAACCGCGGCTTTTCTCCTGAAATCCAACCTACGCCCATTCTATAAAGAACCCACGATACCATGTAAAGTCACCCGTGGCGACTTTAAATACACCGCTCTAACGATAAAAGATATTGCCAAAAGATATATCATTCAAAGACACACAACCCGTGTGGTATACCGCGGTCGCAACAATCGAACGTATGTTAAAATCTGCGAACCGGGTGAACGGAACATTTACATCAGAGATGTCAAACCAATATTAATACCCGTGTGGTCTTTGATGCTTAGGGCTATAAATCAGCAATATCACTGCTCCTTAATCGAAAATGAAACTGAAATACTTGTTACCTCCGCTGAAATGTTCAAATGCACAGTCTGTGGTAAAGATATAAGTTCTCAAGCATTGTTATGCAACAGCTGTGGCAAAGTTACCCACACTCCAAGGCTAATTTTGTCTCATGGATTCAGATGCAAAAAATGCGGCAAAACAATTTGCCGCAGCTGCGCATACTGGACCCGGCGCCTAGTATTCTTCAAGAAAATTCTTTGCGAGACATGTGCTTCTGAATTCGGTGACAAGAAGAGGAAGATGTCCTAGAGGTTCTCCGAAGCGTTAGGCTCGATGCGAAAAGAGTCACAGGCTTCTTCTCCTCAGTTGATTTGAAGGGTGTTAGGGTTGGTGTTGAGGTTAGGGGCCGTGCCGATTATTCCTGCTACAGGGCGATGCAGGACATGGGGATAATACATGTTGTAGACTTGTCGAGGGGAGGAGCCTAACTACTATGACCCTGAGCTCACCTACTCAAGACTCTTCGGCAGGGGAAGACATAACATATACCAGTTCGACGACCAAGAGCTTACAGAGATAAACATAGAGGCTGAGAAATCTCCCTCCAAGAGGGTTATGCTGTCGTTTCACGGTCTTAAGATGTATGTGGACGCCGTCAGACTCAAGGCATACAGGATGACTGGTGCTATGCCGCCTGTGACGGGGAAGATTGGTCTAGAGTCTCTCATGGAAGACCTAGCAGAGGACACCACATTCCCAGCAACCAAGGACGAAATAATAGCCAATCATGGATCGAAAATATTCGACCACAGCCCAACAAAGAGAATCCGAATAGCAGAAGCACTAAAACACATACCCAACAAAAAATACCAAAACCTACAAGAACTAACAAAAACAATATCAACAATTTTATTTGATGTCTAAGAGGACTGTTAGATATTTTAGGGAAGTCCAACACAGGCTGGATTCCGCATCTTCACTAAAATGAAAACAGTGAGCTATAACATCTCGATGAGGTACGCCAGCCCTTGGAGAACTTTTTCAACAGACTCGTATGCAAGGCTGTGGAGGGTGTTCTGAAAATTTACACATTGGTTTGAGAAGAGGGGTGTATGTGGACGAAATGGGTGGATCGGGCTCTTAGCAAACTTTTTAAATCAAATAGCATGGCGTCTTTTGTGGTGAGTTCATGTCAGGAGGCTATCGGAGGTCGAATGTTTTGGTCGCAGCGCTAGCTGTTGTTGTGCTCGTCGTGGGGCTGGGAATAGGGTACTAGGCTGGTCTCTCTCTTGCTCCAGTCAAGACCGTCTGGATGACCGAGATTCTCACAGTCGCCGAAACTACGATTACGAGCTTCTAAAAAGTGATATTGCAAGGCACTGACTCGAACGACATCAGTCTGAACTAAGTAATGCTAAATTCATAACAAAAATATCATCGTTCAACAAGTATTATCCTTATCCTATGATACAAATTGGTTTTGGAGAAATACATCCATCACAACTGTCTGAAATATTTATGGAAGCATTATCCGTACATGTAGTCAGGCACTTAATAAACCAACTTAGCCAGCTCGAGTCTGGGGCACCTAACATTATAGCTTTAAACACAGGACATTGGAGTCTAGCTTGCATAGAGGAAGATAAGCGTTGGTCTGGGAAAGCATAAACCTTCGAGAACACATTATCCCCAAAAACTACGGTCTTACCTAGAAGAACTGTTCGACTGTGAAAATACAAAAGACCTAGTTCGAATAATTTTGTGCCATAATATCCCAAACCAAGGCATCTTCATAAATAAATGATAACTATTTATCAAGAAATGACCGAGCAAAGATATTAAAGCTCATTGCCCAATTAGGCATCTTGGATACTCAAACTAATGAACATGCTTGCTAACATTATATCATACCATGAGATGAATAGTTAGCCATAATAGAGCTTATGTAGTAAATAATGATGGACATATGCTAGGATAGCATCTAGTCACCTCTCTGTCCATTTCGTTATCTAGTGGTAGTGCAATTCGAATTGTTTGAGTCATACTTCAGAAATCAGAAAGAAGAATGGTAGCTGGATAAGGATAGCACATCTAATCTCAAAACCAAAATCGACCAAAAAGTATCGCACTAAAGATAAGGTCATTTTGGAATTACAGGAAACGACCTTTGACGGAATCGCCTGGTTGGTTGGCCGAGACCGCTACAGCGATATCCGTGCGAGTATTTGGAGAGGAAATGCTATCTAAGAAGCCAAGAACTTAAGTACCGAGATAATACGACAAGCATTCACATACAACATCTGACTGGGCGTGGCATAAATCTAGAAAACAGGAAGACGGGTAGAATAAGGCATGGAGACCACGAAATTAGGCTACGATGTACTCACCACTAAACGCGTAGTGGTGATGCTGGAGATAACACTTATGAGACGATTACAATGAATTATAATAGTGAGTAACGTTGACAGAGGACCTGCCCCTTAACACTTTCCAAAGTGAGGCGATACGGCAGATTATGCGAGGGAAGGTCGGGGTCGTCCAAATGCCTACGGGCACCGGGAAATCGCGCCTCGCCGCAGCGGCCATTAGAAAGTTCATCGAGAGTGGCGTGTTGAACAGAGGAGACACAGTTTTAGTACTTACCCCTCGCGTAGTCATCCGCGAACAGCTCCTTAGAGAATTCGACCGCATCCTTAAAGGACACTGCATTCTGGTGGACGTTAGGAACGGTACCGAACTCGATAACTCGCCGATAGGACTGGATTCTCCTCTGGTGTTGTACATGACACCTCAGCTTCTACACAGGCATGGCAAGACGGTCTTGGGAAGGTTTGTCGTAAAGGGCGTAATACTTGACGAAGTTCACCACACTTGTACTGGAGACGAGATAGCTGTGACGATCCGCATGGCCAAGGATGCGGCCGTAAAGCGCGGGGGGTTTGCCATCGGGCTGACTGCTACTCCTACGAGAGAGGCTCTGGGGTTGCTTGATAAGAGGCTTCTCTACTACACCTACTCAGCTGAAGCCATGTTGTCTAGTGTCTTGATCGACAAGCTGACTATCCGGTATGCCCATACGACCTTCGACGCGCCTTCCGATGTCGATCCATGGGAATACGCCGTACCTCAAAGAGCAAAAGAGTATGCAAGAAAGATCGTAGAAGAATTAAACCGGGATGTTTGTGTTAAAGCATTAGTTGTAGCCCCCAATGTGAGGGAGGCGGGCTGGTTAAGGGAGCACATACTTGAACAGCTAGGGAACGGTCGCGCCGAGTTCGTGAGGGTGGCACACTATCAGGTTGAGGATGCGGTCAGGGAGATGGATTGGTTCAGAAGCACCAACCGCGGGATTTTGATAACCGTCAACATGGCAGACATAGGGTTCGATGTACCAGATCTAGAAGTCCTGATTCTGGCCCGGAGGTTTAAGTCGCCTATCTCTTACACGCAGGTCAGGGGCAGGGTGCTCAGGAGACCCAGTGATACGGAGGCGGGCAGGAGGAAGAAGGAGAAAGGTGCATTACTTATAGACCTCACTGGATGCTGCATGGAGCATGAGCCTAAGGTGCCTCGCGTGGAGTCAGGAGCACTCGTAGAAGAAAGCAGGAGCCTTACTTCGGAGCTTCGGGGCGCGCATCAAGCGAAAGTAATAACTCTCGGAACCAGAGTAACGGAGTTTAGAGAACTTGTCATTGATACAACCGCAATCAAGAATGTCGAGCAGGACGTTATGGAGATCCTTTCAACGATTAACTACGGGCTTTCGACGGAAAAAATCATAGAAGAGATACAAAGCAGCAAGGGGCTACAATTTTTTGGACCTGCTTTCTTTCCGGTAGTGGAGAGGGTGTGTGCGAACCTACGAGAGGCTGGGATCATAATCTGGAGGGAGGGGGGTGTTTGGTACCTCCCTCGTGAGATTGCCATACTATGGCAAGCCACAGGTAAACGCATGGTGCCCAGCGAATACGGCATAAGGACGGTCGAGATAGAAGATTTGGAGCCGATATCGAGAACTACTAAACCATATCAGACTTTGGAAAGATTTGGTATTTTGGAAAAACGTGGAAACGAGCTGGTTATTAGACTATTCGGCGACATACCCACTCTGGCTCAATACATAAAGCTCTCCATGGAAATTGAAAAGATCACGAAAAAGTATCAGAGACTGTTAGCTAGGATAGAAAATATCCTCAAGGCTGAACTTAATCCCATACAGAAGTTGTATAGTGGTATTGATGAATATCCTAAGAATGCTAAAGAACAGTTGCTTAAACAAATACAAACATATGGACGATTTTACTTCATTTCTGCGGATGAACAAAAAGGTGAAGCCATAGCGGAGGAGCTGAAAAAGTTCCTTGAGGTTAGACTACGGGTTCCTATTGTGATAACTCGCAGAAAACTTCCGTCTGAATCTACAAATGAAAAGCTGGTCCAAGAAATAAAAAATTTTGCGGAAGGGTCAAAAGGGACTGTACAGAAATACCTGAAACTATCCACTAACTTACGACTCAAACCAATTGCAGGCGCATTAGAAATCGAAAAATTGCTTTCTTCTCGCAATGACGATGTGAAAAGTCTTATCAGAGAGTTCACGTGCTATATTGTTGGGAGAGCCTAAAATGGAGTAAAGGTATGATGCGTCCTAATTCTTTCGTCTTCATGAATTCTTTTCCTTCTTATGCTTCTATGTAATGGGTTTATCCTACATGTAGGAAGAGGCCGTATATGAATGCCCTTCAGTTATCTCGATGTTCTTACGTTTCGGCTTCTTTGATAGTGGTTCTTCCTTGGAGATTGATATTGCTTTTTCTGTCATCTATCTCCTGCCATAGCCTACCCAGCGTCAGATATCATATCCAAAATCTCCTATCATCATGATGAAGACAGCTTAGTAGTAGACTCTGCCGCCGTCCGCGTTCTCAAGCCTGTTTCCAAGCTTCTGTATACAGGTTAGCGTCTCTTCTCTTGATGAGCTTGCTGCGGATTCTAGGAAATATGATGAGGTTGTCGTCTATGTTAGGCATGCTCCGGCGATTGAGCTTCTGAAGAGGTGGCTTCGCAGGTTCAAGGTTGGGGACGAGGCTGAAATTGGTGAGGAGGTGTTCTACGTTGTTTCGGCTCCTCAGAGGACACCATCATCTGGCCAAAGTATTCCCGTGAATGAGAAGAGCTTGGTGGTTCTTAGGTGTGTCGGCGAAGGGGGTTGGCTCTAGCCATGGCCTATGGGATGTATTCTTTTGGTGGGGCTTATCCGGGGCAGGTTTCTATGTCTAGGTATGTTCCTGCTTGGCATTGTTACCTAGGTGCTTTAGCGATATGGTTTATCGCCTTTCTGTAGCCAAGCATATCAGGCTACCTTTGTTCAAAGCCAGCTAATAATAAATCCTCTTTTTGGTATCTACTCATTTTTCGACAAAAGTGTCAACATGTTGACGGCGAGCCTAACTTATATAAATGCAAGCTGGAGGTGCGTATTTATATACTTCTATCATCCGATGTGTCCCTCCACAAGCGTTATACTATAGGGCTTGAGTCTCCAACATGCCGGCAACAAGTTGACGAACACCCTTACCTTAGAGGATAGCTCCTGAACCCCTCTATCTCCAGGAAGCAAGCTCCACATGGTTATCTGCTTATATCCACCCCCTAGAACAGAAAATACAGACCCCAAGCGAACAACCGATGAGGCCCCGTTTCGGCGGGGCCGAGTTGGGGAGGGGTTTGCGGAACCTCTGATGACGGGGTTCGGCTGAACCCTCGTCACCCGAGGGCTGGGCGCCGGCATGCCTGGCCCAAGGCCCCGGACATTCGCGTGGGGTTTAGCCGAAGCCGGCAAGCATAGGCATGGCCCATGGCGGAGAGGGGCCCCCAGAGAGGATGAAACAACCCGAACCATATCCCCGAAACCGCTCCCAGGGACCCCTACAGAAGACCATTCAACCCACTAATATGGTTTGAAGGGTGTGTTTGCCTGGCTGGGGCCCTTTCTCCGGTTTGTCTGGGCTTCCGCGCCCGGGTTGAAGCCACCCGCCCAGAAGCCGCCAACAAGAAACCCCTTCCATGGATGGGGTGCGGTGAAGAGGTGGCTAAAGACCTGGGACTGATGGTTGGCTGACAAGCCCGCCACCCAAACACTAAACAAAACCACCCTATTATACGCCTGAGAGATGGCGTCCACCCCCTTTTGAGATGATGGGGTGGCGGGGGTGGTTGGCTGGTTCGCGCCTTGTCCCATGCCCTTGTGCTGGGGCAGCATGGCCGCTGCCCTTGTGCGCGGCCGTGTCATCCTGCGTCCCATACACCGGCCACCCTGGCAAGGGTCTGCCCTTGTGCGACCCGCCCTGAGCCTGCCCTTGAGCGGCTCCGGTGTGTGGGCAGGCCTCTCCTGCCCTTGTGCGGAGGGGCGCGGCCGCCTGCCCTTGTGCGGCGGTCGTCTGCAGGTGGGCGCATGAGGCTGATGACGGGGATGCCTCCCGCACCACGCATCTGCCCGGTCTGCCCTTGCGCGACCAGCATATGCGTGGGGAGTCTTCCTGCCCTTGAGCGGTCGACTCCAGCGGGAGACACCCAACCAGACGACATTCAGACGACAATCAGACGCTTCGCCAAAGGAGTGTTTGGAGCCAATTCTCGTGGGGGAGCATGGTGTCTCCTTCACTTATTCCATCTAGGCGCCATGGAGGCGTTTAGGTGGATAGGCTCCAAAGCCCTTTGGCGGAGACAGATGATAAACGAGGTGTTCGCGATGATTCTTGGAGGAATAATCCCCTCTTTTGGGCGCCCTGGTCACAGCGGGGCGGCTGGGTAGACACGGAGCGCCCGGGCTTCATGGGCCCGCCTCCTCCAAAACATGGGGAGGATCATGTCCTCCATGTCTTCCCAGTCGGGCTCCGCTCCCGAGAGGCTGATTGATGATTCGGGGGCGTCCACCGCTGGCCCGGCGGTGGGCGACAAGGACCAGGGCGCCAAAAGAGGGAAGAGGTTCTACTGCGACATCCACCGCAAAAAAGACGACAGCGGATACAGGATAACATACACAACTGATGGTGAAAACTTTAGACATGTTGATTCTCCTGTGGAGATTCCTGTAGGCCCGGGAGACAAAGTATACGTAGACACAATACCGATAATCCACACAGATGGCTTCATAGAGCTTCTTAGGAGAGGCGCTGAGGTCTATTATCTCAGGCGGCTTACGTTGATTGAGAAGATGAGGCAGAGGCTGGGGATAAAGTTGAAGTCCGCGAAGGCTGATATAAAGATACTGATGACTATTGATGAGAAATGGTTCAAGAGGGTTGACGAGAACTTCCTCATCATGCGACAACTGCTCTCATCCTTCAGGAGTGTGGAGAAGAATAAACGGAGGCTGGAGAACCAGCTCAAGGCAGCATCACAGGCTACAAAGGAAAGCTTGAAGAGGCTTGTAGACCATGCAGAGGAAGAGAAGCTGACAATAGCCAGACAAATAACTGAAGAGGCTGGAAGGAGATACCCAGCCTACAACACACTCGTCGAGAAGCTGAAGATTTCTGGTGAAAACCATCTATTGGCTAAAGAGGCTCTGGCGGAGATACTCATCTATGTAACACCCAACTGGGGCCTAAGAAAAACCACAAACTTCTTCGGACTATACAAAAACACAAACAAGAAGAAAAAGAAACTATACAACGGCCATGCAAGAAAAGCACTAGAAAGACTAACAATCGCCGTATACAACATCAACAAAGACTTGACAGCAAAGCTGCAGAAGCAGCTACTAAAACAGATATGGCTGACAATCCGACGGGAAGCCCAAGAGAGGCTGGCGGGCATACCGGCCCAACAACAGGGATAAAACCCAGAGGCCGGTATGACAGAGTATTTGACGTTCCAGCAAACTTCGCTGGATACGACCATCCATAAGACGTCCGGCCTTTTTTGGGTTTCCTAGATGTTGTCTGGTGGTTGCCTGCCAGCCAACCACCCCCTCATTTTTCCTTTTCCATTTTTTTGTTTCTAGGTTCGTTCCTAGGTAGTTAGTAACGTATATTACTATCATCATGCTTCCATTTATGGATGGGAACCGAGAAGAAAGAGTTCAGATGCCCATACTGCGACTCCGTCTTCAAGACCGAGGCCGAGCTCTCCAAACACATCGACAGAATACATATCGGCAGCGGGTTGCTTGAAGGCGACCGTACAAAATGGTGAACTATACCGCTCTTTTCCAACACATCGAGGAAAACCGTGACAAGTATCTCGAGTATGCCAAGCGTCTGATAACCGTGCCAAGCGTCTCAACATATGGCAGCGGCCTCGAGGAATGCGCTGACCTCGTGGAGGAGATGCTGGAGAGCCATGGATTCCGTGTGGAGAAGTTCAGCAACCCCGAGGGCGGCGGCCCCATACTACTTGGCACGTTGAACTACGAGGCCCATGCCACGTTGATGTTTTACAACCACTACGACGTCCAGCCCGCTGAGCCGCTGGAAAAATGGACAACACCACCTTTCACACCAGCCGTCAGAAACGGCAAACTCTATGGAAGGGGTGCAGCCGACAACAAGGGCAACATCGCCGCCCGTCTCGCAGCCATCGACGCTATGCGCAGCACCTTAGGCGAGCTGCCTGTGAACGTGAAGTTTTTGATCGAGGGAGGCGAGGAGGTTGGAAGCCCGGGCCTCGAAAAATTTGTCCGCGAAAACCGTGACAAACTCTTCGCTGACGGCTGCATATGGGAATATGGCTACGTAAGTAGAAACGGGTCACCGGTCATCTACCTTGGACAGAAAGGGATGCTTTATGTCGAGCTCGAGACACAGGGCCCGGCCAGCGACCTACATTCCTCATGGGGAGCCGTTGTCGAAAACCCTGCTTGGAAGCTTGTCCAGGCTCTTTCCACGATGCGGAGCCCCGATGGCAGAGTAACGATAGAAGGTTTCTACGACGACGTGGTGTATGAAGGGTTGGAGCTTTTGGAGAAGCTTGACATCGAGGAGTTCAGCCCGCCTCATAAGCTTCTCAAATCGGCTGAGCAGGACCCGTTGAGTCAGCTGTTCCTCGAGCCAACCATAAACCTCAACGGCCTCTACGCAGGCTACATAGGCCCCGGCAGCAAAACAATCATTCCATCAAAGGCCTCGGCAAAGCTTGACATACGTCTCGTTCCACGCCAAAACCCCGAGAAGATAAAGCAGCTTCTTCT
>VAPR01000595.1_pt1 | contig 22614 bp, 25 predicted proteins | sample 3380701 | NCBI WGS metagenome assembly VAPR01 (sample SAMN11536904, study PRJNA540576) | hot springs metagenome | isolation source: hot spring wet sediment | place: Spain: Lobios | collected 2014-01 | reverse complement strand
TTCAAGGCCGCTGACAGAGCTGTACAAACATTCGGAGGAAACGGTTTCGCCGAAGACAACGATATCGAGAGGTTCTTCCGCGACGCCAGGCTGTTCAAAACAGCGCCAGTTCCTGAGGAGATGGTTCTCAACTACATCGGCACACGGGTCCTCAACATGCCGAGGAGTTTCTAACTTTAATAATTGACACACTTCTATCTATTTGATGAATTTCCAAGTGGTAGGCTCTCCAGTTAAAACCAAGGAGGGGCTGAGACATGTTAGGGGCCGCGGAAGGTTTGTCGACGATGTTGTTCTCCCACGCATGGCCTATGTTTCTTTTCTCCGTTCTCCTTATCCGCATGCATTGATTAAATCGATAGATGTTTCGCGTGCGGCTAGGGCTGATGGTGTTCTGGGAGTTTTTACAGGAGCGGACATAGCGGCTGTCACCAAACCATTTCCCCAGTTGACTGTTCCACCTGCGTCGAAGGTTGTTGACTACTCGATGGCTGTGAAGAAGGTGAGGTTTGTCGGCGAACCTGTTGCAGCGGTTGTTGCAGAAAGCGTGTACCAAGCCCGTGACGCTGTTGAGCTTATTGATGTAGAGTACGAGCCTCTTGAACCTATTGTAAACCCAATGAAGGTTTTGAGTGGAGAAGGGCCGCTTATCCACGAGGAAGCCGGCACGAACATCGCAGCCACCGTTGACTACAACTACGGCGACTACGATAGCGCAGCAGCTCAAGCCGACCGCATTATCCGCACAAGCCTCGTCTTCCACCGCTTCAGCTCAACACCTCTTGAGCCGAACGGGGTCCTCGCATCCTACGACGAAAAAGACGGATACACAATCTACTGCAACAACCAGATGCCCATGTTCCTTTCCCCATCCATCCTCAGGGCCCTCGACACAGACATCACACACGTGAGAATAATCACGCAAGACATCGGAGGAGGGTTCGGCGTCAAGATCATCAACTATACATACATGGTTCTGGTAGCCGCCTTGTCAAGGCTTGTGGGAAGACCTGTCAAATGGATAGAGACGAGGTCGGAGCACATGATGGCGAGCTCCCACGGAGCCGATAGATATTTCAACGTTGAGGCGGCTGTGAAGAACGACGGCACCCTTCTCGGGCTAAACGTTGTCACAGTCGATGACATAGGTGCCTATGCGCGTCACGAGCCGGCTGGGCTGACTGTCTGGGCTCAGGTCGCCTCGGGCTGCTGCAAATTCAAGCATCTCCGACAACGGATGTACGCCGTTTTCACAAACAAGTGCCCTGCCGGGCCCAACAGAGGCTTTTCCAGAGCACCTCACCAGTTCATGATTGAGCGGGTTCTGGACAAAATAGCACATGAACTGGGCAAAGACCCTGTAGAGGTGAGGAGAATCAACTACGTGACAAAAGATATGCAGCCCTACCGAACCCTCAACGGATGCGTCTACGACGGCGGAGACTATTTTGGAGCTCTTGAGAAGGCGGCTGAGATGGTTGATTACTGGGGCTGGAGAAGGAGGCAGGAGCAGCTAAGGGCTGAGGGCAGATACATAGGTGTGGGGGTAGGTGTCACGATTGACTCGGGCGCGGCCAACTTTGGGCAGGTAAGGATGCTCAACCCATCTCTCCCAAACGTCGGCACAAGCGAGGCCGCCACAGTACAGATGACACCCGACGGAAAAATCCTCGTCAAACTCGGCACCATTCCACAGGGCCAGTCCCATGAAACCATCGCATCCCAGATAGTCGCAGACGTGCTTGGCATAGACTACGAGGACATCACTGTCGCAACCGGGTTTGACTCAGGCTCCCATCCCTACACCCTCCACTCGGGAACCTATGCGAGCAGGTTCGCCGGCACAGGAATGGTTGCCACATACTTGGCCGCTCAGAGGCTCAAGGACATGGTTGCAGCCGTTGCGGCTAAGATTCTCGAGGCAAGGAAAGAGGACATAGTTGTGCAGGGCGGGGTTGCATATGTCAGGGACGCGCCGGAGAGAAAAGTCTCCTTCAAACGGATTGCGCGAACAGCTTACGCCAACCCGTTTGAGCTCCCCGAAGGCATGGAGCCCGGGTTGACAGCCCATGCCGTATTCAGCCCACCATTCCAGCCCCCTGACGAAAACAAGGTTGGCAACCTCACCCTAACATACTCCTACCAAGCACACGCAGTAGTCGTCGAAGTAGACCCAGAAACAGGCAAAGTGAAAATCCTCGATTACGCCATAGTCGACGACTGCGGACGTGTCATCAACCCCGCTATAGTAGATGGACAGGTTCACGGGGCCGCTTACCATGGCATCGGCGCAGTTCTCTACGAGAACTTTGAATACAACGAGGACGGTGTTCTTCTCACATCCAATTTCTCAGATTATCTCGCGCCAACAGCTGTGGAGATACCTATGTTCAAGATGGAGAGGTTTATGATACCTTCGCCGTTCACACCTCTCGGAGCCAAGGGTGTTGGCGAGGGATGCGGCGCACCGATTCCCGCGATAGTGGCCGCCGTCGAAGACGCTGTCCAAACAGAGATAACGTCTTCACACATCAAGCCTGAGCAGCTGCAGAAAATTCTCCAGAAAACTTCTCGCAACCAATAAATTAACCCAAATAGGTGGAGACGCATGACCAAAATATTTGTTACAGCATATGCGGAGACACCTGTAAGCAGAGCACGCGTCGACAAAGGTGAGAAGAAGCTAACAATTGAACAATATTATGCATGGGCCCTGAACATGGTTCTCGAGCAGACGGGCCTATCTCTAAGTGATTTTAGGGGGATAGGTGTGGGTGTGACCGGGTCTGCTTATCCGCGTGCGGAGATTTGGTCGGCTGAGGTTGTTCAAAACCTTGGACTGGAGCCGCGGTTGCTGCTACGAGGAGACCATGGCGGAGCTAATGGGGCTGCTCTGCTTGTGGCGGGAGCCTTGGCAATACAGGCCGGCTACGTCGACCACTTCCTCATCCTCGGTGCCGACACACCCATGAACATCACGGGAGAAGCGGCTCTAACCTGGCGGTATGAGCTCGACTACCTGATGCCCGTGGGGATGATGGGGCCCAACAGCATGGCCGCTATGATGATGCAGCGCCAAATACATCAATACGGCTACAAGCCCGAACACTACGGCAAAATCTCGGTCTCCCAGCGGGAGAACGCGTCCAAAAACCCCAACGCATACTTCCGCACACCCTTAAAGATGGAGGAATATCTCAACTCGCCGCTTATCTCAGACCCGCTGCGGATGCTCGACATCTGCCCATTCGTAAACGGAGGCTTCGCCCTACTACTTTCAAGAGACACCGTCGCGAAAAAGGTCACAGACAAGCTTGTTAAGGTAGCGGGCTTCGGCTCATGGCACAACCTCGACGCATCCAACAGCCTAAAGGACATCACGACAACAGGTGTCAAAAACGCTGTCAAACAAGCTTTGGAGATGAGCGGGATCAAGCTAAAAGATATCGGGCTTTTCAACGCCTACGATGACTACACCCCCGTCGTGATAATGCAGCTGGAGGACGCCGGGTTCTGCGAAAAAGGTAAGGCTGGAAAATTCCTCGAGGAGACAGACATAACCTATAGGGGAGAACTGCCTCTGAACACGGGAGGCGGCCTCCTCTCATACGGACAAGCTGGAATGGCGGGCGGCATGCATCATCTCGTCGAAGCTGTGCGGCAGCAGAGGGGCGAGGCAGGTGAGAGACAGGTCAAAGACCTCCGATACTCACTCGTAACATCGGTGGGAGCGCTGGAACACGGCGGAACATTCATCAACAACTATGCCATAATATTCGGAGGTGAGTAGCGGTGAGCGAATACAAACGCCCGCTTCCGCAAATAACCGAATACACACAGGCTTTTTGGCAGGCTGCAAAAAACGGGCAACTGATGATTCAAGAATGTAGAAGATGCGGCCATAAACAGTGGTATCCGAGGCCATCCTGCACCTCATGCGGATCTCTCGACCTCGGGTGGAGACAGTCTTCCGGAAAAGGATCCATACACTCCTTCACCGTCATTCGCAGGGTTGTGGCTAATTCGCCTGATTTCCAGCGTGATATTCCTTTCGTCATTGCTGAGGTTGACCTAGACGAGGGTGTGAGGATGTATGCGCGTGTTGAGGCATCTCCCGAGCAGGTAAGAGTTGGTCAACGGGTTAAGGTAAGTTTCAGAGAAGCAACTCCAGAGATAACACTCTACACTTTTTCCCCATCCGCATGACTAGGTTCAGGATAGGGTTTCAGGACACCGACTCCACGGGCCGCGTCTACTTCCCAACATACGTCAAATGGTTTGACATAGCTTTCATAGAGCACCTACGCAGCCAGGGGGTGGTTTTCGACAAACAGGGCCGTTTGAGGATGGGAGACACTTTGTTGAACTCAACCCTCGTCATAGGAGAGTACCACTGTAGAATAGAGAAGCCGTCTGGCTATGATGACGAGGTCGAGGCGGAGATTGTATCGGCTGAGGCGGGGAACAAATCCCTCAAAGTCGTCTTCAAACTGATGAACATGCAAGGCGAGGTTCTGGCCCATGGGCACATAACCTACATCATGGTCGACATAAAGACAGGAAAGGCTGTCCCGTTACACGAAATAATTCTTAGGAATATTTTAGACATTTCGAGTGCAAAAACGTAAAAACATCGTCAACCGTTTGACACCTCGTCCCCTATGACGCCTCTCGAGGCCCTCGCAGTTGCCCTGACAGGGGCGACAGCAGCCCTAATCGCATACAGCCTCCAGAGAGCACGCAGCGGCAAAAGCAGGGCCTCGGAGTGGCCCTTCTCGGTTCTAGGAGTAGACCCGGACGACTCCCTTGACGAGATAAAGAAAACATACCGAAGTCTTGTGAAAAAATTTCACCCCGACAACCTTCCCCGAGAAGCTTCTCCACAGGTGAGAAAACTGTATGAGGAGCGGCTCATCAAGCTGAACACAGCCTACAAAACTATTTTGTCGCTTCGTGCAGTTGAGCCCAGAAAGCTGACACTTAGGGAAGAGGAGCTGGCGCCGGTTGAGGAGATGCTCAAGTCAGCGAGAATAGCCGTGGATAAGGAGGTGAGAAAAGCTCTGGAAAACGCCTACACAGCCGCGGAAACACTCGTCAAATCCCTACACAGGGCCGCCGGCCTTGTAGGACGGACAGCCCACTACTATGACCTTTTGACAGACCTCATGATCAACGACGTCATCAGCGTAGAAGAGTTCGAGATACTCGCAGCCGCACGCCGCTACACCAGCACAGGAAACGGTCGAGAAAATACACCCAAAGAAGTTCACGACCTTGTTGAGAAACTTTGGGAAGTCTACCTAAAAATAAGGCGGCGATACATCCGCTGACGGTATGGAGAGGGCTGCCGACGTGTGTGTGGTCATCCCCACTTACAACGAGGCGATGAACATAGGGAGAGTGCTCCACCAGCTTATGGAGCTGCCTATCCCCAACCTTTGGGCGGTTGTTGTCGATGACGGAAGCCCCGACGGCACAGCTGATGTCGTGAAAAAAATTGGCGAAACAAACCACCGCGTAATTTTGCATAACAGAGGCGCGAAGAAAGGCCTCGGCTCCGCATACTACGAAGGCTTCAAAATAGCTCTCACCCTAAGTCCACGTGTCATACTTTCTATGGATGCCGACGGCTCCCACCCGGTTGAGCTGGTTCCCGAGCTTGTCAAAGCCGTTGAAAGCGGCGCCGATGCCGCTGTTGCTTCGCGCTACATCAAGGGAGGCAAATGGTCATCGAACCTTATCCGCATGCTTGTCAGCAGAGGAGCAAACCTCCTCGCACGCATATCCACGGGAGCGGGGGTAAGGGACATGACCTCGGGCTACAGAGCCTACAGCCAAAGAGCCGTCAAACACCTTGTCGAAAAACCATTTGAAAGGGGCTACGTCTTCCAAGTGGAGCTGCTGTATCGCCTGCTGCGCGAAGGCTACAAGGTCGTCGAGATACCCTTAGTCTTCATGCCGAGAATGGCGGGCGAATCGAAGCTCTCGAAAAAAGAAATCTTCAACTTCCTCCGCTGGTGTTTGAAGACGATGCTTAAAAGAATGATGAGACGGTGAACAGGGTTGGCGAAACTATCGGAGCTCGGGGAGAGATATTTGATACGATACTTGGTTGAGCATCTTGACTGGCCCGAGAACGGTCTTCTGCCGCCCGGTGACGATGCCGCAGCCTTCTGGTTTACAGGCCAGCTTGTCGCATCTGTGGACACCCTCGTCTGGGAAACGGATGTTCCACCGGGGATGACGGCCCGTCAAGCGGGCTGGAAAGCGGTAACAGCCGCTGTTAGCGACTTGGCTGCAAAGGGAGCGCGGCCAAGATACATCCTTCTCTCTCTTTCGATCAACCCCTCTACAGAGTTCAACGATTTTGTCGAACTCATAACCGGCGCCCAAGAGGCTGCGAAAAAATATGGAGCATCAATTGCCGGCGGAGACATAAACGAAACCAGTTCACCATCCATATCCGTAACCGCGCTCGGCTCCTCCGAAAAACTTCTCAGCCGCGTCGGAACATGTCCGGGAGACATGCTCGCCTGCACAGGCTTGTTCGGCAAAACATTCGCCGGCCTACATGCGGCTATGAATTCTCGGCCAGTTGAACAAGTTTTGTCTGAGGCGGTTTACTTCCCAGTGGCCCGTGTTGACGAGGGTGTGGCCCTCGCCGGCTGCGGAGGCGTCTCGGCCTGTATAGATTCGAGCGATGGATTGGCGGAGTCGCTGTACCAGCTTAGCGAGCTTAACAGGGTGGGCTTCATGGTTGAATCGCTGCCCATCGACTCCACAGCACAGAAATACTGTGTCGACAACATGCTTGACGTCGTGGAGGCTGTTTTCTACGGCGGTGAAGAGTATGAGCTGGTTCTCACCGTCAAGCCGGGATGCCGGAATTTTGTGGAGAATGCTTTGGAGCGTTTGGGGGGAAGGGTTGTCTGGATAGGGTCTGTCATCGAGGAGCAGGGTGTGTTTTATCGGGGTAAGCCTGTGGAGAGAAGAGGCTGGCAGCACTTCAGCCCAATCCGTTGACCAGTCTAGCGAGGGAGAGGGCTGCGATGCTTTTCGCGTCCCTTATCCTCCCCCTCCGAACCATCTCAAAAGCTTCTTCCACACCGCAGGTGATGACTCTGATCTTCTCGTCTGGCATATTGCGGCTCGCCGTTTTACGCAGGTTTTTCGCGAGAAAGACATGCATCAACTCGGTTGAATAGCCTGGGGCAAGATAGAATTCCCCGATTTTCTCAATAGAGCCTGCTATGTAACCGGTCTCCTCCTCCAGCTCACGTACCGCACATTCTTCAGGCGATTCATTTTCCAAAGTGCCGGCGGGAACCTCGACAAGCACCTCATCCACAGCAGCCCTATACTGCTCAACCAAAACAAGCTCTGAATCGCTAATCAAAGGAACAATCGCGACTGCGCCCGGATGGACAACAATCTCCTTAACAAACCGAGCCCCATCAACCTCGTGAACAACATGCACCACGTCAAAGAGTTTTCCCCGGTAAACCGTCGAACCCTTCATAGAGACCCGTTGAGGCATGATGTTTATTTAGGCTTAAATTTAGGCATAACCTAATATTAGGACGTGCCTAAAATAAGTCTCCAACAGGTAGAAACATCCTATCTCCTACAGCTGTACAGAGCTCATGAAAACCAGCACACACCAACTACAGGAGAGCTCGCCAAGACATTCGCTGTCAAACCAGCCTCTGCCATAGATGTTCTCAATAGGCTTTCCGAGAAAAAATTGGTCGCCAGAACAGGGTGGGGAAAATTTAGGCTCACACCACGGGGACACGCGCTCGCGTTGCGGGTCATACACAACCACCGCATCCTCGAAACATTCTTTCACAGAGAACTAGGGTTGGAAGCCGGTGAAGCCTGCATAGAAGCTGGGCGAATAGACTATCTCATCGGCGACGAAGTGGTCAAAAGACTTTGCCAACGCCTCAACAATCCCGCAACATGCATACACGGTAAAGAGGTGAAGCATCTCAGATGCGTGCAAAAACAGCAATCATAACCCTCTCCATAGTCGCTGCAGCAGTTCTCGCCACATTATTCATAGCATCGCAAAATATCTTGACTCAGGGGCAGCAAGACAGTGAGACAGTGGCGGTGACTTGGGGTCTTTTGGGCGAAGTGGTGCATAGGCTGACGGATGGCACTGTTACGGTTTACCAGATTCTCCCACCCGGCGCAGAGATCCATGACTGGGAACCGGCTCCCGACGTGCTGGAGAAGGTGAGGAACTCGAGGATACTCTTCTGGACAGTGGAGGGGTTTGACGACTGGGGGGAGAAGCTTGCGGCATCAGCTAACGTAAAGGCCTTTAAGGTGTCAACAGGGGTCGAGTTAATGCCTTATGAAAACGGACACGGCGACGCCATGAACCATGAACATATAATCGGAGCCTATGACCCGCATTTCTGGCTCGACCCAGAAAGATTCGCCGCAGTCGTCCGAAACATGGCACAAATCCTCTCCGACGAGTTTCCGGAAAAAAAGGAGGCTATACAGAAAAACAGCGAGGCATACATCCGGGAAATACTGCAGCTCAGGCAACAGTTTGAGGAGGCGCTGTCGAGACATCGTGGAAAAACCTTCATCACGCAGCACAACGCTTTCAGATACCTCGCCACAGCCTTCGGCCTCGAAACGGTGGCTGTGCTAAGCGGTGAAGAGGAGGAGCCGTCGGCGGCGCATCTCGCAGAAATTTATGAACTAATTGAGAGAAATGGTGTCAAGACCATCTTCGCGGAGGATGGTAGCATCAGCCCCGTGTTAGAAAACATAGCCCGCGACCTCGGAATGGAAATCAAAACACTATACACGATGGAGACTCTACATTACGACGACTATCTAAGGGGACAAGGATATATCATGAAGATGCGTCATAATTTGTCGGCGCTGGTCGATACGTTTGAACACTGAACCTGCGGTAGAGCTAGAGGATGTCACGGTCTCATATACCCGAGACCAACCTATACTTTCCAAGGTCAGCTTGAGGGTCAACATGGGTGAGAGGCTCTTCATTATCGGGCCAAACGGCGGAGGTAAGACAACGTTGCTAAAGACCATGGTCGGTGTACTGAGGCCCGACAGCGGTGTGGTCAGGCTTTTTGGCGTCGCTGTTCAACGGTTCAGAGAATGGTGGAGGGTTGGGTATGTGCCTCAGAACGCTGCCACACTCTTCGAGAGAACTCCGCTCAGCGTCGGGGAGCTTCTCCGCTCGGGTATGCATACAGGTAAAGCGCTTGACCCCGTCGAGACCCTTTCACTGGTTGGGGTGGATGAACCGGACAAAATCATACACAGACGTGTCAGCGACCTCTCCGGCGGAAACTTGCAGAAAACCATGCTAGCCCTCGCCCTGATAAACAAGCCGCAGCTCCTCATCCTCGACGAACCCACCGTATACGTTGATCAGACAGGCGTCGCGGCTTTGATGAATGTTATCAACAGGGTTAATAGGGACTGGGGTGTGACGGTGATAATAGCGACACATGATGTGGCGGCCATCTCAACCCTTGCATCAAGAGTTGTATGCATTAACCGGACGGCTCTCTACGACGGCGACATAACTCATCTTCTCAGCTCAGAGGAGCTCTGCAGAATATACGGCTTCCACGTCTACACGATTCAGCATGGTCATAGATGGTCTGAGACATGATTGATGTCTTGTCGCAACCGTTTATGCAGAGGGCTTTAGGTGCAGCGGTTGTGACAGGGCTGCTGCTACCCCTAATAGGAAACTATCTCGTTCCCAAGAGGCTCTCTCTCCTAGGCGACGCCTCCTCCCACGCAGCATTCGCAGTAATCGCTTTATCGAGCCTTCTCGGCTTCAGAGAAACTCTTCTCACATACCTTGCTCCCGTTGCAGCTATCTACGCAATTCTCCAGCTTATGAGACGGTTTCACGTATCAGGCGACCAAGCCCTCGCTGCATTACTCGCAGTAGGCGGGGCAACAGCCTCCCTCGCCATCTCCCTAGGCGCAAGGGTGAACCTCAACGCCGTCCTCTTCGGAAGCCTCCTGCTAGTCCAAGTCGAAGACATCATTTTGGGAGTATCTGTCGCCGCGGCTGTAACCCTCTTCGTCGCCGGAAACTTCGGGAAAACACTGGTCTATACGGTGAGCGAGGAGCTCGCGAAAGTTAGAGGTGTGCAGGTCGGGGCATACACATTTGTCTTCGCCGTAGCCGCGGGACTCTCAATCGTTACCGGCATAAAGATAGCCGGCGTCCTTCTCGTCACGGCGCTTCTCGCAATACCGACTATGGCGGCTTCGCTCATCTCAAACTCTTTCAAAATATCAATCCTGCTATCTATCCTGTTCGGCACAACGGCTACGACCTTGGGTGTCTTCATCTCATACTACCTCGCCCTCGCTCCGGGCGCATCCTCTGTCATGGTTTTGATGATTTTCCTGATTCTATGTCTGGTTTTGAGAAGTCTTAGGATAAGGATATAGAGTGGGAGCGGGTTTTTTCTCGGTGTGGCAGAGGTTTTGCTCGCGGTTCCTCCGCGGGTCAAGGTTTTGGAGGCTCTGGGCGCTGTGGCAGGCGGCAGGATCAAGGTCTTGGATGATAGAAATTGTTTGGTTGACGCCTCCGAGGGCACGCGAACCTACAAGGTCTACGTCGACATAGAGAAAAAAATCGCCAACAGCGACGACAACGGAACCTTCTACCGAAACTACATAGGATACCCTATAATCGCCTTCCTGATGGTGAAGGGGCTGCTTAGCTATGACCCAGCCATAGCCACGCCTCTTGCGGAGATAAAATGGCGGACCCTCAACGAACGCTACAAAAGCTACTGGAAAGTTGAGACACTCATTAAGAAGATGCTGGCGGAGAAAGGTGTCAAGCCGGAGGATGTAGACAGATTCGTCTCAAAGGTTCTCGACGAGCTTGCCGCCCTTGGTCTCCGCAAACAGGCTACTTGACGACGAGGACTGAGCAGTGGGCGTGGGACACGACCCCGCTCGCCACGCTTCCCAGCACCACTTTCTTGAAGCCGCTTAAACCCCTCGTCCCAGTAACGACAAGGTCTACACCATGTGTTTCGGCGAAGCCGGTGATGGCCTCGACAACCGAGGGCCTCATCTCCAACACCTCTCCAACAGCCTTCACACCCATCCTCGCAGCCGTCTCAACAGCCTCCTCAACATAGCGTCTCCCCTCCCTCACAGCATCTTCATAAAACTGCTTCAAAGCCGCTGGAGGAACACCCGACGCGGCGAACAGATAAGGCGGCTGCTGCACAACGTGAAGGAAAATAAGCTCGGCTCCCATCTGTTTACATAAACCAACCGCCACATCTACAGCCTTTCTGCTAAACTCGGAGCCATCCACAGCGACCAAAACTTTCCTAAACATACCTCCTCTAAACATATCCGGGTAAAAACTGTTTACACCCTCCACGGAAAATAATCTACCCCGTCTCCGAAAAGATCGTTGAAAGCATTTGCCCAAACTATTAAGGTATTTAGATAATATTTTTCCAAAATGAGGGCAGATAAGAGTATATTTACCGCGGCCATGATCTTCGGCGAGGGTGTTGTTGGAGGACTTTGGACTGTTGAGTTTTTTCACGGGAAGCTGGCTGGGGGTACTGGTTCTGGCGGGGGTGGTGATAGCCGCTTCTTTGGCGGCGGTGCGTCTATTCAGGAAGCGGAAGAGTGATGATGTTGTGGTGGAGGAGGTTTTAGAGGTTGAGGAAACCTCTTCTCCCGAAGTCATCGACCGGTATAGAGTAGACGAGATTATTGAGGTCAGTATAATTAGGCAGGAGAACCGGTATAGGTATGTCGTTGAAGAGCCCAGCCTATCGGATGAAGAGGAGGAGATTATTAGACGGGTTGAGCAACAGTATTTGAAGAAAGGTGTGGACCCCTTCAAGCTTCTTGAAGAATATGATATAGATGAGGACCGTGTAAAGGTGTTGAGATATTTTCTGTGGAAGAATTTGCGGGGTGGTTGGAAGCTTGAGCCTCTTCTGAGGGATGAGGGTCTCGAGGACATAACCATTACGAAGCCGGGTCCGGTATACGTCATTCACAGGCGTCACCCAGACCTCGGCTGGATAGAGACCAGCATCGTGCTCACGGCTGAGGAGCTTGATAAACAGGCGAGGCTGCTTGCCGAGCGGAACGGGGCGGAGCTGAGCATCGCCAAACCCGCAGCCGAGATCATGACAGTCGAAGGCGACCGAATAGCGCTAACCTACGCAGGCGAACTCACTCCAGGCACAAGCACGATCACTGTACGCAAGTTTCCACGCAGCCCCTACACCATCATCGACCTGATAAAAAAGGGAACCTTGACGGTCATAACTGCCGCCTACCTCTGGACAGCTCTCGAGAACAAGAAATTCGTCATGGTTGCTGGGCCGACGGGAAGCGGTAAAACAACGCTTCTCTCGGCACTTCTCCAGCTGCTTCCATCCAACGCTAAGCTTTTGACGCTCGAGGACTATCATCCCGAGATAAACCTCTCATGGCATAGAAACTGGCACCGATTCGTCACGAGGCGAACCCTTGGCGAAACAGCCTACTCCCTGGCAGATATCCTGAGGCTCAGCCTCCGACACAGGCCTGACTACACCATTGTGGGGGAGGTTAGGGGTGTTGAGGCAAGGGTTATGTTTTCGGCAGCCGCAACAGGCCACGGTATGGCGTCGACCATTCACGCCGAAAGCCTCGAGGATGTTTACCAGAGGCTGACCGGTGCCAGCATGGGTGTTCTAAAGGAGGAGCTCTCGTTCCTCAACGTGGTGGCGATTGTGCGGAACACCTCGAAGGGCAGGAGGGTTATCGGTGTCTGGGAGATTGAGAGGACTGGGAGCGAGCATTTGATAAGCTGGTTCGACGAAGATACTGGAAAATTCTTTCCCGAGACAGCTAAGCAGCTGATCGTGAATTCACCTATGTTGGTGCACAACCCATCACTCAGAAGAGACTACGAAAACAAGCTGAGCATTCTCGAGACCGTACTTTCCTCGGGGGAGGAGCTGAGGGCGGAGCAATTATCTGAGCGGGTGGAGAAGCTTCGGAGAGAGCTGCGGCTTGTCGCTGATTGACTTCTCCGCCGAAGAATACGAGGTGCTTTCTTGGCTTAGCCATCTTATGCAGGGCTCGGAAAAGGGTGTGAAGATATTTGAGGTAGACGCCAAGACAGGCGAGGTCAAACTGGTTGCAGACCCTCCGATGAAGCTTGACCGATCCTCACTATTCAAGATTCTCGACAGGCTGGAGTCACGTGGGCTTGTTAAGAGTGTTTTCGAGAAGAAGATTGCGACATGCGTGAGATGCGGGAAGGGGCTTTTCCAGCCTCATCTAAACTGTCCCGCATGCAGCTCAGAGGACATCGAAAAAGTTATTGTTCATGTTCATAACTGTGGGGCATCTATACCTGAGACACTGCTCTCCTCTGTGAAAACTTGCCCAAAATGCGGCGACGTTCTTGAGAGAAAGGATTTTGTAAACAGTCATGGAAGGTTTGTATGCAACAGCTGTGGAGAGGTTTTTGAACATCCTGAGGTTGTGTCCGAATGTGTTTCATGCGGCTTCAGTGCCAAGGCGTCTGACATGGTTTATCTGACGCTCCGCCGCTACACGCCTACGGAGAGCGGCTCACTGCTGCTTGAGGTCCGCAGCCCACTCAGAGTATTGCTTAGAAAGCTTCTCGAGGAGGGGTTCAAAGTATCTGAAAACGTGTCCCTGCGCGGAGTCAGCGGAGCCACGCATCAAATCAGCTTGCTGGCTGTAAGGGTGGAGGAGACACGCGTCTACGAGGTTGGATACTTTGTCGACGCCGAGACGCTTCTCAGGTTTGCTGTTAAAAGGCTCGACGTGGAGAAAACCAGCATCCCCGGGGCCTTGGGTAGAATACGCTGGATAATGGCGGGTGTCGAGTTCGCCGAAGCTGCTCTGAAGACAGCGGAGACATTCGGTGTCGAAGTGGAGGTCGTCAAAGTTGCTTGATACCTCGGTGACACGTTCTATTCTTGATTTTGTTCTGGTTTATTGGCCCTATCTCAGTATGGCTGGGTTAGCTGCCACAGTGATTGGACTATACGGGCGTCTACAGGAATCGGAGAAGAGCAGCAGCGCAGAGAAGGAGCAGACGTTTTTCCTCGTCATCCTCTACGTCTTCCTCAAGAGCGGAAAAACAATGCTACAGTCCCTTAGAGAAGCAGCCTCGCGGAGAAGATATATCAAACACCTTTCCGAGGTCTCGTCTTTTCTGGTGCGGGAGTCTGAGAGGAGGACTCTTGCCGATGGTTTGAAACAGTATGTTCATCCGAGCCGTGAGTTCACGCTGTTGCTGGGTTCGCTTGGCGAGGATTTGGAGAGTGGCTTCGGTGTCGTCGAGAAGGTTGAGAAACTGATTGAGCAGGCCATTTCACGTGAGTCAGACAGGTGGAAAAGATACGTGGACAGTGTGGAGACGCTCGGGGAGGTTGTCGTATCTGTGATATTGTTGATTCCGTTGATTTATGTGGTGGGCGGGCTGCTGGGCGGGTTTCCGCTTATCTATTCTGTTGTCATCGCTATTGCGGCCGCCGCTGTTCTCTACGTTGTGTCCAGCGCCTCGGAGCCGTTGCATCTCGTAGATCTTCCACGCAGCATCACATTCATCTCGACGGCGGTCATCTTCGTCTTTGGAGGGGTTTTGGCTACGAGTCTGCTGGGTTTCATGCCTGTGCTGCTTGGTGTGGTTGCGGGGGTGGCGACGCTTGTGTGGGGCTTGTTTGTCCACTTCATGTATGTCCGGAGGGCTGTTGCCGAGGGTGAGGCATCTTTTCTCCTGTTGGATGGTGTGGCGGCTCGGCTGAGAGCAGGGTATCCGCTTGGACGAAGTCTCGAGGCTGTCGCTGACCCGAGGTACAAGCGGTACGCGATGGCTATTGCACATGGGCTTGAGATAAACCCGTATAACAGGTTCATGGCTTTGGCGATGGAGACCGTGAAGATTGCGCGGCTGGGTGGACTGGGGGCTGAGGCCCTCAGCCTCTTGGCGAGGCTCGCCCTCTCCATCTACCTAAGCTTCACAGGGGCCCGTGCACGTATGAAGCTCTACACAGCGCTTGCGATAGCAAGCGGCGCAGCAATCATCGCCGTCTCAGCCATAACGCTCGCACCTTTCACGGGTCTTCCACAAGATGTGGCGACGGAGGTTCAGCGCCTCATAGCTGTTCCAAGCATAGAGCCTGTTCTTCCTCTTGCGATGCTTGTCTCATATGTGTTGGGCGTGGTTGTGGGACGTATTGAGGACCAGACGATAGCTGCTTGCTGGAGAGCTGGAGCAGGTGTGCTCGCCACGTTGCTTGTGTATTCCATAGCTTCTGCTATTGTATAGCACAGGTATGATGTTATGTGGGTGAATCGCGGGGTAGGTTGGTGAGGCCGTGGTTTATGGTTGTGTATTGTTGTGGGGTATAGGGTGCTTGTGGGGACGCTGTAGCCGGGCGACGATGCTCCGGCCATGTTTATCTCGAGGAAACAGGTCAGGACTTTGCCGCTGTTCTAGAAGGACAGAAGGCGGCCGGCTTGCTGCGGAAACCAGCCGACATCATCCAAAAAAGGGGTGGGTGGTTAGGCAATTACGCCTGTCACAGCTGTCGACAGAACTTGGCTTGAACCATCAACGAATGAAACAGTGATTGACACCGGATAGGATTGGCCAAGAACGGTGCATCCCGCCGTATCTGTAGATGTGCCCGCCAGGGTTGCTCCAGGATCTCTACTTCCGGTCCATGTCCATGTTGTAAAGGCGCAACCTGCCGGCAGACCAGATATAGTCACAATTGGGTTTGTGGCGGAGATAGGGACGTCTCCTGTGTTTTTTAAGACTATGGTGAGTGTTGCTGCACCAGCCGGTGTTGCTACTAGTCTTATCTGGTCTATTATTGCTGTTGGTCTTCTGCCTGCTATGCCTGCAAGGTTGAAGAAGACACCTGAGACGACGACGGCGGCTGCAACGGTTATCGCTATCAACAGGATAACGGCTACAAGAGGGCTCAAACCTCTAGCTCCTGAACGAGTCATGTGGCCACGGGCCTTTTCCGATCATAAAAACTTTGATGAAGTTCTTTTGGCCAATAGCCCCCAATTCATACGCGGAGATTTATGGCACAAACACATGGAAGGAAAAAATTTTGCCTGATGATGTTCTCACCAGAAGCGTGTATTCGCCCGTTGGCCATCCAGATGCTAGGAGAGGGTAGGAGGCATAGTCTCGGGGGTTTATCTCCAAGCATGGGTTGATGACCACTCCGCTGCCGAGCTGCACAACATGGACCTCCGCGACGCAGACAGGGAGTACGCCGTTGTTGTAGAATATGATGACACCGCTCCCATGAGCCTCGGCAACCACCAAGCTTTCCCCCGCACGACGAACATCCAAAGCCGCAAACTGGTTCAACACACCAAACTGAAAACCAGCAGCCTGCGTAAAAACAACCACAGCCGCCAAAGTAACCCCAAGCACCAGAAGCACACCCACAATATAGCTAAGACCACGCGAACCCAAACGCAAACAACTCCGAAACAAACACGACCAAAAGTATCTCGGCCAGGCAAATTTACCGCAATCAATCACCGTGGCCAAATCCCTAAGATTGGGGAGAAAATTGTTTCTTACAGTCACGGACACAAAAAATATCCCGGGCCGAATTTATCTATTTTTGTTAGAAGTTTGGAGTACTGAGCCATGATGATTTCCCTAAATTATGGAATGTGTTTCCGATTACTCAGCGCTTCTCAGCATACGGCAGGCGGTAACCTAGACACTGTGAAGCTACTGGTGGAGGTTAAGGAGCCGCTCTCACCTATTACTGTCACTGTCCCATCACTCCATATAACGAAGCTAAATGTGGCGGTATGTGTTCCGCCTGCGGTCACTGTTACGGGATTGGGTGTAAAGGTCTCGGTTCTGATGACGTTGTTGTTTGGTGATTCTGTGAACGTCAAAGTGACGGTGCCACTCCATCCGCCCAAGCTCGAAATCTCGACGGGAACCGACACCGCGTCTCCTCGACATCCAACAACAGCGGGCATCAAGACGTTTACAACGAAACTCCCCCCACCAGAGGGTACCAAAATACAGAAATCCGGTAACACAGTCATCACAAAGGAGCTGGTCTTAACGGGGCCGAGGCCGTCATCTCCCGCAACCACGACAGTCCTAGTGCCTGAACCGGTGGGCCTGGCGTTTACGTGGACGTAGAAGTCGGCCGTGGTCACGGCATCCCTGACCGGCACCGGGTCGGGGGATGCGGCGTAGTTAATCCTCGTGTCGGGTGGAAAGATCGTGGAGACCCGGAAACCAACATCCGACCGGTAGTTGGTTGGTGTTACTACTAAGCCGATGGTTGTGGCGCAGCCCTGCTCAAGGCTAATCGATGACGGAGTGAAGCCGAATGTGAAATCACCCACAGCAACCCTGAGGAGAAACTCTCTCGCAAACCCGCCCGTGTCAACACGTATCCTCATAAAATATGTCCCTATGGGAGTGCCTGCCGGAACGCTGGCCAAAATATTCACCACCACAGCACCACCGGGTGGCACGGTAACGGGGCTAGAGGGGTTGAAGGACACAGACCAGCTGGAGCATGAAGCCGGCGCTGGTGTGACCGAGACACAGCTGACGGTCACCGGACCACCTGTGAAGTCTGGCCCCGTAGCCAAAACAAGCTGGGTCAAAGGCCCATTAACACCGCTGCTAAACCCTGGCCTCACCAACCTCATCTCATCCCTCAGACTAAACAAAGACCAGGGCTCCGACGGAGCATCACCAACAGTAAAAACGCTCCCCCTCTCCGAGACAACCTTGTATTGACGGCTAGGATTGCGTGGAGACTCCGCAGCCAAAACATCCCTGAATGTTTTCGGCTGGACAGACCAATCCACCGAATTAAGCGGCCCTATAACGTTCACACCGCCGCTGTCAGATGATATCCAGTACCTGATTACAACGGCTAAGCTGCTGTGGTTGTTGAAAAGCCTAACATGCGTGCTGTTCACCCAGTAAATCATGAAGAAAGCCTCCATAGCCCTCTCCGCCTCCCTCCTAACAGCCTCGCTCGAAGAAGCCTGAAGAGCGTAAAGCATACCGAGAGCAGCGGAAACAAGGCCCAGAAACACAACAGTAACCACCAACGCCGCGATGACCGTGCTTATGGCCCGCCGGTCCCCATACATGACGCCAACAACTCCACGTCAGTAATAAGAATTAAACAAATTCCTTTAGCCTGTGAGACCAAGCCGCGCCTTAATCTCCGCAATATCCCTCTCGATGCGGGCAATCCTCTCCTCAAAGAGAGATGAGATATCCCGTCTCAACCCCCTAACCTCCTCCACCAAAACATCATGCCTCCCCAAAATCTCATCCTGCTTTTGAAGCATCAAGTCCTGTTTCTGAAGCATCTGGTCCTGCTTCCCAAGCATCTGGTCTTGCTTCTCCAGCATCTGGTCCTGCTTTTGTATCATTATGTCCTGTTTTTGAAGCATCAGGTCCGTTTTCTGTAACATCAAGTCCTGCTTCTGCAACATCTCGTCCTGTTTTCGCAACATCAAGTCCTGCTTCTCCAGCATCTTATCCTGCTTCTGCAACATTTCATCCTGCTTCTGTATCATTATGTCCTGCTTTTGAAGCATCAAGTCCTGTTTATGGAGCATAAGATCCTGCTTCTCCAGCATCTGGTCCTGCTTATGCAACATCAAGTCCTGCTTCTCAATCAACGTGTCCAGCTTCGCAAGAGCCTTATCCTGTTTATCGAACATTATCTCGAAGTAAGAAGCTCCTGTTGCAAAGCCTTCCACCATCTCCTCCGCCAAATCCTTCACAATTATCTTGAATGTTTTGAATTCGCCAGTCGGCTTGGTGTATGTTACTGTTGTTTCGTCGACATGTATGGGCGGTGGAGCGGATTTGATCGTCTCTATCAGCCTCTCGACCTTATCTTTGGTGGATTCGGCGACTATTTTCACGGCTCCGTTTTCAAGATTCTCGACAAGCCCTTTTACACCGAGCCGCCTCGCAGCCCTCCTAACAAAATACCTAAACCCAACCCCCTGAACATCACCGTCAACCACTATCTCCGCCCTCACCAAGCCATCCAGCGACACAGCGGTCAACAATTCATCTCACATAAAACGGCATATAAGTGTTGTCGACAAAATCGTCTTACATTTCGCGACGCGTTGCGTTTTCACCTTCTATGGTTTACAGCTTAAATAAAAAAGGGATTGTTTTTCAGAGCTTGATATCTGTTTTGAATGTTCGTGTCCATGTGCCCCCTTGCCCTGGTTCACCTCTTTCCTGCCATACTTTGACAGGTGTTTTTAGTCTGTGGCTGAGGAAACCGTTTAGAAAGCCTTCGTGAAAGCTGCATTCAAAGAATTTGCCGAGCTCGGGTATTTGCCCGCAAATTATGCAGTCAGATATTCTGATGGTTAATGTTTCCTCGGTTATTACCTCTAGTCTTCCAACGGAGTGTTTTCTCCAAACTTCGGAGAGATGGTTGAGAGATGCGAGAAGCTCTTTTTCCGGAATTGATTCCGAAGCCTTTCTACCAAACTCTTCGCCTATTTTACGCATTAAATCCTTGGAGCTCACACCAAACTCGCGCTGGAGCGGGCTTACCGCCGGCGAAAAGAAAGCAGCCGTGCTCGCAAAATCTCGCCAAAAACCTTTATCCTCAACTAACTCACTCATCACTGATATAACGTCTTAGCGCAAAATAAGCTTAATTCATGTGTAGTGGGCCGGGGCGGACTTGAACCGCCGACCTCCACCGCGTCAGGGTGGCGTCATACCAGGCTAGACCACCGGCCCGGGGTTTTTCGGCGAATTTTTTGGTATTAGACCTATTTAGACGTTGTGTAGATGATTTGCCGATGTAGGCGGGTTTGTAGACTGTGGGCCAGTTTGCGGCTGTATCCGGGGTAGGTTTCTCGTTTTGTCTCGATGATGATTATTTTTTTGAAGCCGTGTTTGGAGAGGGTTTCGGCTGCTTCGCGGAAGATTCTGTCTTCAAGTTGCTTGACAAGTGTTTCGGGATATGTTGTTTGGGAGATGGGGAAAACGTGGTAGAGCGAGAGCGGCACCAATCCATATGGTGTGTCGTGGACAAATACTTCGAAACAGCCGTCACCCACCACCTGTGCAACCTGGTCAAACAGCTTTTCAGGCTTTTTGTTGGTGACTGCTCTGTGGCTGACTAGGACAGCGGCCTCTACGCATGAAGGGCTCCAGCGCTTCACCCACTCAACCATCCTCCTGTATTCGGGTCTCTGCAAACTTGTGGCGTCGAAAAGAAACAGCCCTCGCCGTTTTGAGATCGGTGTATGCTGGGCCATGGTTTTTAGCGTTTCCTCGTCAGTGATGATTTGTTGAAATGCTTCATAGACGGCTGGATGTGAGCGTGCCTTTCTCTCCAGCATCTCATACAACCTGCCCTCCCAAATAGCCTGCTTAATTGCCTCGACCTCCTGAAAACAGACGGACAGATTGTGGAGTGCAAGGTTTCTAAACCGTTCTCCGCTTTCGAGCTCTCGCAGCTCTTTCGCCGAAAACCGTGTGCAGACCTCGCAGCTGCAGGGCAAGTAGCTGAGCTGCTCCAAGCGTACAGTTCCCTCGGGCAAAATGTAGCGGCCCTCTTTGGCGAAAAGAGCGTAAGAAGCCGAGTCAAACATGTCCACACCAAGAGCAACTGCCAGCCCAAACATCATGGGGTGTCCTGCGCCGAAGAGGTGGAGGGGTTTGACGGTGCCGAGCACCTGACGCGTCGTGGTTATCATCGAGACAAGCTCGCGGTATCTGTAGGCGGTCATCAACGGGGTTGGGCTGCCGAGACAGTAGAGGCTAAAGCCGAGTCGCTTATACTCTTCGACACATTTTTGGACAAGGTCCCAGTACAGTCCACCCTGTATAGGCCCCACCCAGACACAGCGTCCATCATGCCCCACAAGCTCAACAGTCCGCCTCACATTAGCGAGAGTCTCCTCAACAGTTTTCTCGGCCTCTCGACGGCCCACCAAACCCGTCGGCCTATCAAGGGGCACAGCTATGTCCGAGCCAATAGCTTCTTGGAAAAACGCGATATCATCGGGCGAGGCCTCGACATCGCCGTAGACAAGCACCTGGTAGCCGCCGGAGTCGGTCATGACCACGCCGTCGAAGCCGATAATCCTGTGAACACCCTCCTCAACAGCTCTTGACCGAAACCTTTTAAACAAAATGTAAGCGTTCGTGATGACTATTCCACACCTGAATTTTCTCCTCATTTCTTCAGGTGGAACAACTTGGCTCACGGGGTTTATCACGGGAACGAAGGCAGGTGTCTCAACCTTTTTTCCTCCTACGTGAAGCGTTCCAACACGCGCCAAAAGGTCTTTGTGCTTCACCTCCAGCTCGGCCTTCATCACGGTGTGTGGAGGTTCTCCATTTATATAGTCGAGGCGTAAACAATTATTAACACGGTGTTGGAAGTAGGGTCAGTATGCTGGAGACAGAGGTAAGCTTTGTGGACGGGGGCAGGGACGTAAGGGTTTCTGACGGTATTTTGGTGGAGGGGTTGCCGGGCATAGGTCTTGTGGCGAAGGTCGCGGTTGCCTATCTTCTCAAAAACCTCAAGGCGAGGAAAGTTGTCAGGTTCTACTCACCGTTTTTCCCCGCCATTGGATACATCTCAGAGGGCAAAATCATCTTCAGTTTCGCAGACATCTATGTCGCTGAGCATGACCCTCCGCTTCTCATTCTATACGGCAACGCACAGCCCTCGACCAGCTACGGACAATACGACCTCTGCACCAAGATAATCCAGGTAGCGAAAGACATCGGCTGCTCAACAGTTTTCACCATCGGGGGATACGGTAAGGAAACGGTTTCAGAGAAAAGAACGGTCTACTGCTCCTCGACTGACGAGGAGCTGCTGGAGCGGTGGATGAAAGTGGTGGATGGGGTGAGATATAGTGGACAGATTGTCGGCGCCGCGGGGCTTCTCACGGTTCTCGCTTCAGAGGCTGGGTTGAAGAACTTCTCCATGCTGGTCGAAACCGCTGAAATGGCTCCAGACTTCTTCGCCGCTAAAAGAGCCGTAGAAGCTGTGGCGAAGCTTCTCAACCTCTCGATAAAGATTCCTTCGGCGGAAGAGCTTTCAAAAGCTTATCTACTTAGTTTGATGGAATACGAGGCCGTTTAGGTTAAATTTATCTCTTAGAATAACGGATTTTGGACAGGATGTCGGCTGAAGACGAGGAGCTGGAAAGAATACGTCAGCAAAAGATGGCCGAGCTTCAGGCGAGGGCTGCCGAGGAACAGGCCCGTAGGCAGAGGGAGCTTGAGCGAGCCGCCGTAATGAGAGCCATACTCACACCTGAGGCGAGGCAGAGGCTCAACAACCTCAAGCTCATCAAACCCGACATAGCCGAGAGGGTTGAAACCTACCTTATTCAGGTCTCCCAGACAGGCAACATCAGGCTCCCCGTGGACGACGAAACTCTCAAACTAATCCTTGACAAAATCATGCCAAAGAAGAAAGAGACACGAATAGAATTCAGGTCGCGCAACACAGGGTGGTAAAAAATGGTTGAAATCGATGAAAA
>VAPR01000594.1_pt1 | contig 22627 bp, 18 predicted proteins | sample 3380701 | NCBI WGS metagenome assembly VAPR01 (sample SAMN11536904, study PRJNA540576) | hot springs metagenome | isolation source: hot spring wet sediment | place: Spain: Lobios | collected 2014-01 | reverse complement strand
GGACATTCACGCCGAAGGGTTCGGGTGAAGTGGATTGGGTTTTGGTGTTGGACGATGCCAGCAAAGATTTTCCACCACCCGGAAAACCTTTGCCAGCAGGCAGGTGAAGGGTCATGAGTGCGTTGATGCACGCATTGCGGAAGGTTGTCAACCGAGAGAACTTGAGCCAAGAAGAATCCAGAGAGGCAATGCGCACAATCATGCGAGGGGAAGCCACACCCGCTCAAATTGGTGGTTTTTTGGTTGCTCTGCGCATGAAGGGGGAAACCGTGCCCGAAATCACGGGCTTCGCTGAAGCAATGCGCGAGAGTGCTATCAAGATCAAAACGAAACGCTCTCCCGTGGTGGATACCTGTGGCACGGGTGGTGACCGCTTGAAGACCTTCAATGTGTCCACAATTGCCGCGTTTGTCGTTGCGGGCGCTGGTATCGCTGTTGCGAAGCACGGTAACCGTTCAGTCACCAGCAAAGCGGGTAGCGCTGATGTTTTGGAAGCCTTGGGCTTCAACCTGCAGTTGCCACCAGAACGAGCCCAACAAGCCTTGGACGAGATTGGCATTTCGTTCCTTTTCGCTCCCAATTTTCACCCAGCAATGAAACACGCCTTGGGTCCGAGGCGAGAGTTAGGGTTGCGAACCGTTTTCAATTTGTTGGGACCTTTGGTCAACCCTTGCCATCTTGATGGACAACTCATGGGCGTTTACGAAGGCGCACTGACACCCGTTATCGCTCGGGTGCTAAACAATTTGGGGCTCAAGCGGGCTTTCGTAGTCCACAGTTTAGACGGTATGGACGAAATTTCGGTCACCAGCGCTACGCAAGTGAGCGAGGTGCGTCAAGGGGAAGTGAGAACCGATATTGTCTTTCCCGAAGATTTCGGCTTCCGCCGCGCTGACCCCCAGGAGTTGGAAGGAGGCAATGCGGAAGAGAACGCAAGGTTGCTCCGTGCCATTCTAAGCAATGAAGTGGAAGGACCCAAGCGAGATGTGGTCGTCTTGAACGCAGCCGCAGCCATCGCTGCTGCCGACATTGTGGACAGCATCAAAGAAGCAATCCCGCTGGCGGAAGAATCCATCAAAAGTGGTGCTGCTTTGAAAAAGTTGGAAGCCTTGATCGCCTTCTCGCAGAAGGTGTAGCGCAATCACCCTCTAAGGGAGATGACTTTTTGGTATGCAAGGGGTACGGTGGGAGTTAATTGGTGCTTTTTTCATTGCCGCTGCTATCACAATTGGCTCCGTGTTCTTCTTCGCCGTTTGGATTGCCCAGCGCTTTAAGGTCCCCTGGCGTTTTTGGCTCTATGGGGCAGCCGTTTTTGTGCTCTTTCAAGGAATCTTGCGTTTGCCTTGGATCCTTTACCTGCAAGTTGCGTTGAGAGAAACGCTCCGACAATCCCCTTCTGCCTTCATTAGCTTCCTTGCCTTCGCCGCTTTCACAGCAGCGTTGTTTGAGCGTGGTGGGCAATGGCTTTTGTTTCGACGCTTTATCAAACCCGAAGACCGCACCCTTCCCAATGCCCTGCTGATCGGAGCGGGACACGGTGGCATTGAAGCCTTCTTCATCGGCTTAACGATCGCCCTGCAAGGGATTAACTACCTCGTTATGCACTTTCTGCCAGCGGAAATGCTTAAGGGACAAGAACAAGCGGTTGCGCAAGCGAAGCAGATTTTCGATCAACTGGCTTGGTGGCTACCCTTTATGGGTGCATGGGAACGATTGAGCACGCAGGTATTCCAAATTACTGCGACGGTTTTGGTTTGGCTCTCCTTGCGCAGCCATTGGAGCTGGTTTCTCGCTGCCCTTGCAGCACACTTTTGTGCTGACTTCTTCTTGGTCTTGTTCCACCGATACGCCCAACAATGGTGGGGCATGAACATTGGTTCGTTGGTAACGGAAATCGTCATCATGCTCTACGCTGCTGTTTGGGCATATGTAGCCTGGCGCTGCGCAATTGCTCGTTATTCTTCGCCTCTTCAGGAACCCAACCCTTTAGAGCATTGGGGAACACTGAGTGACTCAGGGCTTAACACTTAACACCCTCAATGGTTTGAAAACTACGAGGAGCGATTAAGGATGACAACTTCCATGAAAGGCTTTGTTCGTGTCATAGGGGGCGGATTGGCAGGGTGCGAAGCCGCATGGCAGGTCGCTAATGCCGGTGTGCCTGTCGTGCTGCACGAGATGCGCCCTTTCGTTTCCACCCCCGCTCACAAAACGGACAAATTAGCCGAGTTGGTTTGCAGCAACAGTTTGCGCAGCGATTTAATTGACAAACCTGCGGGGTTGCTTAAGGAAGAGATGCGTCGGCTTAACTCGCTCATTATCCGATGTGCCGACCAAGCTGCTATTCCCGGGGGTGGTGCCCTAACCGTTGATCGTGAGAAGTTTGCTCAGTTGGTCACGAGAGCCATAGAGAGCCACCCGCTCATCACGGTGGTGCGAGAGCTCGTAACTAAAATCCCGACCGAAGGTCCCGTCATTATCGCAACGGGACCGCTTACTCACGACGCCCTTGCAGAAGAGATTCGTCGCTTGATCGGGGCAGACTTCCTCTACTTTTACGATGCTGTCTCCCCCATCGTGGATGGAGAAACGATCAACTATGATCGGTGCTTTTGGGGCGCTCGCTATCAGCAAGACGAAGAGGCATACCTCAACTGCCCAATGACGGAAGAGGAGTATCGGCGTTTTTGGGAAGCGTTGATCGCCGCTGAGCAGCATAAACCCCATGAGTTTGAGCAAACTATTTTCTTTGAAGGGTGTTTGCCTATTGAAGAGATGGCGCGGAGAGGCTACCTTACCTTGACATATGGGCCCCTGCGTCCCACTGGACTCGTGGATCCTCGAACAGGGCAGCGCCCCTTTGCTGTTGTTCAATTGCGTCCAGAAAATGCTGAGCGGACGATGTTCAACATGGTCGGGTTCCAAACTACCCTCAAATGGGGCGAACAACAACGAGTGTTTCGGCTTATCCCCGGCTTAGAGCATGCAGAGTTCCTGCGCTATGGCTACATCCACCGCAACACCTATATCAATGCCCCAATCGCTTTGCGCCCAACCTACCAGTTCAAAGGGCGGGATGACTTGTTTTTCGCAGGCCAGTTGACGGGAGTGGAGGGTTACATTGAGTCTGCGGCTTCCGGTTTGGTAGCAGGATTGAACGCTGCTCGCCTCGTGAAAGGAGAGCCCTTGTTGGTTTTCCCTCGGGAAACAGCGATAGGTTCGTTAGCACACTACATAACGACCGCAAACCCACGCCACTTTGCCCCAATGAACATCAACTTTGGATTGCTGCCTCCCTTGGAGCGCAAGGTGCGATCAAAGGAGCGACGGCACCAATTAATGGTGGCTCGGGCATTGAAGGCATTAGACACCTTCATCGCCCAACACCGACTAACTCGCGCAAGGGGGAAATACGAGGGTTGGGGAAATTAGGCGTTGAAACCCTCCGATACTGAGGGTCCTGTTCAACGCTGTTAACCTGTAGGCAGCATCAGCAATCGCTTTAAAGGGAAGGTCTGCCGAAGGTAAGCCAAAGCGCAAAAGAGACACTGTTGGAGCCTAAGCGGCGACTTCTTTGACCTTGGTGGCTTTCTTGGTTCCCTTGGTGACAGCAGTGGAAGTAGCTTTGATGGCTTCTCTTGTCCGACGGATGCTTGCAAGCAGGGAACCCAATAGCACCAAGGCTGCTCCTAACCAAACCAAGTTGACAGCAGGCTTTCTCTGGACATTAATCACAAGGAAACCGCTGTGCCCTTCTAAGCCCTCAATGCCCTGAATCTTCAAGGTCACCATCCGAGACTCAGCGTTGATCCCTTCCAAAGCGACTGTAATGTTGGTGCCCAACACCTTTGCGGGGTGGCGTTTTTGAGTTGCCAAATCCCAGTAGGGTGTGACTGTGTGGGTCTTCTTGCCATCGCTCAACTCAATGACAGCACCCACTTGGCTGGGCATGCCCATCGTGTGCTGACCACCTAAGTGGAAGCGGACAAACTTGATGCGCCAGTTGCCTGCTTTGCGTTCTTCACCTCGTGCTAAGGTCAGTTCACCTGCCTCCTGCGCCCCCTGCAACTCAATGGGCTCAATGTAGATGTCGTGGGTCAGGTAGCGCTTGATGAATGGCGTGCGCACCAATCCAAAGTCGGTGTCCCAAAAGACAGGTTTGGCGACAAACTCTGGGTTCATTTTCCCACCTGCTGGCATGTGCTCATGTCCATCCATTCGGTAGGCTTCTAACAAGGCTTCCAGTTTGCCATCGGGGCGTTCTCGCACGCCTGTGTAGGTGAATAGGAACCCATGAGCAATGCGATGCCCACCCGCAGGAATGACCAATTGGCGAGCGCTGTCGTGCAATTCCGAACCAACCACCCCCAAGATGAACAAGGCTAACCCAATGTGGGCAATGTAAGCCCCAATGGTCAAGGGGCTCTGGCGCGCTCGTAAGATCAACACATAGAAGTTGGTGACCAAGAAAGCTGCCGCTATGCCCACCAAAATGAGGGACACTGGCTGACGCACCCCAAAGAGAAACGCCAGCAACGCAGTTGCCAAGATGATATTGGCCACCAACCAAGGCACACCCCGCAACCACTCTTTACGCCCTTCTTCATCCTTTGGTCCTGCAAACACGAGTAAGGGGAAGAAGGCTAACAGCAAGCCCATGAGCAAAGCGACGGGGAAACTGGCTCGGTCGTAAAAGGTGCGTTCCACGCCAACTTCGCCCACCGAAGTCAACCCTAAAGCGTTTGCCAACAGGGTGAACCAAGGCAAGGAAAGCCCAGCAAAGACCAAAGCACCATAGAGAAACAACACAACAGCAGATGCGTAAAGGAAGGTGTTAAGGTTGGTGACAGATTGGACAATTGGCGTTCCCTCTACTGGTGGGACTTGCCGCATCCGCCAGAAGAAAAGCCCGAAGGAAATCACTGCCAAGCCCAAGAGGATGCCTAAAATCCACCAAGTCAGCGGCGAGGTGCCAAAACTGTGCACGGATTGAATGAAACCGCTGCGAGTAACGAAAGTGGCGTAATAAGTGGTCAGGAAGGTGAGCAAAGCGAGGAAAGTAGCAGAACGGGCAGCACTTTTGGTGCTGCGTTGCACCACCAGAAGGTGCATCAAACTGGAGCAACCTAACCAAGGGATGAACGAAGCATTCTCGACGGGATCCCATGCCCAATAACCACCCCAACCCAATACTTCGTAGGACCACACGCCTCCCAGCACAATCCCCAACCCCAACGCAGCGGTGCCCAAACAAGCAGCAGGCAAAGCGTAGCGATTCCATCCATGCCAATCCTTGCGCCACAAACCTGCCAACGCTAAAGCAAAAGGCAACCCCATAGACGCGTAACCCACGAACATGGAAGGTGGGTGAATTGCCATCCAAGGGTTATGGAGCAAGGGGTTCAACCCGCGCCCATCTGTCGCCCCAGGATGAGCAATTCGGAAGGGGTTTTCTATGGCTGCCGGCAAAAGGAGCAAAAAGATCATCCCGCTAAGGATCGCTAAAGTGGCTGGTTCATAGGGACGAGCCACTCGGAGAATGTAGAGCCCCCACAGAACTGTAAAGAACGCCCACAAAAGCCATGTCCCAGCTTGACCACCCCAAAAGGCGGTAAAGCGATACAGAGTAGGGAGGGTGCGGTTTGTGTAGTCGTGCACATACGCCACTTCGTATCTCTGGGTCATGATGAGCCACCACAGGTATGCCATTGTGGCAACGACGAGAACACCGGTGCTCAGGAGACCGAAGCGAGCCCGACGAAGCCATTTGGCAGCCTGTTCATCAGCATTTGTAACAGTGGCTTTGTTGTTCCGCCGCTCCACTCGCCAGTAGGCAAAAGCGGCAAATAGCGCAGCTACCATCGCTGCCCAAAGCAACAATTGACCAAGCCACATATGCTCGTCACCTCATTGGGGTCACCATCATTGGTGCAGCACCAGCGTTTAAGTCCCGGGAGACGACTTACTCTGTTTTTCCTTCGCTGCCGTTATTTCTGGGTGCCCTTCATACTTGGACGGGCATTTAAGGAACATGCGATCGGCTTCAAAAATGCCATCTTTGTAGCGACCGATGACAACCGCCATGGGGGTTTGCTCAAAGCCGGCAGGAGGGATGAAATTGGGGTTAAGACGCACCCTGCAAGTAGCGCCTTTCGTGTCTTTCGCTGTGAACTCCAAGGCACCTGTCTGCATATCGTAAGTGCGGGTCTTGTGGTCAACGAAAACCGCCACCCGCACAGTGCCCGCCATCTGCTTTGCTTCCTCAAACCCTACATAAGGCTGAATAATGTCTCCAGAGGACAACAAAGCATAGCCGGCATAGAGCACGAAGAAGACTAACCCAGCAGCTCCTAGCCACTTCCATCGGTTTTGTGTCATCGTGCCACACCTCCGAAGCGAGCCGTCTGGTCACTCTAATGAGCGCAGCTTGCTTTCCAGTCGCCACAAGTAAACCATTAGAGCAATCCAAGTCACCAACCAAGTTAGAAAGAACGGCAGCCCTTCGCTCATTTTTGTCATGCCTCCATTTTACCTAACGCTTTTTGCTGCTGCCTCCATTCCGCATGGGCAAGCTCAAACCGCAGGCTGACTAAAAGAACCCACAGACCCAAAAACGCTAATAGGGACAACCGCAGCACCCAAAGGTAAGTTTTGTCTAATCCACCTCGGGCAATGATGCCTGAGGGGTGGGCACTGGCTTCCATCACCTGTGGCAAATAAGGCACGATCCAGTAAAGAAACAGCGACGCAATAGCGCCTAAGATTGCATAGGCAGCGCTGACCGCCGCCCGGCGATCCTCATCGTCAATGGCAGACCGAACCAACAAGTAAGCCCCATAAGTCAACAACACAAGCAGCATAGTGGTCTGGCGCGGGTCCCAACTCCACCATTCTCCCCAAGCCAACCGCGAAAAGTAAGCCCCTGTCACAGTCGCCAACAAAGCGTAAAGCCACCCCACCTCTATGATGGCATAGCCAAGGTGATCCCACCGTCGCCGACGAGACGCCAAATAGGCAACCCCAAACCCTGCCGCCAAGAAGAAGGCAAGAAAAGAGACGATCGCAAGGGGAACATGAACGAAAATAATTTTGGCGATGTGCCCGCTCCCATAGCGTTCTGCAAATTCCTTAGCAGGTGGCACAACAAAGAACGCCAAGGCGAACACCAGCACCATTAACCCAGTTGTGGCAGCAAACAACAAAAGTTTGCCCTTATGGCGCATCCTGTAACACCTACCCCCTTACAGTATAGGACACTCCGCCCATATCAGATTTTAGGAACCGTATCGGGTTTTTCCTGACTGTTTGTCAGCTCCTAAGCTACCCCCTCCTTAGATGTCAACACACTCGGGGTAGATTTTGTTGCCCCGTTCCTCACGGTTTACTGCTCAAAGTTTGGGCGATCACTGCAACCGTCTAAAGGTTGGTGATTTGAGTATGCGTCTGCAAGTCTTGCTGCCTTCGGAGCGGGTGGCTCTTTCCTCTTGAAGGGGATGCTACTGCACCGCCGAAATTATCGGCGCCTTCGGTGGTTCGCCCCTCAGCGCACCGCGTTTTGGCACCTCAGAAGAGGTGCCCTTCAGGTTCTTGCGAGTATTCCTCACGGTCAACCACAAAGCTCAGAAGATTTCGTCTGCTGAAGCAGACCTCTGGATGGCATCGGTGACCATTAGCTAAAACCGGTGGCAGGTTTGTTGAAGCAACAGCAGACTTTACATGGAAGAGGGCATGACTCTTGGACTAAGGAGGGAACTGCCGTGCAATATCGGGTGTTGGGGCGAACAGGTCTTAAGGTGAGCGAGATCGGGTTTGGTTGTTGGGGCATTGGCGGTGGATGGGGGAAGCATGACCGAGAAACCGTCAAGGCTGCTCTACTCACTGCCTTTGAACTGGGAATCAACTTTTACGACACTGCCTACGTTTATGGCGATAGCGAACAGATTCTTGGTGAGGTCTTTCGGGGGAAGCGGGATCAAGTGATCATTGCTTCCAAGATCCCTCCCAAAACCTTCCGCTGGCCTGTCTACGATGACGAACCCATCGAGACCACTTTCCCCGCAGATTGGATCATTGCTTGCACGGAAGAATCGCTGAAAAGGCTTCAAACGGACTACATAGATGTGCAACAACTTCACGCTTGGGCAGATGCTTACACCTACTGTGACGAATGGTATGAGGCTTTGGTTAAGTTGCAAGAGCAAGGGAAGATCCGCTACTTTGGCGTTTGTGCTAACGATTGGGACCCTTATGGTCCCGTAAATCTCATTCGTTCTGGGCGATGCGACACAGTCCAGGTCACCTACAATATTTTTGACCAACGCGCTGCTGAGCAATTGCTTCCAGCCGCACTGGAGCATAATGTCGGAATCATTGTGCGTGTGCCCTTTGAAGAGGGCTTGTTGACGGGCAAAATCCGTCCCGGGCATGTCTTTGAACCAGGTGATTGGCGAGCAGAATGGTTGACCCCAGAACGCTTAGCGGAAGTGGAACCACGCATCCAAGCATTGGAAGCGGAACTGGAACCCCCTTATGATTCACTGCCAAAGTTAGCGCTGAAGTTTGTCCTTTCTCACCCCGCAGTCAGCACTGTGATCCCTGGGATGCGGAAGCCCGAACATGTTCGCGAGAACACAGCCGTCAGCGACTTACCGCCTTTGTCCAGTGAGAAAGTTGAGCGATTAGAGAAGCACAAATTTGTCCATGGGTGGGCATACCCTTGGGCACATAAAAAGGTGTAGCCGGGAGGAAATTGCTTCGTCAATCCATCATCAACTCCACACCAGTTACATTGCCAACGAGGATGCGGTGTCCTGTTTTTGCGCCTGCTTTGCGGAGGGCTCTCCAAATGCCATGTCTGACGAGGCGGTCTTTGATTTCCGCTAAGGCTTGGGGATGGGAAGCATTGATTAGCCGCACTGAGCGGTCTACTTCTCCGCCAGTTACTAACCAACTCTCCTCGTCCAACCGTTCAATGTTCAAAGGCTGTTTGGGCAGGGGTGGCAGGACGATTTCTTCGTCCACCCACTCCGAAAGGGGCACAGCAGGTTGCAGGGCTTTCACCATTTCCGCCATTCGGTAAACGAGTGGTTGCAACCCTTCACCCGTCAGGGCAGAGATTGGGAAAACTTCGTAGCCTCGCTTTTGCCAATAAGGCAAACAGCGCTCCAAATTGGCTTTAGCTTGGGGTAAGTCCATTTTGTTTGCCACCACAATTTGGGGCTTCTCTGCCAAGACGGGGTTATAAAGGCTCAGTTCCTCGTTGATGACTTCAAAATCGCGCAAAGGGTCACGCCCTTCTGTTGCTGCTATGTCTACCATGTGCAGGAGCACGGCGGTGCGTTCCGCATGCCGAAGGAACTGATGCCCCAAACCAACTCCCTTATGGGCCCCTTCAATGAGCCCGGGCAAATCTGCTACAACAAAACTGAAGTTATCCACCCTTACCGTCCCTAAATTGGGAACAAGGGTTGTGAAGGGGTAATCAGCGATTTTGGGGCGGGCAGCACTGATGCGACTGATTAAAGTAGACTTGCCCACATTGGGGTAGCCAATGATGCCCACATCCGCTAACAGTTTTAACTCCAACCGCAAAGTCCTCTCCTCACCCGGTTCCCCTAACTCGGCGAAAACGGGAGTTTGCCTCGTTGAATTGACGAAAGCGGCGTTACCTCGCCCTCCTCGCCCACCCCGAGCGACCACGACACGCTGTCCAGGCTTGACTAAGTCCGCCAACAATTCCCCCGTCTGGGCGTCGTAAACCGTCGTTCCTAACGGCACGCGAATGATCAGGTCTTCTCCATTAGCTCCGTGCTTATTGCTCCCCTGCCCGTGCTGTCCGTTTGGGGCTTTGTAGGTGCGTTGAAGATGGAGATCAACGAGGGTTTTTACAGTTGGGTCCGCCAGCAAAACAACATGCCCCCCACGCCCCCCGTTGCCTCCAGCAGGACCACCGCGAGGCACGAACTTTTCTCGTCGAAAAGCGACACAACCGTTTCCCCCATCACCAGCCTTGACATAAATGACAGCTTCATCAACAAAATGCATCTGGGGACCCTACCTTTGTGGAAAATAGACGCTTCCCAAACGAAAGCACTGTCTACCCAACGAAATTTTTGAAGAAGCGGTAGCAGGTGTGGAAACTCTTGATCCAGCCAAAGCCTACCCTATGGCTTGCTTGACTAAGCAAGCAGGCATTCATCCTGTTGGTGCGGGCAAAACATTCACGCGCACCTTATCGCCCTTGCGGTCGTAGACCACATACCCATCGGTCAAGGCGAACAAGGTGTAATCGTTGCCCATACCCACATTGCGTCCGGGCAAGACGCGCGTGCCTCGTTGGCGGATGAGCACATAGCCTGCCCGCACGAACTCGCCCCCGTAGGCTTTCACACCTAACCGTTTGGAGCGGCTATCGCGTCCGTTTTTCGTTGCACCACCAGATTTCTTGTGTGCCATGTTAAGTCACCTCCGTGATACCAAACAGAAGTTTAGCACTCTCCTACCCTTCAGGCACCACGATTTGCTCAATTTGCAGTTCGGTGAACCATTGCCGGTGACCCTTTTTGCGCATGTAGCGTTTCTTGGGTTTGAACTTGAAGACGATGATTTTCTCACCCCGACCGTGCTTTCGGACTTTCGCTACCACCTTAGCGCCCGCCACATAGGGAGTGCCGACAAGCACCCGATCAGGCGTTCGGACCAGCAAGACCTTGTCCGTTTCAAAGGTGTCTTCTTCTGGAACCTCCAACTTTTCCACTCGCACGATAGCGCCAGGGGTCACTTCGTATTGTTTGCCCCCTGTCTCGATCACAGCGCGAATGCTTTGCACAGTTTCCATGATAGGTAGCCCTCCTTTGTAAACCCGTGTCATCTGGAGCAAACGGTTTACCTGGAACGCTGCTTTCCTTGGGATGCGATATGCTAATTTTGCAGCAGCAATCACCGATGTCAAGCAAGGGGGTGACGGTTGTTTTGCGAAAAGTTGGTTGGCTGTTGGCTGCAATTGCTCTCTTAGCAGGTTGCCGCTCAGGGGAACGCGTAATCGCCAGAGCCGAAGGGGTAGTGGTGACCGCAACAGAACTGCAACAGGCTGTGTTGGAGCGATATGGTGCCATAACCCTTCGGGAGTTGATCCTGCAGAAGTTGGTGGAGAGGGAAGCACAGCAACGGGGTATCACGGTCACAGAAAGTGAAATCACGAATGCGCTCAAGCAGCAATCTTTGCCTGATACTCCGACCAATCGCCAACGGGTGCGGCAGGAGTTGCTGTTAGACAAACTGGCAGAAGCGATGGTAACCGTTTCTGAAGAAGAAGCACGGCGCCACTTTGAGCAAAACCGTCACCTCTACAACTTACCCCCAAGGGTGCGGTTGAGGGACATCACGGTGGAAAGCAAGGAGAACGCAGATGCGTTGATTCAAGCCTTGAGGTATCGCAAAGGGGACAACTTTGCTGAATTGGCCCGACATTTCTCCATCAACCCTGTCACCCGGCAACGAGGGGGCGACATGGGTCTCGTGCCCCTTAATGACTTAGCTCCACCACTGCAGCAAGTGGTCAAGCGACTGAAAGTCGGAGAGTTCAGTGAGCCTATCAAGTTAAACGGCGAATGGGTTATCGTGAAACTGGAAGCCCGTTACCCAGCCGAGCAGAAAACCTTTGAGCAAGTCCGAGAGCAGGTCATCGCTCACCTGAAGCAGCAGAAGGTATGGCAGTTGCGGATGCAGTTGCCCAATCAACTGTGGCAGCGAGCGAAAGTGGAGATTTTGGACACCAGATGGAAAAATGTGCTGACCCGATAGGAGGGAAAAGCCTGTGCCCAGAACCCGAAAGGAAAAGGAGCGAGCCCAAAAGCTTTGGGAAGAGCGACGGGAGCTGCTGCGGTTCGGGTATGGCAAAGTCGCAGAGTTTTTAGTTCGCAATGCCCGTCAAGCCTATCGCCAAGCCCTTCAAGCATGGGCAAAAGGAGACTTGAAGGCTGCCGAGCAGTTGTTGCGAAGCGCTTTGGAAAAGGTTCCCGATGCCCCTGACCCGCTGTTAGCCCTTGGTCAGTTGTTGCTGAAACAAGGTAGGACAGAAGAAGCATTGGGCATCTTAAGCAACGCTCGGGAAATAGACCGTGACAACCCACAAGCGCACTATTGGTTTGCACGGGCATTGGAAGCAACAGGGCGATTGCGGCGTGCAGTAGAAGCCTACGAACAAACCCTCCGCCAAAACCCTCCTTCCGACCTCATTCAAGAAGTGCGCCAACGCTTGCAGGCGATCCAAGAAACTCTTTCCCAACAGCCCTCCCCCACCCTATCCGACGAGCAAGCGAAAGCGTTGGAAGAAGCTCTGCACTGGGCAAAGTTTTACTTAGAAATCGGCTTCCCTCGTCGTGCCCGAGAGTATCTGCTGCAAGCCCAAGCTATTGCCCCTGAGCATCCACAGGTTCAAGACCTTGCCAATCGCTTGAAAGCCGCACTTCCAGACTGGTGATCTTGCTTTTCAAGCTGCTTCCAACACGACGAACGGAAACCGAGAGTTGCAGGCTCATACCCTAAGCCGCCCGCTTTTGACCAATTGCTTTCCCCCTTCGCCTTGACAACAGCATTGGGTGTGCCTAATATTAACGGCGTAAAGCATGAGAACAAGCCCATCCCTTTGGTTAAAGAACGCGTATCCTCGGTTGCACCACCGAAACGTTTGGTGTGAGAAGCCTCTTTAGCTTGTCAAGCAATACTTCGTCTGAGCCGTTGACTGAAACGGGAAGGGTTTGAGGACTGAAAGGAGGTTGTGTGGTGATGGTCGTGGTAGAAGAAAGGTTTGAGGGGCAGTTGAGTAGCAAGTGGCAATGGCATGCTCCTGCCGGGGGCATCTGTGAGGTTCGGGATAACTTGTTGGTCCTTTCCGTGCCCGAAAGGGAGAAGGGGTTTAACCATTGGAACGGTGTTTTCGATGCCCCAATGTTGCTGATGGACCTCCCCGAGGGGGATTGGGTAGCCGAAGCAGTCATTTCAGGTCTTGACCAAGCACCCGATGGCGATGTCCATGCAGGCATTGCCATCGTTGTTTCTGACCGATACTTATGGCTTTGGGGAGCCTTCTATAGCGCAACCACTTGGCAAATGAGCCAACCTGAGTTGCGGATGGAACGAACAGGGGAAGCCAATTTGTTACGAGCACCCCTAATCTCCTTCCCTGTCCACTTGCGAGTGGAAAAGCGCGGTTGGTGGCTTCACTTCTTCTGGCGTCCCACAGGCACTGAAAGCTGGCAAGAAGCAGGGAAATCTCTCATCTGGTTCACCCCGAAGCGGGTCGGCTTGATGCTCAAAACTTGGGGACACGGACGCCCCGCGTCGGTTTACTTCCATTCTTTTCGCTTAGAGCAGGGAGAGAACCAAAGCGCTTCTCTGACAGCGACCGTCAAGGTTCAGCCCCAAAAGAAACTCAACGAGATCAATCCGATGATCTACGGGCAGTTCATAGAGCACCTTGGGCGCTGCATTTATGGTGGGATCTGGGCGGAGATGCTCCGCAACCGAAAGATGCATGGCAGTGTGCAGGAGAGTGGGGTTGTGGAACAATGGCAGACCTTCGGCAGGGGCGCTCGCTGGTATGCGGACAATGTCAACTTTTTCGTAGGGGGGCAATCCCAAGTCATTGAAGGCAAAAGCGTTGGAGAACATGGAATAGCCCAAGAGGGCTTGGACTTGCTCCCGAAAGAGTATGTTGGGCGAATAGTTGTCAAGGGTTTGGGTGTCAGGGAAGTTTCTGTGAGCCTGCGAAAAGGGCGGCGCATCTTGGCTTCTCAAACCCTCAAGGGCGTGACAGAACGATGGAAGAAGTTGCCTTTTCGCCTTAAGGTCAAAGAAGCCGTCAACGATGCCCAGTTTGTGATCAGTTTTTCAGGCAAGGGGACTTTGTGGGTTGGTGCTGCCTCTTTGATGCCTGCAGACAATGTGCATGGGATGCGCAAGGATGTGTTGGACGCCATTCGGGATATCAAACCACCAATTGTTCGTTGGCCAGGGGGCAACTTTGTCTCCGGATATGATTGGCGGGATGGGATTGGCGACCCAGATCTACGCCCTCCCCGATGGGACCGGGCTTGGGGAGCTTGGGAGTGGAATGACTTTGGCACCGACGAATTCATGAAGTTCTGCGAATACATAGGTGCCGAGCCATACATCTGCACTAACGCAGGGGAAGGCTACGAACACGAAGCCGCTGAGTGGATGCGCTACTGCAAAGAAAAGGGCTACAAAGTTCGCTATTGGGGTATCGGCAACGAGATGTATGGGCGATGGCAGTTGGGGCACTTGGATGCCACCAAGTATGCCCTCAAAGCCATTTTGTTTGCCCAAGCGATGAGGAAGGTCCTGCCCAACTCGCGTCTCGTTGCTGTTGGTGTGGACGGCAGCGGTTGGGGTAACTGGAACGCAATTGTGACCAAAATTGCGGGCGCACACTTTGATCTGCTTGCTCCCCACTACTACCAAGGCTTTAACCCTAATGACGACCCTCGGCAAATCTACACGGTGGTCGCAGGTTCTCCAGAGCACATTGAACGGATGCTTAGGGAAACCTTCCACCTTGTGGAGCGCAATAAACCCAAGGGCAAACGCATCACTTTAGCCTTTGACGAATGGAATGTTTGGGAGCCAAACCAGACAGCGCAAAATGGGTTGGAAAGTTTCTATGCACTGCGTGATGCAATTTTTGCAGCAGGGGTGTTTCATGCGCTGCACCGCTGCGGTGATTTCGTCGAGATGGCTTGCTTAGCCCAAACGGTCAATGTGCTGGGGGCAATGAGAACCAGCCAAACGCAAGTAGTCAAGTCTCCAATCTATTGGGCATTTTGGTTGTATGTTCACCGCACAGGACGCTGGCGAGTGGGCTGCGAAGTGGAAACACCTGTCGGCACAACCCCAGTCGGGAAAGAGACACCCGTCGTCGATGCCTCCGCAACCCTTAGCGAGGATGGCAAAACTTTGTTCGTCGCCCTCATTAACCGACACCCTGAGAGCGAAGTGTGCGTGAAAGTGGATTTAGGTGGGTTCCGGGTCAAGCCACCTGTTCGCTTGTGGCAGTTATGGAGCGATCACTTGATGGACACCAACACTTTTGAAGAGCCCGAGAAAGTGACACCTAAGGAACAAATCCTTTCTGTGGAGGAGACCCGTTGCTTAACTCTCCCTCGCCACTCGGTTGTGGTGTTGGAATTTCGGCGGTAACCTTCTTCGCCATCGCAACCGCTCGGAAGTTGTGGCTTGGAGTAAAAGCCTGTGAGACTTGCCGCTATCGGATCAAACGCCGTCAACCCTTGCATTTTTGGACAAGAGTTGATATAATCATAACTGCCCGCCTTACGGCGGGTCACGCTAAACAAATACTCGTAGGAGGTGCTTTCCATGAGGCGTCTTGGGTTCACCTTGATTGAGTTGTTGGTTGTGATCGCGATCATCGCGATCTTAGCTGCCATTTTGTTCCCCGTGTTCTCCCAAGCACGGGAGAAAGCACGCCAGTCGCAAGACCTAAGCAATGTCCGCAACATTGGGACTGCAACTGCGCAGTATGCGCAGGACTACGATGAACGGTTCCCCTTCTGGCGCACTCCGTGTTGGGTGGGCGGCATCAGGAACATGTATGATCCTCCCATTCCGGTAAAGATGGAGGCATATGTGCGTAACCGGCAAGTTTACAAGTGCCCCAGCACCGGACGCGACTGGAGTTGGCCTTATGCCTGCGCAGGCGACGACCCGGCAGCGAACCGCGCTCGCGGTTGGTGGGGTTGTGGTGGCAGTTATGGAATCGGTGTAGGACGCCCCGAATGGACCTTCTACACCAGCCACGGTTACAACGAGTTTGTGCAAAATGACGCGGACGGCTACGGTCGCTTAGCGAGGATGCGGTTCCCTGCAGAGTTCGTGCTGTGGGGCGATGCCGAATGTGCTTGGTTCACCCCATGGGGCATGGGACAAAACTGGGGCGTGTTCTCTGGTGGCTATGTCGTTCGGTTGTGCTGGCCGGAGTTCTGGTCAAGCAATGTTGGCGCTTACACAGAAGCCAATGCGGGTCGGCATTTGGGCGGCAGTATCCTCGCCTTTGCTGACGGACACGCCAAGTGGTATCACTGGCGCAACATTCGCATGCAGCGCTACGGTGGTGCCTTGCGCTTCATGCGGTGTGACGAAGAGACATGCAATCCTGGCGATTGGTATTGATGCCTGATCACTGAGTAGCGGACGAAAGGGGCAGGGGTCACTTCCCTGCCCCTTTTTTCTTTGCTTTGTTACTTCCCTTCCTGCCTCTTTATCACTTTCTCTCGCCAAACTTTTGCAATTGCCTCCCGAAGGGTATTTAGCCGAACAGGTTTACCGATAGCGAGATCCGCTTCTACTGGTCGTTGCTCCGCTCCCCAACCGGTAATGACAATCACGGGGGTCTCTGCAGACATCGCCTTGACTCGCTTGGCAACCTCTGCGCCGCTGATTTTTGGCATACCTAAGTCGGTGATAACCAAATCAAAAGGCTGCCCTTGAACAAGGGCTTGCCAGAAAGTCTCAACCCCTTGTTTTCCGTCGCTAACCAAAACGGGTTGATGCCCCATATGCTCCAACATAGCCCGCAATGCTTCCAGAACTCGGGAGTCATCATCAATGACCAACACCCGCAGAGACGGAACCATGACAACCCTTTCTTCTGGCGAGTAAGCGGTCGGCGAGGTTGTCTTTTGGGCAGGGAACCAGAGGCGGAACAGGGACCCTTCACCCGGCTCACTTTCCACATCAATGCGACCTTCATGGCGCTGAACGATCCCGTAGACCATTGCCAGCCCCAACCCACTTCCTGCTTCCCCTTTTGTTGTGAAGAAGGGCTCAAAACACCGCTGCCTTGTCTCCTCATCCATGCCGATCCCTGAGTCCTCTACCTCCAACACGCACCAATCTTCATAGTGGCGGGTGCGAACCGTGATTGTCCCTTCCCGTTGATGCTTTGCGACAACGGCGTCCACTGCATTGAACAGCAAGTTGATGAAGGCCTCCCGCAACTCGCTTTCATTGCCCCAGATAGGAGGTAGAGAAGCCTCCAAATCGCATGTCATAGTGACCGTGATCCCCTCTTTCTGAGGGATATCATACCATCTCGGGCGTGTCATCTGGATGACTTGGCGAACAACCTCATTCAAATTCACAGCCTGAAACTCCTCTGAGGGGCTGCGAGGGCGGTAGAAGGCGCGGAGCCGTTGAACCGTATGCACGATATCGTCCACGGCGCGCTTGACATATCGGGTGACTTCGCGCAGCGTCTCGTCTTGAACTCCTTCCAACAACTCTGCGAAAGTGAGGATGGGCACTAAAGCGTTGTTGATATCATGGGCAACCCCACTGTCCATTTGCCCCAACGCCCGCAGCCGTTCCTGTTGCACTAACGCTGTTTGGGCTTGCCTCAACTCGTCTAAGGTCTGACGCAGGCGTTCAAAGAGGTAAGCGTTGTGGAGAGCAACCGAAAGGTGGTTAGTGACCGTATGAAGCAGTTCCTTTTCTTCCTCTGTGAAGGTTTGGGGAGATTTCCGACACGCCACGATGGCACCCAGCCACTCGTCCCTCCAAACGGCTTCGCTGATCAACCAAGAAAACTCCCTTGCGATTAAGTTTTCGCAAAAGGCAGGCACCAAGTCTCCACCTTCGTCGACCTCTTTACCCTGAAGGGCTAGGTTGATCAAAGAAAGTGCTTCCCGAGGTAGAGGAGCACCCAGAGAAAGACCACAGCGAGTGGTGATTGCCAAACCTTCTTCGTTGGCAGCACATAGGTTCACTTGGTTATTCTCCCGCCCCAAAAAGATAAGGAGGGCTGTGTTAGGGAAGACTGCCTCTAACTCAGGAAGGACAGCGTGGGCGATGCTTTCCACATCCAGCCGTTGGCTGGCAAGGTGCATTAGGTGTGTCAAGGTCCACCATTGGGTCATTTGCCGCTGCAGGGCTTCCATGAGCCGAGCGTTTTCTATCGCTACTCCAGCGTAACTGGCGAAAAGCCGAATTGCCTCTACCTGCTCTGCTGTGATGTGTCGTTGGGTGAGCAACATATCCGCTGTGATAACCCCAACAGGTTTGTCTCCAGCCCACATAGAAACGCTCAGGTGCTCCTTGACCCCTTCCATGATCGGAGGAACAGGGGAATAAGTGGCACCGTAATCTAAAGTGTGAACAAACCCTGAGGGTTGCTGGAGGGCTTTGCGGATGCTCCGATCGCCCCGGATGACCTGATCCCATTCATCAGTTAATTCCCCATTTCGTCCCGTGCCGAAGGTGCCTTGGAACATGTCCTTGCTTGGATCGTAGAGCCACACCGCTGCCCGATCCATCCCAAACTCGTGGATGATTGCTTTGCGGATTTGCAAGACACAAGAATGCAGCCCAGTCACCCGGCTAACTTCCCGTCCCACTTGGTACACCTTCTCCAACAACTCATTACGCTTCCCCTGCACTTCTATCAGCTGAGCGTTGCGGATCGCAACCCCTGCGTAGCCAGAGAGCAACTGCAGGGCTTCCAACTGCCGCTGCGTAATTGGGCGCTGAGAAGTCAAGTTGTCCACACACAAAAAGCCAACTAACTGCTCCCCTGCCCGAAGAGCAAACACTGCGTGATTGCGCACGCCAAACATTGAGTGGTCAGGAGGAATAGCGTAAGCGCTGGTGTAGTCGTCAGCGTAAACCCAACCTCTTGGAGAATGCGCAGCTTCAACGAAGATTGTGCTTCTCTCCAAGGAAAACTCGTTTTGCACTGCTTCCAGAGGGTTTCCCTCTCGGTCAGTGCCAATTGCTTCGGAGACAGTGTTGCGGATAGGGTCATACAGGAAAACGGCAACCCTGTCTAATCCGACTTCCTCCTTGACGATTCGATAAATAACCCGCAAGCAATCCTGAAGGTTGGTGGTGCGGGTGATTTCTTGTCCCCACTGGAGAACTTGTTCTAACAGGCGTTGGTGTTGCTGAACCAACTCTTCGGCGCGGCGCCGTTCGGTGATGTCCGTAACGCTGAGATCGTAGCCGAGAAGGTTTCCCCGCTCGTCATAATTGGCTCGAATAGCCACTTGAGCCCAACACAGACTTCTGTCCTTACGATGAAGGACAGTTTCCAACAAGACGGTCTCTTGTTGTGCCAACTCTAACTCCACTTGATCGGCAACATTGGGATCAGCCAAATATTCCCCTACGAATTTGCCCTGCAACTCCTCGTCATGGGTGTAACCCAAGAGGGAGGCTAAGGCATCGTTTGCCTTGACAATCCTTCCTGTTTGGTCTATCATGGCTAAACCAACGGGTGCGCTTTGGAAGAAGCGTTGGAACCGTTGCTCTAAAGCCTGCAAAGTTTTCCTCTGCTGGACGGCTCGTAGGGCGATTCGCAAAGCGGTAGGGAGCCGAACAATGTGGCGTGGGTTCTTGATCACATAATCGTCCAACCCTGCTTTAAGGGCAGCGACGGCGACTTCTTCATCCCCAGAGGCTGTGAGCATAATCACAGGGCAGTCTGGACACATCTCCCTGACTTGCCGCGCAACTTGGATCCCGTTACCCCAGGGCAGCAAGTAGTCTGTAACGACAGCATCAAAATCCTTTTGGGTGATGGCTTGCTGCCACTCTTGTTTCGTCCGCACTTGGTGGACTGTCACTTGCGGGAACTCCCGCTTTACACACCGCTCAACCAGAGGCAGCGATTCCGGATCATCGTCCACCAGCAAAATGCGCAAGGGTTGTTGGAAAGCCCCCAAAACATCCTCCAAAGCCTCTTTGAGCAGGTCCTCGTTAACTGGCTTAAAGAGATAGCGGGTTGCCCCCAAGGAAAAAGCCTTTTGGATTGCCTCGTGATCGTCCGCTGCGGTCAGGACAATCACAGGAATCCCTCGCAGGGAGAGCTGACTCTCGAGCCACTCCAATACTTCAAACCCTGATTTGCCAGGCAAGCTCAAATCCAACAACACAGCGGCAGGGATTGGAAACTGCTCCCGATCCTCATACTTCCCTTCCCCGGAGAGATACCGAATTGCTTCCTCCCCATCCGTCACAAGATACCATGCCACCGCCATACCGCTTTTTGCAGTGCGCGTTGAAGCAGCAATGCGTCATCAGGGTTATCCTCTACCAGCAGAAGCACAGGACCCTGACCGACCATGGCTGCGTTCCTCCCAACTTTGTCCTTTTTATGGCTATACAAGCAGCCTATCTTTTTAATCGGCAAAACGATCCTCAAATTTCACCCCTTGGGAGGTTTCAAAGCCCGACGAGGCTCTGCCCTCGTTCTCTGTTCTACCGACGAAGCAATACCCAGAAGCGGCTCCCTTTGTCCACTTCTGATTCCACACCGATTGCCCCACCCATGCGTTCCACGGCTGTGCGCGCAATAGCCAATCCCAGTCCAATTCCGGAGAACTCTTTTCGGAACAACCGTTCGAAAGGACGAAAGATCTGTTGCTGATGTTCGGGAGGGATGCCAACGCCGTTGTCTTCCACCCAAACCCGCACTCCCTCTTCTACTTCCTCTGCCCAAATGCGGACCTGAGGGGTGCGGTCGGGAGGGACAAATTTGACTGCGTTCTCAATGAGGTTCTGGAAAACTTGGATCAACAACCCCTCTTGTCCCTTCACGACAGGTAGCGGAGACACCACCTCCACTTTCGCTCCCCGATCTTTTATCACAGCCGACAAATGGTCTAAAACAGCTTGAACGACAGACTCCAACTCAACGGGGCGCAACAGCATCTCACTGCGCCGCACCCGAGTGTATGCCCGCAACTCCGTGATTAATTGGGACAATTGGTCTACGGATCGCATGATGCGTTGAAGGAAGTCACGCCCCGTTTCATCCAAACGATCTCCATAGTCTTGCAACACCGCTTCGGCAAACCCATATATGGTTGTTAGGGGAGCACGAAAATCGTGAGCAAGTGTCGCCACAAATCGCTCCAACTCTTCGTTGGCTTCCTGCAATTCTTGGGTCCTCTGAATCACTAATTCTTCCAACCCTTCCGTGTAATGGCGCACTTGCTCCCTCAGTCGCCACTGCAGGAGGGCAACTGCTAACTGATGTCCTACTTCTACCGCAATCTCTTTGTGCTCGGGGGTGAAGGCGTCCTTTTGCTCAGAAGCAAGGATCAATGCCCCATAGAGTTCGCCATTGATCCGCAAGGGAACGACGATAGCGCATTGGAAACCTTGATCCCTCAACCACTCCGACAAGGGTGCTGGGAGTTCTGAGTCCTCTATGTTGGAACAAATAGCGAATCCCTTGCCTTGCAGGGTTTCTATTGCCTCTTCTTCCAACGGGAGGTGTCCACCAACAAAAAGCTCCTCCCCTTCCCCTACGACCCTAAGGGTAAGCATCATCCTGAGTTCTTTCTGCTGCCAATCCACCTGACCTACGGAAACGAGCTGGCAGGGAATGAGACGGCGAAGGTGTGGGAAGATTTCTTTAAGAATCTCCTCAAAAGGTGTAGCTTCCAGGACAGATAGATCGATCCTTCGCACCAACTGTAGCCGCTGGTTATACCGCTCCAGTGCTTCGTTTGCCCGCTTCAAATCGGTGATGTCATGTCCTACCACCAAAACAGCGGGTTCACCTCGCAATTTTATGGGGATAGAAGTGTAGTCAACCCACGCTTCTTCTCCTGTTTTCTTAAGCATCTTGATTTGGTTACGCAGGGGAATAGGTTTTCCTTGCAGGAGGTCATAGCCGCTTTGCCGTGCCTGTTCCTGCATCTCAGGGGACACAATTTCCCAGAACCTCAAGGACAGCAGTTCTTCTTGAGAATAGCCAGACGCCTCAGCAGCAGCGGGATTGACATAAATCCACTTGTCCCCTCGGTAGACTCCAATGAAAGAATGAGCACTTTCCACAACGGTTCGGAATTGCTCTTCGCTTTCCCGCAATGCTTGTTCCATCTGCTTCCGCTCTGTGATGTCTTGGACCATGAGAACGATGAACTGTGTCCGTCCGTTTTCGTCCTTTAGTGCAGCAGCGGTCAACTCCGCCCAGATGACTGTTCCATCCTTGCGGATGTAGCGTTTTTCTCTTTGGTAACTATCTCGCTTACCTTCTACCAGTTCCCGGAAGAGCCAAACGCCTTCCTCCCGGTCTTCAGGGTGAGTGGGGTCAACCTGAGCCAATTCTTCCTCAGTGTAGCCCAGCAACTCACACATCTTCTGATTGACTCGGACCATATGCCCCTGTGAATCGTAGATCCCGATACCCACGGGGTTGGCTTCAAAGAGCAAGTTGCAGGCATTAATGGTGAACTGCAAATCCTGTTCTCGTTGGGTGAAAGCTTCCAGCAAGTGGTCAACAAGTTCCGCCAGCTGCCCGATGACAGTCTCATCGTGAGGGATGCCCGTGCGGATTGACCGACCCCCTCTGCTCACCAATTCCAACACTTCTTTCAGGCGCTGGAAGTCCAACAAGGTCCGCAGCTCTTGCCACTTTAGCATCCTTATCACCTCCGCAAGATAAAAAGCACGGAGGAGGGCTTCTGAAATTGGCTTTAGAGCACACGATACACAATAAGGAGTAGGCTGCGGTTCCGGCGCAGCGGTATGGACAGCGTCTGAACCCTTTTAAGGCGGTGCTGTTTCATGCTGGGTCCACCGC
>VAPR01000593.1_pt1 | contig 22643 bp, 19 predicted proteins | sample 3380701 | NCBI WGS metagenome assembly VAPR01 (sample SAMN11536904, study PRJNA540576) | hot springs metagenome | isolation source: hot spring wet sediment | place: Spain: Lobios | collected 2014-01 | reverse complement strand
ACCCCTGCTATCTGGGCCGTCACCACGGTGAGTATGACGCGCCTCGCCGGTTGCTGCAGGCCATCCCCGGAGTGGAGCTGGTGGAGATGCCCCGCTGTCGGGAAAACGGCTACTGCTGTGGGGGTGGCGGTGGCGGCATGTGGCTGGATAGCTTTTCGCGGGACTACACCCGGGAGCGCCTCTCGGAACGTCGGGTCCGGGAAGCGGTGGAGGTGGGTGCCCAGGTGCTGGCCGTGTGCTGTCCGTACGAGGTTCCCCGGTTCGAGGATGCGGTGAAGTCCACGGGAAACGAGGGGAAACTGGAGGTCCGGGACATCATTGAGCTCCTAGACGAGGCCTTGGGGAGTCCCAGGGTGTCGTGAGGTGAACGGATGGACCTGGTGGTCTGCTGCAAACTGGTCCCCGACCTCGTGGAGGAACTGGAGCTGAACGAGGAGGGCACAGACCTGGACTGGACGGCGGTGCGTTGGCTGCTCAACGAGTTCGACGACCACGCCCTGGAAGAAGCCCTCCTCCTGAAGGAATCCACCGGGGCCCGGGTCACGGTGGTGGCGCCCGAGGTGGACGGGGCGGAGGAGGTCCTGTGTACGGCCCTCGCCAAGGGTGCGGACCGGGCTGTGAAGCTCGTGGGACTGGCCCCGGGGAGCGGGAGCGGGACGCTGGCCCGGGCCCTGTGCCAGGTCCTGCCCGCCCTCGGGTACGACCTGATCCTCACCGGCGTCCAGGCTATCGACGACCTGGACGGGCAGGTGGGGGGACTGGTGGCGGGGCTGCTGGGTTTGCCCTACGTGGGGGTGGTGATCGGGGTGGAGGCGGGCCCAGAGGCCGGCCGAGTGGTGGTGCGAAAGGAGTACGCGGGCGGGCTCGTGGACGAGTTGGAGGTAGACCTCCCCGCGGTGGTAGGGATCCAGTCCGCCCGTCAACCTCCGCGGTACGCGTCCTTGAGCCGGGTCCGACAGCTGTTGCGGGAAGGCAAGGTGGAAACGATCCAGGCGGATCCCAACGCCGTGAGTCCGCTTGCTGTCCGCCGCGTCTTCAAGCCTCAGGCGGAGCGCCGGGCCCAGATGCTGGAGGGTCCCGCGGACCGGGTGGCCGCGGAGCTGGTGGCGATCCTGGCGGAACGGGGGTTGCTGCGGAGGTGAGGCGGGTCCATGGCTGAGATCATGGTGTTCGCGGAGCAGCAGGACGGACGGCTCGCCGACGTCACCCACGAGCTGCTGGCCGCGGGGCGCCAGCTCCGTGACGCGCTGCAGGCTTCGTTGTCTGTGGTGGCCGTGGGGACCGGGGCGGCGCAGCTGATCCCTTCCCTGGGCGCGGCGGACGTGGTGGTGTGCGCGGAAGACGCGCAGCTCGGGGCGTTCACCCCGGACGGCTACCTGGCTGCGCTTCAGGCGGTGCTGGAACGGCGCTCCCCACACCTTCTCCTGCTCCCCAGCACCTCCCAGGGCATGGACCTCGCCGCCCCCTTGGCCGCCCGAACCGGGCGTCCCCTGGCGGCGTACTGCCGTCGGCTGTGGGTGGAGGACAGCACGGTAATCGCCCAGTGCCAGCTGTACGGCGGAAAGCTCGTGGTGGAGGTGACCCTCCCCGAGAGCGGCATCGCCTGCGTGCTGCCCGGCAGCTTCCCCGCAGAAATCTCCCCCGCCCAGGGCGCCCCGGAGGTGGAGATCCTGCAGCTCCCCGACGTCCGCCCCCGCGCGCGGTTCCGCGGTCGCTCTGTCCCAGAGGCCGCAGACGTGGACATCACCCGAGAGGAGATTCTGATCGCGGTCGGAAGAGGGATCGGAGACCGGGAGAACCTCTCCCTGGTAGAGGAGCTGGCAGAGGCGCTGGGAGGAGTTGTGTGCGGCTCCCGGCCCCTCGTGGACAACGGATGGCTCCCGAAAAGCCGGCAGGTGGGCAAGTCGGGACTGGCGGTGAAACCCAAGCTCTACCTGGCAGCAGGGATCAGTGGGGCACCGGAGCACCTGGAAGGGATGAAGGACTCCGAACTCATCGTAGCGGTGAACAGCGACCCCAGAGCCCCCATCTTCGATGTGGCCCACTACGGGGTCGTGGGCGACCTGTTCGAGATCCTCCCCGCCCTCACGGACGCGGTGAGGCAGGCAAAAGGGTAAGCGGTGCTCACGGCCCCCGAACGGGTCCTGTTCGTGGCTCTCGCCGCGGGATGTGTGGGGTACGCGGCCGCAGGGTTCAGGCGGATCTTCGCGGCCATCCGACGGGGCCACGGGGAGATCCCCTGGAAGGATTTGCTTCTACGTCTGCCCCGCACCGCGGTGCACATCCTTTTGCACCGGAGCCTCCTGCGAACCCGACGAACCGTGGCGGTGTTCCACGCGTTCATCCTCTTCGCCTTCACGCACTACTTTCTGGTCAACCTCGTGGATCTGGCGGAGGGGTTCACGGGGTTTTCCAGCTCCCACCGCGGCGGCTTCTGGGCGGCGTTCAACCTCGTGTCGGACGTGCTGAGCGTCCTGGCCATGGTGGGGATGACCTACTTCCTGTTGCGGCGGTTCGTGTGGCAGCCCGCCATCTTTCGGTTCAACCCGTCGGTGCGGCTTTTACCGGGAGTGGAAGCCGGGATCCGTCGAGACTCCCTCCTGGTCGGGGGGTTTATTCTCCTGCACGTGGGCTCGCGGTGGGTGGGGCAGGCCCTGCGGCTGGCCCAGCAGGGTCCGGATCCCTGGCAGCCCCTGGCCAGCGCCTTCTCCCTCCTGCTGGCGGGGCTTCCCGAGACGGTGCGCGGGGTGGGTGTGCACGTGACGTGGTGGGTCGCCCTGGGGCTCATCTTCGTGTTCCTCCCCTACTTCCCCCGGAGCAAGCACATCCACCTTTTCTTCGCTCCCCTCAACCTGGCCCTGGGGAATGCGAGCCCGCAGATGGCGGTCCGGACCGACGGACGGGCGGCGGGAGCGGAGAGGCTGGAGGAGTTGCCCTGGCAGCGGATTCTGGACGCCTACGCCTGCATCATGTGCAACCGCTGCCAGGACGTTTGCCCCGCCCACACCACGGGGAGCAGTCTCAGCCCTGCGGCCCTAGAGATCAACAAGCGGTACTACCTGAACCGTCATCTGCGGGAATTCAGCGCGGGGGCTCCCTCGCCTCCCCTGTGGGAGTACGCCATCACCCGGGAGGCCATCTGGGCCTGCACCACGTGTGGGGCGTGCGTAGAGATCTGTCCCGTGGGCAACGCGCCCATGCTAGACATCCTCGAGCTCCGGCAGCGGCTGTTGGAGCGGGGAGAATTGGCGGACCCGAACCTCCAGGATGCCCTGGTGAAGTTGGGCAAGTACGGGAACTCCTTCGGGAAACCAGAGCGGCAACGGGGGCAGTGGACCCGGGCGCTACCCTTCCGGGTGAAGGATGCCCGCAGGGAACCCGTGGAGGTGCTGTGGTTCGTGGGGGACTTCGCCTCCTTCGACCCCCGGGGTCAGGAGGTCTCCCGGGCCCTGGCGCGGCTGCTGCATCACGCCGGGGTGGACTTCGGCGTCTTGTACGAGGCAGAGCGGAACGCGGGCAACGACGCCCTCCGGGTGGGTGAGGTGGGGTTGTTTGAGGTTCTCGCGGAGCACAACATCCGGCTTCTCGAGCAGGCCTCCTACCGGGTCCTTCTCACCAGCGACCCGCACTCCCTGAATGCCCTGCGGAACGAGTACGGGCCTTGGGGCAAACGGTACGCGGCCCTCCACTACACGGAGTTCCTGTTGCAGCTGTTCGAGCAAGGGCGGCTGAAGGTTGCCCGGCCCTTAGGACGCCGGGTCACCTACCACGACCCCTGCTACCTGGCCCGCTACAACGGGATCACCGAGGCCCCTCGCCGGCTGCTGGCCCGGGTGGGAGCGGAGCTGGTGGAGATGCCGCGGCACGGGCGCAACACCTTCTGCTGCGGAGCTGGCGGAGGCCGGGTGTGGATGTCCTCGGAGGAACCGGGCCGCGAACGGCCCAGTGAGAACCGGATCCGGGAGGCGGCAAGACTGGGCGTGGAGACCTTCGTGGTGGCGTGCCCCAAGGACTACGCCATGTTCTCCGACGCGGTGAGGACTCTGGGATACGAGGCGCAGTTGAGCGTCCGGGATGTGGCAGAGCTGGTGGCGGAGGCGGTGGGCCTCCTGGAGGAGGTGGCGGTTCGAGCGTGAGGGACCTCCTGGAAACCCTGGCGGAGGGGCTGTGGGCTCGGATTCGGAGCCTTACCCTGGCCGCCGACCGTCTGGACCGGCTTCCCGAGAATCCGGGCGGCGTGGCCCCGGGGTGCGAAGCCCGTGAGGAGGTGGCCCGGGAGTTCGTGCTGCGGATGCTCCGAGTAGCCGTGGACCCGGTGAACTACGCCCTTTTGCGCCAGCTGGTAGGAGAGTCTGCGGTGCCCCTGGTGGAATTGGCGCGCGGAGTGAACCTTCCTCCCCTGGCGGTGGCAGAGCGGGTCGCGGATTTGGTTCAGGTGAGCCTGGCATCCCGGTCCCTGGTGGGCGACCAGGTGCAGGCCACGGCGGCCGCAAGCGCGGTGGTGGAGCTGGTGGAGGGTGTGGGGCAGGCCCTGTCCCGCCTGCTCAGCGAGCGGGAGGCGTGGGCGCGGTGAGGTGCCCGTACTGTTCCCGTGAGGGGACCCGGGCCGAGCTTCACCGGCACCTGGTGGAGGAACACGCGGAACAGGTGGACTTCCACCAAACGGAGGACCGGATGTTTTACGCGGTGCGCTGTCCGTTGTGCACCTTCCGGCTCGAGCAGCGGGTCAAACCCCGCTGGAGGGACCCGGAGTTCCTGCGCCAGTTCCAGCGGGAAATCACCCTGGTGGCCTTTGACCAACTGCTTTACCACCTGGAGGGCGTTCATGGCTGAGGTCTGTGGGTGTCGCATCCCCGAGGAGCTGTACTACTGGGTGGAGAAGCACGTGTGGGCCCGTCCGGAGGCGGACGGGACCGTGACGGTGGGGATCACGGATGTGGCGCAGCATCTGGCGAAGACCATCATCGCGGTCACCCCTAAGGGGGTGGGCCGCGCCGTGGAACGGGCGAAGAGCGCGGGAACGGTCGAAAGCGGCAAGTGGGTGGGTCCCATCACCGCCCCCGTGACGGGACAGGTGGTGGCCGTTAACGACCGATTGAAGTCGGAGCCAAGCCTTCTCAACCGCGACCCGTACGGCGAGGGCTGGATTCTGCGCGTTCAGCCCGCCCGATGGGAGGAGGAGCGGTTGGGGTTGCTGACGGGTGAGGACGCGGTGCGGGCGTACCAGGAGCTCCTCACGACCCAGGGGATCCAGTGTCGCTAGGATCATGGGGTTCTACCGCGCCTGCGAGATCCCCGAGGACCTGTTCTATGACGTGGACCGGGACGTCTGGGTTCGCCCGGAACCGGACGGGACGGTGACCCTGGGAATGACCGATCCCGCCCAAGCGCGGTGCGGGAAGATGGTGAACATCACCTTCAAGCCGCTGGGCAGGAGCCTGCGCCGGGGGCAGAGCGCCGCCATCCTGGAGAGTGCCAAGTGGGTGGGCCCGTTCCCGACGCCCCTGACGGGGACGGTGGTGGCGGTCAACGGGGAGTTCCTGAAGGACATCCTCCTCGCCAACCGGGATCCCTACGGCCGCGGGTGGCTGGTGCGCCTTCGACCCACGGAGAGGGAGACGGAGTGGCCCCTGTTGCTGGACGGTCCGGCAGCGCTGGAGGCCTACCGTCGCAAGCTGGATGAGCTCGGCGTGCACTGTATCCGGTGTGCGGAGTGAGGAGGGGGAGGCCATGCGGATGGCGGCCTGGCTGGCTGCGTGCCTAGTGCTGGTGCTCCTGGGGACGGCGGGAAGGGCAGCCCCGGGGGTGGAGGAGGTGATCCTGGGCACCTCCGCACCCCTTTCGGGACCCGCCGCATACTGGGGAGCCACCGCGAAGGCCATGGAGGCGTATGCGCGCTGGGTGAACGACCAGGGCGGGGTCCACGGCCGGAGGGTCCGAGTGGAGGTGCGCGACGACGGCTACCTGCCCGTACGGGCTGCTGCCAACGTCCGGGAGCTAGTGGACCGCGTAGGGGTCTTCGCCCTGGTGGGCTTGGTGGGCACGGCGAACGTATTCGCGGCACGGGACTACGTCCTGGGACGAGGCGTCCTTTGGATCACCCCCCAGGCGGACGCCTCCATCTGGTACGGGTGGCGTCGGAAGGAGCGCCTGTTCGTGGCATTCCCCGCCTTCCGAGAGGAAGCCCGGATCCTCACGCGGTACGCCCTCCGCCAGCTGGGGAAGCGAAAGGTCGCCGTCTTCTACCAGAACGACCTGTACGGCCAGCGGGGCCTGCTGGGAGCCAAGCAGGCCGCGTACGAGCTAGGGACGCGCTTGACCGCTGCAGTTCCGTACGAGGTGACCGAGACGGATGTGAGTGCGCACGCCCTGCGGCTGAAGGAGGCAGGAGCAGACGCGGTCCTGCTGTACGCCACGCCTCGCCACGCGGCCCTGCTGGTCCGGGCCATGGCCCGGTTGGACTATCGGCCCAGGCTCCTGGCCAGCATGGGTCTGGTGGACCCCATCCTGTTCACCTTGGCGGGTGAGGCATGGAACGACGTCATCGCAGCCACCTTTATCCCGTTGCCGGGATCCGGCGACCGGGAGGTGGACGTGGCCCTGGAGACCGTGGTCCGCTACGACCCCTCCCTGCGGGGTAACCCCTTCAACGCGGTGGTGGGCGTGGCCGTCCTGGAGCCCGTGGTGGAGGGGCTCCGGCGGGCCGGGCCGGCTCTGACCGTGGAGCGGTTTGTCACGGCTATGGAGAGCCTGCGGAACTGGGACGGCCAGGTGATCCGCGGGGTGACCTTCGGACCCGACCGGCGGCAGGGGATCAACAGGATCCAGCTGGTGCGAGCCCGAGAGGGGAGGTACGAGCGGCTTACGGACTGGATCGACTACCCGGTGGGGTTCTAGGGGCCCCGGGAGGGTGAGGCGTGTGGAGCCGATTCGGGTGGTAGACCTCGGTGAGGTGTCCGCGGTACAGTCGCAGGCGTGCTACCACGCGGTGGCGTACACCTTCGGAGACCACACCCCGGATACGATCATCCTGGTGTTCCCCCACGAGCCGTACGTTTCCATCGGGTTCCACCAGGAGGCAGAACGGGAGGTGGATCTGGACTACTGTCGGGATCACGGGATCCCCGTCATCCGCCGAGAGGTCGGGGGAGGCGCGGTGTACCTCGACCGCCACCAGGTGTTCTGCCAGTGGATCTTCCACCGATCCCGCGTGCCCGCCACCCTGGAGGAGCGCTTCCGGTGGTACGCGGCGCCCCTCGTGAACACCTACCGGGCCTTAGGGGTGGACGCCTACTACCGGCCCGTCAACGACATTCAGGTGGCGGGGCGCAAGATCGGAGGGACCGGCGCAGCTTCCATCGGATCCGCGGAGATCCTCGTGGGGAGCCTCATGTTTGACTTCGACCACGACCTGATGGCTCGAGTCCTCCGGGTTCCTTCGGAGAAGATGCGGGACAAGGTGTTCCAGTCCCTTCGGGAGTACGTCACCACCCTGAAGCGGGAGCTGGGCTACCTGCCCGACCGCGAGACGGTGAAGGGGCTGTATCTGGAGCGCTGCGCAGAGACCCTGGGTCGGCCTCTGGAGAGTGGCTCCCTCACGGAAGAGGAGCGGGAGATGGTGGCGGCGCTGGAGGAGCGTTTTTCCTCCGAGGAATGGCTGCACCAGAAGGGAGGGCTGCGGGAGTCCCGCGTGGTGAAGATCCACGCGGATGTGTTCGTTACGGAGGTGACCCACAAGACTCCGGGAGGCCTTGTGCGCCTCACAGCCCGACTCCGGGAGGGGCGGATCGACGACCTCACCATCTCCGGGGACTTCACCCTGTTGCCCGCGTGGGCCGTGGGAGCCCTGGAGCAGGCGCTGCGGGGCCTGCCGCTGAACGAGGAGGCGCTGTTGCAGCGGATTCGGGACGTGTACCGATCCCTCTCCGTGCAGGCGCCGGGTCTGACGCCGGAGGACCTGGTTCAGGCGCTGCGGTTACTGGAGGGCGCGCGGTGAGTGCGTTGCCGCGGGACCAGACTGGCGCCGGGGAGTTCGCGGCCGGGGCGCCCGTGCTGTGGGCGAAGGTCATCGATCATCGGAAGTGCATCGGTTGCCACGCCTGCACGGTGGCCTGCAAGGCGGAGCACGGGGTGCCCCTGGGTGTGAACCGCACGTACGTGAAGCAAGTGGAAGTGGGAACCTGGCCAAACGTGCGGCGCCACTTCCAGGTGACCCGGTGCAACCAGTGCGACCGTCCCCCGTGTGTGGAGATCTGCCCGGTGACGGCCATGTTTCGCCGCCCGGACGGGATCGTGGACTTCGACCGTCGGATCTGCATCGGCTGCAAGGCGTGCATCGCCGCCTGCCCCTACGACGCGATCTACATCGATCCGGAATCCTCCAGCGCGGAGAAGTGCAACTTCTGCACCCACCGGATCGACCTGGGCCTGGAGCCCGCATGCGTGGTGGTGTGCCCGGAGCGGGCCATTGTGGTGGGCAACCTCCTGGATCCTCAGAGCGAGGTGAGCCAGCTGGTGGCGCAGGAGAAGGTGGCCGTCCGCAAGCCCGAGAAGGGCACTGTGCCCAAGCTGTTCTACGTGGAAGCGGGAGAGTTCACCCGAGTGCCCACCGAGGCCCACCTGCCTCCCCTCCACGCCTTCGCCCAACAAAAAGAAGGCTATCCCCGGAATGGGGAGGTGGCGCCGCACCGGACCGCGGCCGCGGCGTTGCTCAGCTACGACGTCCCGCATGGTTCCCCGTGGGACTGGCGGGTGAGTGGGTACACCTGGACCAAGAGCGTGAGCACGGGCCTGTACGGGTTTTCTGTCCTCCTGGGGTGGGCAGGTCTTGGAGGAAGCTGGCAGCTCGGTGCGAGCGGTGTATCCCTGTTGTTCCTGATTCTCACGGCGGCACTCCTGGTGGCCGACCTGAAGCATCCAGAACGATTCTGGACCATCCTGGTGAGGCCCCAGTGGAGATCCTGGCTCGCCCGGGGGGCCTTCCTGCTGACCGGATTCGGCGCGGTGGTAGCGGCGGACATCGCCGTGCGGAGCTCGGGGGGGTGGGCTTCGCCTGTGCCGGAGGGGTTGGGGTTGGTGCTGGCGATCCTGGCCGCCGTGTACACGGCGTTTCTGTTCGGGCAGGCCAAAGCCCGGGATCTCTGGCAGAGTCCGCTGCTGCCGCTCCACTTCCTGACTCAAGCACTGGTCGCCGGCGCCGGGGCACTCCTAGTCGGTACGGCCTGGGCCGATCTGCCCACTGCGGTTCTCTTATGGGTCCTTCTGGGAGCCTCGGCCGGGCACACCGTCCTGAGCTTGTCGGAGGGGTTTGGCCGGCACGCCACGGAGGACGCAGCTCGGGCGGCGCGGCAGATGGTCCGGGGACGGTACGCGGTGCCCTACTGGATCGGGCTGGGGGCGGGAGGAATCCTCCCCGTGGTCCTGGGCGGAGGTTATTTCCTCGGCGTGCTCGGTCCTTCCGCGGGTGTACTGGCCGGGGTGTTGAGTCTGGTGGGCTTGCTGGCGTACGAGCACGCGTATGTGCAAGCGGGTCAATCCGTGCCCCTCTCCTGATGCGGATGCCGGCAGGAGCCCTGGATTCCATATCGTCTGTTGGCGCGGTGACGGCGGCCGCTGCGGTGAACGTGCGGGTACAGCCAGCGCAGCCACCTCCAGCTTCCTTCCCGAACGGAGTAGAGGCCTTGGAGCCGTTCGCGCTCGCCGGGCCGTCCCGCGGCGTCGGCGGTTGGGGAGAGACTGGCCACCGCCGGATGGTGGAGTTGCTCGTTGAGGGGGCGGCCGACGGTGCGTCCGTGACGGCAGCGCGTCCCCGCCTCCCTGTCGCTGATGCTGCTGAGGCTTAGGCTGGATGACCGGACCAGGTGAGGCGGGGGGAGGGCTCCGGATGGAGCAGAAGCTGGGATCACAACAGGAACCCTGGACAGGGTTCGGGGGACTGAGCAGCTTCCCACCTCCAGATCGGTGGGACTCCTGGGTGGAGTGGGATCCGAAGGCATGGCCCGAGAGGGTGGCCCGGGAGTATATGCTGATCCCCACCGTGTGTTTCAACTGCGAGGCGGCCTGCGGGTTGCTGGCCTACGTAGAGAAACGCACCGGGCAGATCCATAAGCTGGAGGGGCTTCCCACCCACCCCGCGAGCCGGGGTCGCAACTGTCCCAAGGGCCCAGCCACGCTGGCGCAGGTGCACAATCCGGACCGGATCCTGCACCCGCTGCGGCGCAAAGGACCCCGGGGCAGCGGGCAGTGGGAGCGGGTGAGCTGGGACGAAGCGCTTGAGGACATTGCCGCACGGATCCGCAAAGCCCTGGAGGAGGGACGGCGGGATGCGGTGGTCTACCACGTGGGCCGGCCCGGGGAGGACTTCTTCCACGAACGGATGCTGATGGCGTGGGGGGTGGATGGCCACAACAGCCACACCAACGTGTGCTCCTCCTCCGCCCGGTTCGGCTACAGCCTGTGGATGGGCTACGACCGTCCCGCGCCCGACCACACCCACGCCCGGTTCATCCTCCTGCTCTCCTCGCACCTCGAGAGCGGGCACTACTTCAACCCCCACGCCCAGCGCATTGTGGAGGCCCGGATGAACGGGGCGAAGGTCTGCGTCATCGACACGCGCCTTTCCAACACCGCCAGTCAGGCGGACCTGTGGCTGTCCCCCTGGCCCGGCACGGAGGCGGGGTTACTATTGGCGGTGGCGCACGTGCTGTTGCGGGAGGGGTGGGTGGATGAGGACTTCCTGCGTCGGTGGGTGAACTGGCAGGAGTTCCTGCAGGACCGGGACTATCTCCGGTTCCTCACAGAACAGGGATTCCTTTCCCAGATGCCGGAGGGGGATGACTTCCCCACCTTCCTCCGGGTGCTGCGGGAGCTGTACGCGGGCTACACCCCCCAGTGGGCCGCGGAGGAGTGCGGGATCGACCCAGGGGCGGTGGAGTGGATCGCCCTCCAGATCCACCGGGCAGGTCGACAGTGGTCCAGCCACATCTGGCGCAGCGCCGCTGCCGGCAACCGCGGCGGCTGGATGGTGGCCCGAGCCTTGATGTTCCTGCACGTCCTGACAGGTTCTGTGGGGACCCGCGGCGGAATGCTCCCCAACGGATACGCCAAGTTCGTCCCTCGGCCGCCCACGGTCCCGCCCCACCCCGGGGTGTGGAATGAGGCGCACTGGCCACGGGAATGGCCCCTCAGCCACTTCGAGATGTCCTTCCTCCTGCCCCACCTCCTGGAGCGGCTGGGACACCGCATCGAGGTGTACTTCACCCGGGTGTACAACCCGGTGTGGACGAACCCGGACGGAGCCATGTGGTTGGAGATGCTGCAGGACCCAGACCGCATCGGCCTGCACGTTTGCCTCACCCCGGTGTGGAGCGAGACCGCCCAGTTCGCGGACTACGTGCTGCCCATGGGGATGGGGCCGGAGCGGCACGACCTGCACTCCTACGAGACCCACGGGGCGCAATGGATCGGTTTTCGGCAGCCCGTGCTGCGGGTGTTCCGCCAGCGTCAAGGACAGCCGGTGGCCTCCACGCGCGAGGCGAACCCCGGGGAGGTGTGGGAGGAGGTGGAGTTCTGGTTCGAGCTGAGCTGGCGGATCGACCCGGACGGGAGGCTGGGGATCCGCCAGCACTTCGAGTCGCCCTACCGCCCCGGGGAGAAGATTACCGTGGACGAGTACTACGGGTGGATCTTTGAGAACTCCGTGCCGGGGTTGCGGGAGCGCGCGGGGCGGCAGGGGATGACCCCCCTGGAGTACATGCGCCGGTTCGGGGCGTTTGAGATCACCCAGGAGGTTTACGGGGAGTTCGAGCGACCGGTGCCGGAGGAGCTCCAGCAGCAGGCCACCGTGGGACCTGAGGGCGGACTGTACGTGTCCCCAGACCGGGTCCCACCTCGCCAGAACCTGAGGCCGGAGCCCGGACCTTTCCGGGACGCGGAGGGTCGCGTGCGCGTGGGTGTTCTGGTAGACGGGCAGGACTGCAGGGGTTTCCCGACGCCGTCGGGGAAGCTGGAGTTCTACTCCCGCACTCTGAAGGAGTGGTCCTGGCCGGAGTACGCCCTCCCCATCTACCCACGCACGGAGGATCAACGGCGGCGCATGGTGCACATCCTGAGTCAGGTGTACTGGCGCGAGATCGACCGGTCCCGGCAGGAAACCATCCTGCTTCCCACCTTCCGGCTCCCGAATCTGATCCACACCCGCAACAACGGGGCGAAGTGGCTCTACGAGATCTCGCACGTAAACCCCATCTGGATGCATCCGGAGGATGCGGCTCGTCTGGGGGTGCGCACGGGAGACCTGGTGCGGGTGGAGACGGAGATCGGATTCTTCGTGGACCGCGTGTGGGTTACGGAAGCCATCCGGCCCGGGGTGGTGGCCTGCTCCCACCACCTGGGGCGGTGGCGGCTGTTCGAAGACCACGGCAGCGATCGGTGGAACTCCTCTTGGGTCAAACTGGATCGCCAGGGGAGCCGATGGGAGATGCGGGTTCTGCGCGGCCCTGGCCCGTTCCCCAGTTCGGATCCCGATTCGCAGCGGATCTGGTGGGACGAAGGCGGGGTGCATCAGAACTTGACCTTCCCGGTTCAGCCGGATCCTCTCTCGGGGCAACACTGCTGGCACCAGAAGGTCCGGGTGGTGCGGGCGGGGCCGGGGGACCGGTACGGAACGGTGCGGGTGGACACGGAGAGGTCGCGCGAGGTATTCCGGAGGTGGCTGGAGCTCACCCGGCCGGCGCCCGGTCCGGATGGCACCCGGCGGCCCTACTGGATGCTGCGGCCCCTGAAGCCTCAGCCGGCGGCGTACCGGCTGTGAAACGCGGGGCCCGATCCTCAAGCTACCGCCACGTCGCCTCTCTGAACCGCCCGTGGCCGGTGACCGGCACACAGATGAAGAAGGCCCGCGCCGCGAGAGCAGCCGCGGCGTCGGTCGGGTGATCATGCCCACCGGGCGGTGGACGTCGCGGACCGGCCCGCCGTACTTGCAATTGAGCATCCACGCGACGAGTAGCCGACTGGCGTCGGTTGCTGCGAATAAGACGAGGCCGGGGCGGGTGCGGCCTGCGGCCCACGGCGCCCGGGCATTGTCGCGGTTCCAACTCGGATGGCGTCGGCCTTCAGGCGGACGCCCACCGCTCCGACAACACCTCCGCCTGCTCGAGTACGGTCCGGGTCGCCTTCTCCTGCTTGTCCGGCGGGTAGCCGTACCTGCGCAGCACGCGCTTACGAGCCGGCGAAGGTGGGCCCGGACGTGCTCGCGCTCGGTCCAGTCGATGGTGACGTTGCGCCGGACCGTCTCGACGAGCTCGCGGGCGATCTGCTGCAGGGTCGGCTCCCCGAGCACCTTGACGGCGCTGTCGTTGGTCTCGAGGGCGTCGTAGAAGGCCAGCTCCTCTTCAGACAGGCCGAGGCGCTCGCCCCGGCGGTCCGCCTCCCGCATCTCCCTGGCAAGGGCGATCGGCGGACCACGTTCTTCCGCCGGCGGGTCTTGATCTCCCCCTCGAGGAGCCTGCACAGCACCTCGACGGCGAGGCGCTTCTGCGGCACCCCCCGCACCTCCGCCAGGAACTCTTCGGAGAGGATCGAGATGTCCGGCTTCTTGAGACCGGCGGCGGCGAAGAGACCCACCACGCCCTCGGGCGTGATGGCACGGGACACGATCTGGCGGATGGCGTGGTCGAAGTCCTCCTCCGTCCGCTGATCACTCAAAGCCCGCTTCGCGAGCGCGACCCGCACCGCTTGGAAGAAGGCCACATCGTCGCGGATCGCCAGGGCCCGCTCGTGGGGCACCGCCAACGCGAAGGCACGGGAGAGGCCCGAGACGGCTTGGAAGAGGCGCTCCCTGCCGTTCTCCTGGGCCAGGATGTGCTCCTGGGCGGCCGGCAGCAGCGCGAGGCGTTCCTCCGGTCGCCCCGTCTTCCAGAGCGACCAGTCGAAGCCGTGGAAGAGATCGCAGCAGATCTCGTACTTCTCCTCCATCACCGCGACGGCCTCGTCCCGGTCGATGGTGGTCCGCCCCGCGCCGCCGCTCCCGGTGTAGGTGGCGAGCGCAGCTTTCAGCTCATGGGCGAGGCCCAGGTAGTCGACCACGAGTCCCCCGGGCTTGTCCCGGAAGACCCGGTTCACCCGCGCGATGGCCTGCATGAGCCCGCGGGCCCGAGTCGCCTTCTCGTCGCTCTACATCGTGTGCAAGCTCGGCACCTCGAAACCGGTAACCCACATCTCGCACACCAGCGCCATCGCCACTGCTGCCCGCCACGAGGGAGGCGTAGCGGTACAGCTGCTTCCTCCCACCCGATCGTGTACTCACCGCTTTCACGTCCTCGTGAGAGCCCGACGCAGTCCGCTGCACCCTTTAGGCTGGCTGGCCTACTCATGGTTGTGGCTACGCCAGACTCTTAAACTAGCCGCCGACGGCGGTAAGCTTCGAGGATCCTCGTTAGGTACCTTCTGCGACCCTCTGTTAACCGCGAAAATCCGTAGTGCTTAAGCAACGCTCGAGCAAGCGCCTCGTCACTCTGCATACTGTCGGGGGATAGACCAGAGAAACGGTCGAGCACCAAGAATAGCTCTGACGGAGGAATCTCCAAGAGGTCCCGCGGCCCCGCGGGTCGTTCTCTGACCTTGGGAGCACCGGGGAGCCGCAGAACTTGCGACTCAAGTGACTGGTCACCGAGCTCATCTTCTACGATAATTTCTCCGGCCTTCTGCATGCGGTACAAGACTCTATTCAGAAGGCTCTTCACGGTTTTCCCGGCGCGGTATAATGTAGGACAGCCCTCAATGTATAGCCTGATGAGTAAACGCTTGGTGAGTGGACCTTCCTGTTCTATTATCTGGCGCAGCGCCGCTCGCACGTTGGTAGGAGAAGCACTGCGCGGGTCGGGAAAGCCGGATACGTGCGAATACTCGGCCGCGGGTTCAGGCCGTAGATCCTCCTCAATCTTGTCAGGAACTTCCTCCTCGACCTCCAGAGGTTGGCGCCGTTGTTCGTCTTCTTCTTGCTCGAATGGTCCCGCCTCTCCTGCTAAAGTACTTGTCGTTAGTTCTTCGGCTTCTTCTGTCTCATGTTCCTCCTCGCCTAGGGGCCGAATGCCCAGCCCCTTGCATGCCTCGATAATCCGGCGTACAGCGCGACTTCGGTCTGCGTAAAACTCTGACTCCCGAATACGCACGAACGTCCATCCGGCTCGCTCAAGCTGTCGCTGTCGAGCCATGTCCTGCTCGAATCTCTCTGATCCGTGCCAGGTCTCGCCGTCGCACTCTACAGCGAGCCGATTGAGCAGTCCCTCGACTACGAGATCAATTCGATAGCCCGCGACTTCGAACTGTGGACGAACCCTGTAGTTCCTACGCAGCAGCTCTAAGGCGACGTCAACTTCAAACCAGCTTTCGTAGGGATCAGGCTGACTGCCGGGCTCCCTAGGGCTACGTAGCGCCTCACGTTCCAGCCGATCGCGCTGTTCGTAGGCGGCGTCGAGCTGCGCGCGGCTGGAGAAGAAGTGCAGCAGTCGCCAACGCAGATCCTCACGGTTGAGGTCGTGCGCCTGGACGCTATGGAAGAGCCACACTTGGTCTCGTGCTCGGCTCATGGCGACATTAAAGCGGCGTTGGTCTGGAAGGCCCGTCAAGGCCCTAAAATTGTGATTGGGCGCGACGACAAGGGACAGAAAAATCACGTCCCTCTCGTCGCCCTGAAAAGTCGCAGGTACTCCACAGCGCAGCTTCCTCTCCTCACGAACCTTGGGTTCGAGCACCTCGGCCAGTTTCCTTTCAATGAGCTCTGCCTGAGCGTGACCTTGCAGGACAATGACCCCCATGGTTTTTCCTTCATAGGCCTCGTCATCGAGACACGCGCGGACTCGCTCAACGATCGCCTCCGCCTCAGCCCGGTTGATGATTCTCTGGCCCTCGCCCTCGCAGAAACCCTGCGGAACAAACTCTGACTGCAGCGGCGGAAGTCGATTGGGCGGGGGCTGGCGCAACGGAATCAAGGGCGCGTCTGTGTAGCACAGGTCGTTGCTGAAACGAATGATCTCCGGGACACAGCGGAAATGCTCGCGGAGCGAGATCAGGTTTCCGAAAGCGCGTTCGGCATGGTCATAGAGACTTGTGTCAGGACGAAATTCATCACGGAATCGAAACTCACGAAGATGATCACGCGCGAGGCGCGCGATGTCATCTTCAAGGACGCCCACCGCCTCGGGGCTGTTCTGCTTATCATCGCCCACGACGATGATACGCTTTGCCAGTAGAAGCAGCGCCAGGGCTTCGATCCCCGCTTGTGAAGCCTCATCCACGATGACCGTATCGAAGGCCCCTGGCGTTGAGTCCGTGGTCTCCCACAGTTTGTGGAGAGGCATGATCCAGGCTGGCATTTTAGGGATGCAGGCCATGAGATACCGGCGAGCTGTTCGCCGGTGCTGATAAGCATACTTGCCCGTTCCTTTTCCGATACGTGCAACTGCTTTCGTCCAAGCGATGAGATTCTGGTGCGCTTGGTCGTCCAGCCTCGCGAAGAACGCCTGCCAAGCTTTAAGCGCCGCCAGCTCTTTCAGTTTCTTCTCAATACTGTCCTGTAACCGCTGCCTCTTTTCGGCCAGCTGCTCGTAGCGCTCCGGATCCGTTACCCTGCGAAGCCATGCTTTCGCAGCGGCCCAAGCCCATGCCTGTTCGAGCTGACACAGCCGCTGCCTCCACTCGGGATCGCCCTGGGTCGACTGCAGCAGGGTCGCAAGCTTGGGGCACGCCCCTCGAATCCTATCCAGCATTTCCTTGTAGCGATGAAACCTATCTCTCGCCTTTGCGAGACGTTCCCGCGTATGCCACGCGGCTCTCCACTTCGCCGGGTCACGATCTTCGATGGCCTGGGCGAGCTCGGCCGTGCAGGGGTGCGCGCTCTCATTGGGAAGGTCGTGGATCGCGCGCCGCCACTCTTCGAGCGGCGCTTGTGCCCTACGTAAGCGGCGACGGGCTAACTCAGCGTCAATCAAGCGTCGCCATCTGGAACGTTCATCGTGCTCTGACAGGCCCGCCCGCCTCTCCATGGGAACCACGTCCAGAGCCCTTGGATCTATGGCTTTGAAAAACCCCAGCAGGCGGTCAAGTCCGTGGACCAGATCCGACACCGCATGCGCTGCATGCCTAGGATCGCCATCCATGAGCTTTGTGGCTGTGGGCCATACTGCACAGAACTGCCGAAGGAGCGCTCTCAATTCAAGGAACCCTAACAGCGTCTCGAGCGACCTTTGCTGGCGGGGCGCCTCTCCGTTTACTCGGCAGTCTTGTTCTACGTAGCGAGTCTCGCGGACGACGCGAGGAGCGAGAAAACCTAGCCCGCGCCACCCCCCTTTCTAAAGTGCTCGAGTCGTCGTCGGGTATCGGCTAGCAGCTTTGCCTCATCCACGTTGGACGGGAGGTCAATCGGCGCGGTACCCGCGCGCTCGCGTGCTGCGTAAATCCACTCAATGAGGTCAGTGACCTCCTGTGCCAGTCGATCCCAGCGGTCATATCGGGCGACCAGTAAGTCCTTGAGGATTTCGGCTGCCAGGTTACCGAGCACGCGAGTCGCCCAGGCGGCGTGTTCCTCCAGTTGCTTTAGGAATTTATTGCATTCATTCAAGTTCTCCTCAGAAAACTGTTGAAGTGCACCCAGCCACTCCTCTGGGAGTCCAGCTTGCGCGGCCTCGGCAGCACGTTCTGCCGCAGTGAGGTTGTCGATTGCTTGTGCGAACTCACCGGGATCGGGAAGAGAAAACGTGCCGATCTCTAGCTGAAGCTCGTTTAGGTGCGCTTCAGTCAAGGCGGCGTGGACATCGGCGAGAAAGACGATATCTTCGGGCTCAAGAGGGCAGCGATTTTGATCGTCCGTGAGTTCGGGGAACCAGCCATACGCGTCGCTCTCCTTTACGACCTGTCTTGCGATTTGGGCTGCCGTGCCCTGATACCCAGCCCAAAGAACGTGCGGGTGGGTCTCAGCCTCGCGACATTCGCGGAGCTGCCGGTCCACCTCAGCACTCTCATTTTGAAGTTGGCAGAGTTCCTTCTCCAATCGATCGATTTCTGCCCGTGCCCAGGCTTCCCCCTTCCATTCGTTCTTTCGGGAGAGAATGCCCCGAACACTATGTTCTAAGAGAACATAGTCCTCGCGGCTTGAGCCCAAAGCCGTGACGCAGAGATCGCGGATGTCAGCGGGTAAGCGCTCCCGTAGCACCGTCAATGCCTTCGGCGCGTGGGCCGTGACAAGAACGCGCTCACCGGTTGCTAGGAGGTGGCAGATCAGATTCGCGATGGCCTGACTCTTCCCAGTTCCGGGAGGCCCCTTGACGAGGACATAGGGGCGCGCTCTGAGACGCTCGGCAATCCGCCGCTGCTCGTCATTGGTTGGGAGAGGGAAGAAAAGGCGGGCGCCTGCATTGTTAAGGTCGAAATCGTCGTTGGGACCGCCGAGGCAAGGACTACCCAATGGTTCGCCTTCGCTGACGAAACGCTCCCAAGGAGCTGTTGTTGAAGGGATGGACTTACCCTCAAAAGCCTTCAGAAAACGGCTGATCAGCTCTTCATACGCGGTTGGACGCCGCTCGCGGAGGACGAGAGCGGGTGCATAGACGACTCGAAATGTCTCGTCCTCCCGGTCGAACGGCGTCCAGATGTCTTCGTAGACTTGGGCATCTGGCCTCGCCTTGTTAGCGATGATACGCAGAATCTCAGCGACCTTTTCGTTGTCCCAGGCTTGAACGTCAAGCTCCTCCAATCGGTCTTCGAGATCGCTCCCCTCCAGACGAGGTCGGTCTTGGAGTTCCAGCATGTCCAGTTCAACGCGAAACTTCTCAAACGAGGCAGCCGGGCCTACTGTAAGAACCCCTGGTGCTGCATCGAGACTGATTTCGGCAGGGGCGGTGAGAAGGTGGCGTTTGACAGCTGTTCCAGTTGGATCCCGCCACTGCAGAAGGCCTACGGCTAAGATTAGTTCATAGCGCTCCTCGGCTTCCTCGATTCGCCGGCGCATGAAGTCCACTTTTTCATAAAGATCCTCGATCTGCTTCCACGTACGCATTTCTTGAGCCCAGGGCTTCCACTCGTTCTCAAGATACGAGAGCCAAGCATCCTCCAGTTGTGGATAATCCTTTAAGCGCCGCACTTCTGCAACTTGTTCAACCGATATCCGCGGTTCTTGAGGCGGTGCATGGGGATCCGACGAGCGCTTTTCGACAAGGACGGTAATCTCCTCATTAAGAAGGTCAAGGAGTTCGTCTGGTTCTTTATATATGTAGTCATCGGGGTGATCTTGAAATTTCTGGGGGACCCAGTCCCGAAGATGCTCGGGAAGTGGCGGGGATAGCGGCTTGCGCTTCTTGCGAACCTCAAGCCAAAGAGTAGGGATCTCAGCAGGGTTGTCCGCAACAAATGCGGACCTACACGCATCGCGCCAAGTTTGAGGAAGGTCTCGCGGGAGCTCAGCGAACCACAAAAGCTTATCAGCATCTTTTCTGTAAGCCGATATGCGCTTTTGGCGGATCCGGGCCGTTTCCTTCAGAAAGGACAGAAGTGCTTTCGTCTTGTCACCCGCCATAGCCCAGCTCCTCCAGGTTCTTAGGAGTCCCGGCGTCCAGCCGCGGAGCCTCCGCCTGCTGCTCGAGCAGTTGAGCGACCAAGCGTTTCATCTTTTTCCTTGAAGGGCTCATCGTCGTCGGTCTTGAATTCCGTGCCCACATACCGCCCAGGCGTCAGCACATAGCCGTGCTTGGGGATCTGCTCGAGGCTGCCGCTCTTGCAGAAGCCGGGAACGTCCCGGTACTCGCCCGCGTCCACCATGCGTCCCATCTTCCGGGCATCGATGAAGAGCACCTCGCCTCGCCGGTCGCGCAGGGGGGGCGGTTTTCTTCCGACGGGCGGGCGTTCGCTCTTGTCCCGCGCCAGGAAACCAGAGGCAAGCCGGGATTTGCGTAGAATAGAAAAGCTTGTCCGGCCGGGCTACCATGCAGTCCACCAGGTCGGCCTCGACGATGTTCTTGCGGATCTCGCCCTCCGGCTCATATGAAGACGTCGAGCCGCTCGCTAGCACGAAACCCGCAAGCCCCGTCGGCGCCAGGCGGCCGATCATATGCTGGACCCAGGCAAAGTTGGCGTTGCCGGCACGCGGCACACTGAACCTCCAGCGTCTGTCCTCCCGCAGGTGCTCCCCGCCCCAGCTCTTCATGTCGAACGGCGGATTGGCCATGATGTAGTCAGCCTTCAGGTCGGGGAAGCGGGCGTTCAAGAACGAGTCGCCCTGCTCGATGTACTCGAGGAAGGTCAGACCCGGGACGACGTGCTTGCACTCGGCAGCGTCCATCGACCCGCGCAGGGCGTTGGCGGCCGCCCAGAGCCGCGCCTCGAAACCCAGCGTGGCCGAGCTATCCTGTGCCCCGACACTCCCCGTGGTCCTACCGGCTGTAGCGGTACTGCGTGAGCGCCCGCGACTTCTCCTGCTCATTTCCCTGATCCACCCGATCCCCGCCCAGACCTGACGGAATCCTGTCCAGGCCTGTAGCGTTCCCGCGGGCATGGGAGCCCGGGACCGGCAGCCTGCCTGCTCACGACGATGACGTCGCAAGGACCCGTGCCGCACACCGCACCCGCCCGCTGATCCGTAAAGGTCCCTTGCGCCTCTTACCCCCAAAGGGCAGGCAGCCCGGGTCTTTCCACGATAATATGGCACAAGCGACGCAGCCTGAAGAGGCCCCTTTTCCCACCACCCGACTACCCCGTCCTGAGGGCCATCGCGGGTTTCCCACCCAGCCTGCACCCCCGTGCGCCCGGATCCTGTCCCCTGGGCTCTGTCCCCCAGAGCTCTGTCCCCGGGCTCTGTCCCCAGCCCCCTCGACTCCCCCTCACCGCACGCGACCGCCGAGGACATCGAGGTGGGCAGGGCGCGCGGGCGAGAGGCGCTGGAACGGCTGCGCAACGTGGTCGGCCGCATGGCGTCACCCTGGCGGCCTGCGAGCGCGGAGGAAAGCTTCGCGATTGTCCGGGCGGCGCCTGTTCGAGCCCATGACGAACCCGGATCGGTTCAAGGCCCGCCACGTGGTCGCCCGCGCGTTCGCAGAGCTGTACGAGAGCCGAAAGGGGAGTTCCCGACGGAGTGCGCTCCCAACGGGACTACGAACGAAAGCTGAAGTCGGCCTACCCCATCCACGCCGAGGTGTTCACTGAGCGTGCGCCTCGAAGCAGCGCGGCTTCTTGCAGAGCGGCGGGCGTACCCCCAGGCCCGGCGGCTGACCGGGGGCGAGGCCCGCACCGCCGCCTTCCGCGCCGCGCGCCGGTCGGCGAGTTCAGCGACGCAGCTGTGCAGCGTATGCGCTGCGGCTGCGGCAACGGGCGGTCAACGAGCACTTAGATGCGCACGGAGCGCAGAAGCTCGGCTCCCGCACCTTTGCGGCGGCGAACGGATGGCTGCTCGCTAGACGCGGCCGACCCCGCTTCAAGGGATACCGGCAACTGGACACGGTTGAGGGCAAGTCGAACGATGCCGGCATCCGGTGGCGCGAGGATCACGTGGAATCGTTCGGACTTCACCTGCCCGCCCTCATCGACCCCGCGACCCGGTGATCCGTCATGCACTCGGCTGCCGGGTAAAGTACGTGCGGTTGGTGCGCCGGAAGATGCGGGTGCAGGGCTGGTTCTACGCCCAACTGGTCTGCGAGGGGCGCCCGTACAGGAAAGTTAAGCATGAGATGGGCGACGGCGCGAAGTGGGCTTCGATCTCGGCCCCACCGTGGCAGCCGTCGGGGACGGCGCGGCCCTCCTGCTTCCGTTCTGCGAAGCGGTCGTTGGCATGCACGGGTTGATTCGCCGGTTGCAGCGCAAGCTGGACCGCCAGCGCCGGGCAAACAACCCGCAAAACCTCCTACCCGACGGGCAGGTGAAGCCCGGCCCGAAGCGGTGGGGTCGAGATGCAGCGCGACCTCTGCTCCGCATTCCTGGCGTGGTGCCTTGGGGAAGACGGTATGCTCCACGCGGGCCTGGCGCGCGAGCGCTGGCCGGGTGCGGAACCGCTCCTGCGGGCGGCGTGGAGCGAAGCCACCCAACCCGCGAGCGGGAGGGCTTTTCGCCCTTCCTCCTTCGGGGCCGTGCCCCGGAGTCGGAGCGGGTCGGCCGCGGAAGAGGGGTAGCCAAAACCAAGGCCCTGGATGTTGTAGCAGGTGCGCGGGCGTGTGGCGAGAGCCGGAGAGAGGTGGCGGTGGTTCCCCTCAGAACCCCCGGCTTTAGCCGTGGGGAGGTTCAGGGTGTTTTTCAGGCGATCTGGACCTCGACGGTGCGTGCATCGGTCACCCGCTTGGAGGCGTCCAGGATCTCCAGCGAGACCAGGTTACCAGCTTCGTCGTAATCCAGGATGACGCCGGGTTTGTCCTCGTCACTCTCCGCGACCGGTACGTCGACGCGAAAGATGATCGTCAGCGTATCGGTTTTCGCGTCATAGATCATTTTCACGGCCCATCACCTCCAGTACTTATCGATCTTGCTCGTGCGGTACACCGTCACCACTTGGGCGACGGTTTGCTCCACGTCCACAAAAACCCGCACCAGGTAGATTTAACCCCCAAAGTCCTTTCGGCTTTGGAGAACCTCTCGCCCTGGCCGGACGGCTATGCGTCATTCCGGCTGGC
>VAPR01000591.1_pt1 | contig 22657 bp, 24 predicted proteins | sample 3380701 | NCBI WGS metagenome assembly VAPR01 (sample SAMN11536904, study PRJNA540576) | hot springs metagenome | isolation source: hot spring wet sediment | place: Spain: Lobios | collected 2014-01 | reverse complement strand
ATAACCAAATGACGACCACTACTTGCAGGTCCTACAACAAGTCTATGATCTGGGTTCGTTGTCCCTATCCCAACATTACCAGGAAAACTATAATTACCTCCACCAGTATTTGCTCCAAACTGACCAGCTGAAACATTAGCAGCATTGATGGTTCCTAAAAAAGCATTAGCAGTAACATTGCCAACAATATGTAAAGATGTTGCTGGAGTGATTGTGCCTATACCTAATCTTTTATTAGTGTTATCCCAGAAAAGATTGTTGTCTCCAGAAATTGAAGCTGCTCCTGTCCAGAAAGCAACTTGGCCAGCTGAACCAGAACCGGTAATTCCTCCACCTGGCCAAACATTTCGACAATCACTGCCTATACAAAGTCTTGTTCCTGAAATATCGCCATTAACCTGAAGTTTATAAACAGGGCTTGTAACTCCAATACCTACATTATTACCAGAAATCCAAATAGGACTATTAGAAAGAAAATACTGAGAAGTTGAAGCCATAGGAACATTGTATGGTTGCCATATTCCTGGCCAAACAACATAGCCAGTTAAAGGAAGACAAACTTGCTCTGCTGATGCTTTTTGAAAAAAAGAAAAAACAAGGGCAAAAATGATTAAAGAAAGAGAGATAAAAATGGAAAGATAGATATTTTTCATTATTTTATAATTATACTATACTAATAATAAAAAGTCAAATCAACAACTAATCGGAAGTTGAACTCCCGAAATTTGCTTTATTATTTTTTTAGGTTATAATATTATAAAACAAATTATAAAACAAAAAAAATTTTCTTTGAAATGTGAAGATTTTTAATTTGTTATTTTTTTATTATGCCAACAATTAATCAATTAATAAGGAAAGGAAGAAAGAAAATAGAGAAAAGATCAAAATCAGCAGCTTTGCTGACTTATTATAATTCTTTGAAAAAGAAAGAGTTTTATGCTCCGGCTCCTTTTAAAAGAGGAGTTTGTATTCGTGTTTACACAATGACACCAAAGAAACCTAACTCAGCTTTAAGAAAAGTGGCTAAAGTAAGATTAAGCAACGGCAAGGAAGTTACTGCTTATATTCCTGGAATTGGTCATAATCTTCAAGAACACTCAATTGTTTTAGTTCGGGGTGGAAGAGTTAAAGATTTACCAGGAGTAAGATATCATATTGTTCGTGGTGTTTATGATACTGCTGGAGTTGAAGGAAGAAAGCAAGGTCGTTCACTTTATGGAGCAAAGAAACCTAAAGAATAATGCCAAGAAGAAGAATAAAAATTGAAAGAAGTTGGAATCCTGATCCTGTTTATAATAGCATTGCGGTGACAAGATTTATTAATAATTTAATGAAAGATGGCAAAAAAGAAAAAGCTCAAAAAATTTTTTACAAAGCACTGGAATTGATTAAAGAAAAAACAAAACAAGAACCTTTGAAAGTCTTTCAACAAGCAATTAAAAATGTTGCTCCTTTAGTTGAAGTTTGGCCAAGAAGAATTGGTGGGGCAACATTTTTAGTGCCAAGACAAGTAAGAAGCGAAAGAAGATTTTCAAAAGCAGTTAAATGGATCATTGAAGCAGCAAGAAATAAAAAAGGAAAACCGATGTTTGAAAAATTAGCTGAAGAAATTATTTTAGCTAGTCAAGAAGAAGGTGAAGCTTATAAAAAGAAATTAGAAGTTCATAAACTGGCAGAAGCAAATAAAGCTTTTGCTCATTTTGGTTGGTGGAATCGTAAAAAACCTCCATTAAAGGAATCTTAATTTCAAAAATGCCAAGAACATATCCAATTGAAAAAACAAGAAATATTGGAATTATTGCTCATATTGATGCTGGCAAGACAACAACCACTGAAAGGATTTTATATTACACTGGACTTTCTCATAAAATTGGTGAGGTTCATGAAGGAACAACAGTGACTGACTGGATGCCTCAGGAAAGAGAAAGAGGTGTCACTATTGTTGCCGCAGCCGTAACTTGCTTTTGGACTCAAAGTTATAAAAGAGAACCACAGACAAAAGAAGAAAGAATAAGTGGTGAATACAAAATAAATATTATTGATACTCCTGGTCATGTTGATTTTACTGCTGAAGTTGAAAGATCATTAAGAGTTTTGGATGGAGCAATTGTTGTTTTTGATGGTGTTCAAGGAGTTGAAGCTCAATCAGAAACTGTTTGGCACCAAGCAGATAAATATAAGGTCCCAAGAATTTGTTTTATTAATAAGATTGATCGAATGGGAGCAGATTTTGAGTTTTCCTTGAAATCTATTCATGAAAGGTTAACTAAAGATGCAGTTTTGATTAATATTCCTATTGGTCAAGAAGAAAACTTTCAAGGAGTTATTGACTTAATTTCAATGAAAGAAGTTTATTTTGAAGGTGAGAAAGGAGAAAATGTTGTTTTTAAAGAAGTTGATTCCTCAAGAAAAGAATATGCTGAAAATTGGCGAAAAATTTTTTTAGAAAAATTAGCTGAAAGTGATGAAATTTTTATGGAAAAATATTTTTCTCAAGAATTTAATGAAGATGATATTCGTCAAGCAATTAGAAGAGCAACTTTGAATTATCATTTTATTCCTGTTTTAGTTGGTTCTTCTTTAAAAAATAAAGGAGTTCAACTTTTACTTGATGCCGTTGTTGATTTTTTGCCTTCACCAATTGATTTACCGCCGGCTAAAGGTATTAATCCTTTAACTAATCAAGAAACAGAAAGAAAACCCTTAGATGATGAACCTTTTTCAGGTTTAGTCTTTAAAATTCAGGTTGATCCTTATGTTGGTAGATTATCTTACATTAGAGTTTATTCGGGAATATTAAAATCAGGAATGACAGTTTTGAACACAAACACAGGAGAAACAATAAGAATTGGAAGGATTGCCAGAATGCATGCAAATCAAAGACAAGAAATTGAAGAACTTTTTGCTGGTGATATTGGAGCTATTGTTGGTGTTAAAGATCTAAAAACTGGTGAAACACTATGTGATCCTAAAAATCCAATAACTTATGAACCTATAAGTTTTGCTGAACCAGTTATTTGGATGAAAGTTGAACCAAAAACAAAAGCTGATCAAGAAAAAATGGGGTTAGCTTTGAAGCAATTAACTGACGAAGATCCTACTTTTAAATTAACTCAAGACAAAGACACCGGTGATGTTTTGATTGGCGGGATGGGAGAGTTTCATTTGGAAATAAAAGTCGATAGACTTAAAAGAGAATTTAATGTTGAAGTCAATGTTGGCAAGCCCCAGGTTGCTTATCTTGAAACCGTAACCAAAGAAGCAGTTGCCGAAGGGAAATATATTCGCCAAAGTGGTGGTCGAGGTCAATATGGTCATGTTTGGTTAAAAGTTGAACCATTAGAAAGAGGGAAAGGTTTTGAATTTGTTAATGCTATAAAAGGAGGAATCATTCCTGATAATTTTATTCCTTCAGTTGAAAAAGGAGTAAAAGAAGCCTTGGAAAAAGGAGTTTTAGCAGGATATCCAATTAGAGATATAAGAGTTACTTTATTTGATGGTTCGTATCATGAAGTTGATTCTTCAGATATTGCTTTTAAAATTGCTGGAACAATTGCTCTTTGGGAAGCAGTTAAGCAAGCAAATCCTATTTTACTCGAACCAATTATGAAAATAGAAATTGTTATTCCGCCTGAATTTTTAGGAGATATTACTGGAGATCTTTCTTCAAGAAGAGCGAAAATTGAAGAAGTTTTTGATAGAGGAATGACGAAAGTAATCAGAGGTAAAGTTCCTTTAGCTGAAATGTTTGGTTATATTACTGTTTTAAGATCTTTAACTCAAGGAAGGGGAACAAGCATGATGGAATTTTCTCATTACGAACCGGTACCAAACAATTTAGCCCAATTGATTATTCAAAATTTTGCCACTTCCAAAAGTAAATGAAATATAAAGGGCAAGTTTTAATTGAGATTGTTATTAGTATAGGTTTAATTGCTATTATCTTAGTGGTTTTAATTAATTTTCTAAATGTTTTTATGTCCTCACAAAGATATCAAACTTTTAATCAAGGCGTAGCTATTTCTGGTTTTGAAAAATATCGAAATGCTTTAATTTCTATTGCTCAAACAAATTGGTCACTCTTAGATTCTTTATCTTCAACAGAAAATTATTATATTGTAGCAACTTCTAATAGTTGGCAAATTGTTACTGGAACAGAAAAAATTTTGATTGGCAATGAAAGTTATGAATTTAGTTTTAAAATTGGTAATTATGGAACAAATACAATTAAATTTGTAACAACAACAGCAAAATATCTTAATTTAGTTTTTGAAGATTATTTTTTATTACCAAAATTAAATGTTTCTTATTAAAAATAAATTCGGTTTTACTTTAATAGAAATTTTAATTTATTTAGGTCTTTTTTTATTGATTATTGGTGTTTTTTATCCTATTTTATCTTTTGTCATAAACAATTACTTTACTTTAAGAGGAGAAGTAGATTTAAATAACGAAGTTAAGAATATTTTTTTGAGGATTCAAAATGAAATTTTAAAAGCAAAAAATATCAATGTTTTAACTGGTTGGGAAATTGTTTTTGATGAAAAAAATGAGCAAGTAATTTTTTTCTTGACTCAGCCAATTTATTTAGATTTCCAGAGTAATAAAGTTAAAGGTTACAGTAGTAATTTAAGTGTTGGGAGTATTGGTTTTAGTGGCAATCTTCATAGCGTAAATTTTGCCTCAAGTACAAGTTGCTCTACTGGAAGTGGTACTATTTCTTCAGTTTATTCCTTTTCTGGTTATGCTTGGTCGCCTAATATTGGTTGGATCAAGTTTAGAAACACTGATTCGGGAGAGCCTGTTTATGGAGTTTGTGAAGCTAGTAACGGAGAATTAAGAGGTTTTGCTTATAATGATGTTGTTGGTTGGATATCTTTTAATTGTGCTGATTTAGGTATTTGTGGTAGTTCAAATTATAAGGTCACTGAAAATAACGGCTATTTATATGGTTATGCTTGGAACGATTCTATAGGGTGGGTCATTTTTGATGGCAAAGGAGGAAGAGTTTATTTAGCCAAAAAGAATCCTTATCCTTATTTTGTTGATTTAATTTCTGACCCGAGGGTTTTTGTTCAAGATTTAAGATTTACTCAATTACAGAATTCTTTTAAAATTAATATCAAAGTCCAAGGCCCAGGCGGGACTTATAATGAAAGTGAAACTGCAATTGTTTTACCATTTAAATAGGGGACAACTTTTATTTATTATTATTAATATTGTCTTGATTTTGTTTATTTTTTTTGTTATAATTTTAGGAAATATTAGTACAAGCTCTTTTCAATTTGCTTTTACATTTAAAAATTTTGTTAGTCTTCGCTCTTTAGCTATCAGTGGCCTTCGTTATGCCTTATATCAAATTAACCAAGATCCAAATTTCGTCACTAGTTCAGCTCAAGTTTTAATGCCCCAAGGAAGATTTACTTATTCTGTTTCAAATATTAATGCAACAACAAAATTTATCCGAGTTCAAGCTGATTTATCCAATTTTTTATTTACGAAAATTTTAAAAGCAACAACAACAATTGATTCAACCGGTAAAATTCTTAATTTAGAGGTCGGAGAAGAATAAATTTTTAACATTTGCTCCGGTGGCGGAATTGGTAGACGCACAAGGTTCAGAGCCTTGTGGCTTAGCCGTAGAGGTTCGAATCCTCTCCGGAGCATAAAATGGTTACTACTATTGTTAAAGAAAAAACAAAATCTCAATCAAAAATAAAAAAAGAATACAAAGGTCAACTTAAAATTATTCCTTTAGGTGGCCTTGAAGAAATTGGTCGAAATATGACTGCTTTTGAATTTAATAATAAGGAAATAATAGTTGTTGATGCTGGATTGGGTTATCCTTATTTTGAAGAAATGCCAGGAATTGATTTTACTATCCCGAATGTTGAATATTTAGAAAAAAATAAAGATAAAATTTTAGGAATTTTAATTACTCATGGTCATTATGATCATATCGGTGCTATTCCTTATATTATTGAAAAACTTGACAATCCACCAATTTATGCGACTCCTTTATCTAAAGGTATTATTCTTAAAAGGCAAGAAGATTTTCCAAATGCTCCCAAATTAGAAGTTCACGAAATAAAAAAAGATAAATATAAACAATTTCAATTAGGCTCTTTTGTGATTGATTATTTTCATGTTAATCATAATATCCCTGATTCTATTGGATTTTTAATTCAAACTCCTGTTGGTAATATTATGCACACTGGTGATTATAAAATTGACTTTACTCCATTTTTCGATAAACCAGCAGATTTAACAAGAATTGTTAGATTAAGTTTAAGAGGAGTAAGACTTTTAATGACTGATTCAACTAATGCTTATCAACCAGGTTTTGTTGCTTCAGAAAGAACTATTATGGAAAACTTAGAAGAAATCTTTCGCAAAGCTCAAGGAAGAATTATTGCTGCCACTTTTGCTTCTTTATTAGAGAGAATTCAACAGCTTGTTTGGCTTTCAGGTTTGTATGGTCGAAAAGTAGTTATTGATGGAAGAACATTGAGAACAAATGTTGAAGTTGCTAAAGCCTTGAAATATTTGCAAACTCCAAGAGGAATTTTCATAAAGCCAGAAGATAGTTTTCGTTTGCCACCAAATCAAGTGACTATTATTTGTACTGGTTCCCAAGCTGAGGAAGGTTCAGCTTTGATGAGAATTGCTAGTGGTCAACATAAATATTTCAAAATCATTCCTGGTGATTCAGTAATTTTTTCTTCGTCAATTGTCCCTGGTAATGAAAGAATCACTCAAGAACTTAAAGATGATCTTCAAAAACAAGGGGCTAAAGTTTATCATTATCAAATGATGGACATTCATGCTTCAGGGCATGGCTTTGCTGATGAAATTAAATTATTTATTAATTTAGTCAGGCCAGAATATTTAATGCCTATTCATGGTTATTACTTTATGCTAAAAGCAGTTGAGGAAATTGGTTTAAATTTAGGAATGAGTCCTGAAAGAATAATTATTGCTCAAAATGGTCAAGCAGTAATGATGACACCAGAAAAAGTTTTTCTTAGTCATGAAAGAGTTCCGTCAAATATTGTTTATGTTGATGGTTTAGGAATTGGTGATGTTCAGGAGGTTGTTATTCGTGATAGGCAAAATTTAGCCCGAGATGGTTTCTTCGTTGTTATTGTAACTATTGATTCCACTACTGGTGAAATTAAAACAAGCCCCGATATTATTTCTCGAGGTTTTGTTTATTTAAGAGAATCAAAAGAATTACTGCAAGAAGTAAGAAATTTGGTGAGAAAAATAATTGAAAGAAGCATTAGGTTTTTAGGAGATGAGTCGCCAATAATTCAAGAAGAACAAATTAAATATAATCTTAAGGAAGAAATTGCTGAATTTTTATTTAAGAAAACTCAAAGAAGGCCAGTTATTGTTCCAGTGGTAGTTAAAGTTTAATGAAAAGTTTTTTAAAAATATTAATTATTTTTTTAGTTTTAGTTTTTATTATCTATTTTTTCTTTTTTCCAATTGAAATTTATCGCCAAAAACCTCAAAAAATAAGTCCAATTAGAATTTATTGAATAAATGTTTTATAATATTCATAATGAAAATGAAAATTTCAATTATTATTTTGGTTATTTTAATAATTCTCATTGGCGGAAGTTATGTTTATTTTATTTATTTTAGAAACAAAAAGCAAAGCCCAATGGAATTAAAAAAAGTAAATTTTATTACCAAAGACGGATTAACCATTGTTAGCAATTACTATCCAAATAAATCTGCAAAATTTGCTGGTATTTTAATTCATATGAGACCGAAAACAAAAGAAAGCTTTGATGAATTTGCGAAAATTTTGCAAAAAGAAGGTTATGCTGTTTTGGCAATTGATTTAAGGGGGCACGGTGAAAGTATTCAATCCATTTTTGGAAATTTAGATTATCAAAAATTTACTGAAGATGAAGAAAAGAAATCAATTGAGGATATAAATTCAGCAAGCTTATTTTTAGAAAAAGAAGGTTATCCTAAAGAAAATCAATTTTTGATTGGAGCAAGTATCGGTGCTAATTTGAGTTTTCAGTTTTTAAGTGAAAACCCAAATATTAAGGCTGTTGTTCTTCTTTCTCCGGGTTTAAATTATCGCGGGATAATTTTGGAAAATTTTAAAAAGGAAGGTTTGGGAGAGAAAATTTTTGTAGTTGCTGCAAATGATGATTCTCAAGCTGCTGTTGCCGGAAGAAAATTAAAGGAATGGTATCCTAACATTTATTATCTTGAGTATCAAAGTGGGGGCCACGGTACTGATCTTTTTAACTCTCAGCCAGAATTAAAAGAAAAAATAATTATTTGGTTAAGAGAAAAACTAATATAGTTTTATGGTATAATTTAACAAAGGAGTTTGAACCGATGGGCTTTATGTCCCTAAGGTTAAGCTCCAAATCAGTCGTTAATTAACCTTAGGGAATAAAGTCCACAATGAGAAGGCAACAAAATAGGGGGCCAAGAAAAATGTTTAGGCCCAATCCAGGCGAAAAATGGATTTGTGCTAAATGCGGAGGAGAAATTGAAGAATTACCTTTTATCCCTTCAAGTGATAGATCAGTTTATCATCGGGAATGCCTGCCACCTCGAAAATTTTAAGATTAATTTTTTTTTTAAGCCTAAACATTAAAAAATTACCGCCTCAATTTAAACGAGGCGGTAATTTTATTTAAAATATATTTTTAGTGGAATTCTCAAATCAATTCTAGTACCTTTATAATTTTTTTTCAAAAATATTTCTAATTTTTTAATTTGCTCTTCAAGATTTTTACTTGGATTAAATAGAAATTCTCTGTTTTTTTCATCAATGACACTAACATCAAAATTAGAATGAATTATTATTTCTTTTATAATCAAAGGCCTCCAGTTTGCATACTCAAATAAAATAGCAAAGAGATTTTTTATTTCTGGATTTAAAATCGAATTTTCTTCTATTGGTAATAGAGAATTTATTATTAATAAATTATCTGCGGATAAAATTTTTGGCTTTATAATTCTTGCTGAATTGTCTAAATAAAAACAATTTTGAGAATGGCATATTTTGGCAATAATTTTTGTTGTTTCAATTTCTATAATTAATTTTTGTTTCCAAGGTTCTATTTTTAGAGAGATTTTTTTTATTTCTGGAAAATCAACCATAATTTTTTTTATGTTTTGGTAAATACTAAAAGGAGATTTTTTAATAAGATATGAGTTTAAATAAGGTTTTAAATTTTCTGGTTCTATATTGATTTCTTTGAAATTAAAAACAAAGATAAAATAAAATAAGAAAGAAAAGAAAAAAAGTGGTAAAATTAAGAAAAACAAATTTTTCTTCCTTTTTCTTTTCATCAAATCAATTATATAATGATTGACCTAAAAGATTTATTAAAAAATCCAGAAAAATATAAAGAAAATTTAAGAGTTAGAGGAAAAGAAAACATTAATCTTATTGACGAAATAATAGATATTAAGAAAGAAATTAATTATTTAATTAAACAAAGAGATGATATCAATGCTTTTATCAACAAATTTTCAAGAGCAAAGCCTGATGAAAAGACTATTAATGAGATAAGAAATAAAAAAGAAAAATTAAAACAAATAGAAGAAAAAATTAAAGATCTTGAGAGAATTCTTGAAGAAAAGTTAGATTTAATTCCCAATATTGCTGCTAAGGATGTTCCAATTGGCAAAGATGAAAGCGAAAATGTGGTTATTAAGCATTATGGAGAAATTCCTAAGTTTGATTTTGAACCCTTAGATCATATTGATCTTGGTAAGATTTATGACCTAATTGATATTGAAAGAGCAGGAAAAGTTGCTGGATCAAGATTTTATTATTTAAAAAATGAAGCCGTTTTATTAGAGTTTGCTTTAATTAATTTTGTTTACGATCTTTTATTGAAGGATGGTTTTATTCCTATAATTCCTCCTGTTTTCATTAAAGAAAAATATTATCGGGGAATGGGAAGATTATCTGGTGATCAGAAAGAAGAAAGATACTATTTACCCAAAGACGATCTTTATTTAGTTGGTAGTGCTGAACATACAATCGGTCCTTATTTTACTGATGAAATTTTGGAAGAAAAAAATTTGCCAAAAAGATTTTTAGGTTTTTCAACCTGTTTTCGTCGTGAAGCAGGCAGTTATGGTAAAGATGTTCGGGGTATTTTAAGAACTCATCAATTTGATAAGATTGAAATGTTTAGCTTTACTTTACCCGAAAAATCAGAAGAAGAACATCAATTTTTACTTTCTAAACAAGAAGAAATTATGCAAGCTTTAAAACTTCCTTATCAAGTTGTTTTAATTTGCACTGGTGATATGGGTTTTACTGATTATAAACAATATGATATAGAAACTTGGATACCAAGTCAAAAAAAATATCGCGAAACTCATTCCTGTTCAAATACGACTGATTTTCAGGCAAGAGGAATTAATGCTCGTTTCCGTCGCAAAAATGGAAAAATTGAATATCTTCATATGCTTAATGCAACCGCTTTAGCTATAGGTAGAACTTTAATTGCTATTTTGGAAAATTATCAAAGAAAAGATTATATTTTAATTCCAGAAGTTTTACAAAAATATGTTGGCAAAGAAAAAATTGAAAAAATTTGAATTACTTTCTCACACTGCTGATATAAAATTTAGAATTTATGGGAAAAATTATGAAGAAATATTGAAAAATTCTCTTCTAGCTTTAAAAAGTTTTTGGTCACCGAGATTAGCAAAGGAGAAAATAGAAAAAGAAATCGAAGTCAAGGGTATTGACTTGATCGATCTTTTTATATCTTTTCTTTCTGAAATTTTAGCAATAACTTATATTGAAAAAGCTATTTTTAACAAAATAAAAATTTTAGAATTTAATTTGGAAAATAAAATTTTAAAAGCAAAAATAGTAGGCTATAAATTTAAAAGTTTAAAAAAAGATATTAAAGCAATTACTTATCATCAAGCAAAATTAGAGAAAACAAAAAATGGAATTATTTTTGAATTTATTATTGACATTTAAAAGTTTTTTACAATTGTCAAACCTCTATAAATCTTGACACAATTTTCAAAATAGAATATAATTGAAAAACAATGGTAAAAATTATTAATATCCCAAAAGAGATTTTAAAAAAAGGTGATTTAGTTTTAATTCCTCGCAAGGAATACGAGGAATTTTTAAGATTGCTAAAACAAAGAGAGTGGGAAGAAAGGGATACTGATCTTGCAATCAAAATTTTTAAAGAAGAGAAAAAGAAAAAAAGCTCATTAAAATAAAATCATTAGCTGATCTTGATTGAGATGATTTATGGATATTTATGTTTCTTCAAAATTCCAAAAAGCTTATAAAAAATTACCAAAGCAGATAAAAGAAAAAGCAAAATTAAAAGAAAATATCTTTAGAAAAAATCCATTTGATCCTCGTCTAAAAACTCATCCTCTTAGTGGGAAATATAAAGGTTATTGAGCCTTTTCAATTGATTATTCCTATCGAATAATGTTTAAATTTTTGAATGCCACAAAAACGAAGGTGGTTTTTATTAATGTTGGGAGGCATGATATTTATAAATAAATAGGGAGTAATAACTTTAAGGATTGTCACTAACTATTATATTTCCTAAATTTGAAACTTTGATGTATTTAAAAATCCCACCTTTTGCAAAACCAATTTTTATTGTTGTTGAAGAAGTTTGTCCAGTAATTTTTTGAAAAATAATTGTTTGTTGATTAAAATCATAAAAACTTACTTCTCTCGGCAAATTAAATCTTTGCCTTAAATTAGCTGTTGAGCCTTTAAATAAATACAAATAATCACTAGAAGTAGAATTATTAATCAACCAAACTCCCCAATTGTCATTTTCTTCCCCTATCATTGCTTTTACTCGAGCTAAATTTAAAACATTAAGAACTAAACTTGCAGCTTCATCAACTAAAAAACTACTTTGAGCTAATTTACTATGGAAATAAACTGAAAAACCAATAATAAAGGCAACCAGAGAAGTAACGATTAAAATTTCAATAAGAGTAAAGCCATTTTTTATTTTCATTAATAATATTATATAATATAATAGACTTGAATTATCCGATGTTTAGCAGCTATTTTTCTAAACTAAATCAATTTATTAATCTTGACAAATATTTTTTTGCTTCTTTAATTTTTCTTATTATTTTGACTATATTATTTTTTAAAAATAACGATGAAAATAAAAGAAAAAAATATTTTCTTTTTTGTTTTTTTATTACAATAATAATTTTTACTCTTTGGTCATCTTTTTTGACAATTTTTCAATTTATTTTTTGGCAAAATCATCCTTTTTCTAAATATTTACTTCCTCCTTATCAGTCAATTAATTATTTTCTAAGCTACAGTTATTTTCATTTTTGGCGAGATTTTGTTTTTCGATTATTGGGTATTATTTTTGTTTTTCTTATCATGAAAGGCTTAAATTTTACTTTTAAAAGAGATATTTTCTATGATGATGAAAAGATATTAATTCCTTATTTATCTTTATTTTTCTTTTTCCCCTACAATATCTTCTTTATTTTTATTGGTTTTTTTGTGTTATTATTAAAATTAATAACTTTAGGCATATTAAAAAATATGAGGTTGGGAAAAAGATATACTTTTAGAAATTATTGGCTTTTATTAGCTTGGCTTATTTTTCTTTTTCAACCATTGATTTTAACTAATTATGAAATTTTGAAATACAAACCATAAAATGATTTTACCAGACGAAGAGATAAAAAAAATTTTAATTAAAAAAGGTTTAATTGATGAAGTTGTTTGGCAAGAAGCTGAAAAAGATGCTCAAAAACTTAATCTTTCAACTATTGAAGTTATTCTTAATCGAAGAATTGTTGATCAGGAATTTTTCTATAATCTTTTATCTGAAGAACTTAATATTCCACGTGCCAACTTAAAAGGTGCTAATATTCAGCCAAATATTTTAGTTTTAATTCCTGAAAAAATTGCTTTTGAAAAAAAGTTAGTTCCTTTTGCTTTAGAAAATAATGTTCTTAAAGTAGCAATGATTAACCCTCAAGATTTAGAAACAATTAATCTTCTTGAGGAAATTACTCATCATCAAATTGAGCCTTATTTAGCAACACCTCAAGAAATTCAATATTCTTTAGTCAATTATCAAAAACTTTATCAAGAAAAATATAAAAGCTTATTGGAATCGGGGATTGCTCAGACCGCTTATATGCCAACAGAAGCCAATGTTGTTAGTTTAGTTAATAATCTTTTAAGTTATGCTATTAGTACCAATGCTTCTGACATTCACATTGAAGCTCTTGAAGATAAAACTTTAATAAGATTTAGAATTGATGGTATCTTGAAAGAAATAATGTTTTTACCTAAAAACCTGTTGGATCCAATTATTGCTCGAGTTAAAGTTTTAAGTAATTTACCACTAGATGAACATTTCCGTCCTTTGGATGGAAGAATCAAAACTAAAATAGGCGATTTTGAGTTTGACATCCGAGTTGCCATTATGCCAACTTTGTATGGAGAGAAGGCAGTTTTGAGAATTTTATCTGGGGCGATGAAACCAACTTCTTTGCCCGAGTTAGGAGTTAATGAAGAAATTGAAAAAATTATTTCTTCAGCCATTAAAAAAACTATAGGAATAATTTTAGTAACTGGTCCAACTGGTTCAGGTAAAACAACTACTTTATACACTATTATCAACATTTTAAATAATCCAGGAGTTAATATTGTTACTATTGAAGACCCAATTGAATATGCTATTCCAAGAATTAATCAAACTCAAGTTAATTTGAAAGTTGGTTTAGATTTTGCTAATGGTTTAAGGGCGTTTTTGAGACAAGATCCAAATATTATTATGGTTGGGGAAATTAGAGATTCAGAAACTGCTGAAGTTGCTACTCAGGCAGCTTTAACTGGACATTTAGTTCTTTCAACATTACATACAAACGATGCTCCAACTGCTATTCCTCGTTTAGTTGAATTAGGTGTCCCTCATTATTTGATCGCTGATAGTTTAAGTTTAGTTATAGCTCAAAGATTAGCTAGAAAGGTTTGTCTTAATTGCATCGTTTCTGAGGAATTAACCCCAGCCCAAAAGCAAATTATTTTAGAACAATTGAAAAATTTAAGAATTCCCGACGAGGAGTTAAAGAAATATGAAAACTCTTTACCGCAAACTGTTTATCGAGGCAAAGGTTGTTCCTTTTGTGGTCAAACTGGTTATTCTGGCAGAACTGGAATTTTTGAAGCTTTACTAATTAACGATGAAATACGTTATTTAATTAGCACAAAAGAATTAAATTTAGAAAAAATAAAAAATATTGCTCGACAAGCTGGTTATCGAACAATGTTTGAAGATGCTTTAGAAAAAATAGCGGTCGGGATTACCACCATTGAAGAAGCTTTAAGGGTTATTCGAGAATGATTATCTATCGTTATAAAGCTTATGATTCTAAAGGAACAATACACTCAGGTAATTTGTTTGTTACGAGTGAGGAAGAAGCCATATCATTACTTTTAAGAAATAATTTGACACCAATTGAAGTTAAGTTATTACCTCAAAGTTTTCTAAATCAGATTCTTTTCCGCTTATTTTTTAGAATTAATTTTCAACAAAAAATCTTTTTAATTCGTAGTCTTTATTTAGTTTTAAAATCGGGTGTTAATTTAAATAAAGGCTTAGAAGTCCTAATTAATGAAGCTAAAGGAGGCTTAAAAGATTTTTTATTTTTTTTAAATTATAATCTTCAAAGAGGTGAGCCAATATATAAAACTTTTGCCAATTTTCCTCAAGCTTTTTCAAATGTAGAAGTTGAGATTATTAAATCAGGTGAAATTTCTGGTAATTTAATTAAAAATTTAGAAAAATTAGCTGAAAATTTAGAGAGACAAAGAGAAATTAGGGGAGAGATAATTTCCAATTTAATTTATCCAGCTATTGTTTTGGGTTTATCTTTTGGAGTGATTGTTTTGTTAATTACTTTTGTAATGCCACGAATTGGTATTCTTTTAACTCAGCTTGCTTCAAAACCACCTCTTTTAACAAGAATCTTATTAGTCTTAAGCAATTTTGTCAATAATAATTTATCTTTTATAACTTATTCTTTGATATTTTTTGTAATTTCAATAATTTTTATTTTTTCAATTAAAAAGTTTCGCGATTTTCTTTTTAAAATAATCCTTTCCTTACCTTTGATTTCTGAAACTTATTTTAATTTTTCTCTCGGTCAAGCTTTTTTTATATTGAGATCTTTATTAAGTGCAGGTATTAATTTAACTCAAGCCTTAGCACTTTCTGCTCATGCTAACCCCAATAAAGATATCAGTAATGCTTTTTTAGAAATTGAAAAAGGTTTGAGAGCAGGTGGAAGATTTATGGATCTTTTGGTTGCCCAAAAAAAGATTCCTATTTTTGCTGCTAATATTTTGGGTGTTGCTAGTGAAGCTGGTTTTCTTGAAGAAACCTTAAAAATTATGGAAGAATTTTATTTTGAAGAATTTCGAAGAAAGACAAAAAGTTTACTTAATTTACTTCAGCCAGCTCTTTTAATTTTTGTTGGTGTTGTTGTTGGTTTTGTAGCTATTGCCGTTTTGGTTCCTATTTATCAACAAATTTCAGAACAACTTCAATTTCAGGGTCGTGGTCAGGTACCCGGCGAAGTAAGATGAAATACTATCCAGAAACAATACCTCCAAAAACAAATATCAATATCTTTACTGAAAATTTCAAGCAATTTTTAAAATCTAAAAAAAGATTGTGGCTTTTCGGAAGAGTTATGGCAATTCGAGAACATGGGAAAATTACTTTTTTAAAAATTCAAGATTTTTATGGTCAAGTGCAAATAATTTTAAAGGATGAAATTTTGAAAGATTATCAAAATTGTTTGGAAAATTTAAAAACCGGTGACTTTTTTGGATTTTATGGTTATGCTTTTTTGCCTAAAACGAAAGAAAAAAGTTTATTAGCAGAAAAATGGATCTTGGTGGCTAAATCAGTTAAAAATTTCCCTAAGGAATATTATAAAGTTAGAGATGAAGAACTTTTGGTTCGTGAGCCTTATTTAAAAACAATTTTTTATCCAGAAGAAAAAGAAACTTTTTATCTACGCTTTCGCCTTATTGAAGAATTAAGAAAATTTTTATGGGCTAACGATTTTATTGAAGTTGAGACTCCTATTTTACAAACTCATTATGGTGGTGCCTTGGCAAGACCATTTATAACCTATTTGGAAGCCCTCAAAGAAAAACTTTACTTAAGAATTGCTCCTGAGCTTTATTTAAAGAAAATGCTTGTTGGTGGTTTTGAAAAAATTTTTGAAATTGGTAAAAATTTTCGTAATGAAGGCATTGATCGGGAGCATAATCCAGAATTTACAATGATGGAACTTTATTGGGCTTATCAAAATAAAGAAGGTTTAATGAAATTTACTCAAAAGATAATTCAACATTTGGTTAAAAAATACAACGAATTAAAAGGAAAAAAAGGTTTAAAAATTGAATATAAAGGAAAAGTAATAGATTTAAGCGGTAAATGGCGAGTTTATAAATATATTGAACTTTTAAAAGAAGTTACTGGTCTTGATTACTTCAACAATTCTTTAGAAGATTTTCTTAAATTAGCTGATCAAAAAGGTATTGAGTATAATCCGAAAATTATTACTAAAGGAAAAATTGTTGACGAGATTTTTAAAAAATTAATAAGACCAAACCTATGGGAACCAACTTTTTTAATTGATCATCCTCGAGATATTTCACCTTTGGCAAAAACTCATCCCGAAGATGAAAGGCTGACTTTAAGATTTCAAATTTATTTAGCTGGTTTTGAAATTGCTAATGCTTTTGCTGAATTAAATGATCCATTTCTTCAAAAAAAAATTTTTGAAGAAACCGCTGAAGAATTAAGAAAAGGAGACATTGAATCTCATCCTTATGATGAAACTTTTATTTCTGCTTTAGAATATGGAATGCCACCAGCTGCTGGTTTGGGAATTGGTTTAGATAGACTTTTCAGTATAATTTTCAATAAATCATCAATTCAGGATGTTATTTACTTTCCTTTCGTTAAAAGAAAATGAGCTCTGAAGAAATAAGAAAATTATTTTTAGAATTTTTTCAAGAAAGAGGACATAAAATTATTCCCTCTTCATCTTTAATTCCTTATGATGATCCCTCAGTTTTATTGACTACTGCTGGAATGCAACAATTTAAAAAATACTATACTCGAGAAAAAGATCCAATGAAAGATTTTGGGACTCAAAGAACAGCATCAATTCAAAAATGTTTTCGAACAACTGATATTGAAGAAATTGGCGATGAAACCCATTTAACTTTTTTTGAAATGTTAGGTAATTTTTCTTTTGGTCCAGTTGGTAACGATGATCCTCAAAATTTTGGTACCGGTGGTTATTTTAAAAGGTCAGCAATTTATTGGGCTTATGAATTTATTAAAAAATTAGGATTAGATATTGACAATGTAACTGTTTTTGGTGGTGAAAAAAATGTTCCTTTTGATGAAGAAAGTTATCAAATTTGGAAAGAAATCGGTTTTTCTGAAGAAAAAATTTTAAAAAGGGGAAGGGAAGATAATTTTTGGGGACCAACTGGCGATGAAGGTCCTTGCGGTCCAACAACAGAAATTTATGTTGATGGTATTGAAATTTGGAATTTAGTTTTCAATGAATATTATCAAGATAAAAAAGGCAATTTAACTAAACTTCAGTATCCTGGGGTTGACACCGGTATGGGCTTAGAAAGATTAATAAAAGTAATTCAAAAAGTACCGACAATTTTTGAAACTGATCTCTTTATGCCATTAATGGAAAAAATTGATGAACTTGCTCTTCAAAAAGATATTCGTCGCCAAAGAATTGTTGCTGATCATCTCAGGGGAAGTGTTTTTTTAGTTTCTGATGGTCTTTATCCAAGTAATTTAGAAAGAGGCTATATTTTAAGAAGAATTTTAAGAAGATTGACTTTGAATTTAAAGTTTTTAAATATTAAGATTGACAAAATTGAAGAACTAATTAAAGTAGTAATAGAAAAATATTCTCCTTTTTATGAAAATCTTAACAATTTTGATAAAATAAAAGAAGTGGCTTTTGAAGAAGTTACTGGCTTTGAAAAAACTCTAAATTTAAGTTTAAAACAATTTGAAAAAACAATCAAAGGTGATGAAGATTATGATGAATTGGCTGAAAAACTGTTCTTTCTTTATTCATCGCATGGTTTGCCATTAGAAATTTCTAAAGAACTTTTGAAAGAAAGAAAAATTAATTGGAACGAAAAAATGCAAGAGAAATTTAATGAATTATTTAAGCAACACCAACAAATTTCTAAAAAATGAACAAATCTTATATTTATCTTAAAAAAGAAGAAGAATTAGGTGAAGTTATTGAAAAAATTAGGGAAGCTAAAGATAAAGAAATAGTCTTGGTTGTTCCTTCGGGAACAAAATCTTTAAGCAATTACATTAATTTAGAGCTTCTCAAGAAAGAAATTGATAATTTAAGGAAAAATGTTTATTTAAGTACTGATGATGAAAAAATTAATGCTTTAGCAAGAAAAATTGGTTTGGAGATTTTCTTAGACATTGAAGAAAAGCAAATAATTGATATTAAACCACCTAAAAAACCAAAGGAAAAAATTGAAGAAAAAACTGAAATAAAAACACCCTCGGAAATTTCTAAAAGGAGAATTAGATTTTTAAATATTTTAAAAGTTATTTCAAGTTATTTATTGATTATTGTTATTATTTCTACTGTAGTTTTTGTTATTTGGCAATTTTTCCAAACAAAAGCGGAAATTGCTATTGAAACCGAAAAAACCCCTCTTGATATTAATGAAGTTATTATTTTAAAAGATAATCAACTGAAAGCTGATTTAGAAAATAAGATTTTGCCCGGTAAATATGTTAAAATTGAGATGAGCAAAACAGAATCGGTTACTACAACTGGTCAAATTTTTACTGAAGAAAAATCACTTTTAGAATTTACTTTTTTCAATTTTTCTGATGAAGATATTCCTTTAGTTGCTGGGACTCGTCTTGATTATCAAGGAAATATTTTTCGAACCACTGAGAGAATAATTTTACCTAAGAAAAAAAATGATAGTCCGGGCCAAATAATAGTTTCTGCTTTTCCTGAGACAATTAAAAATGATAACCTCAAAATTGATGCCAATACTTCCCTGAAAATACCAGCTCTTGAAGGTAAAAAAAGGGACGACGGTCGTTTATGGTCAGATATCATTAAAGCCCAAACTAATAAAGATTATAATTTTTCTTCTTTATCTAAGATTGGTAGCGTTGCTCCTGAGGATATTACTAATGTCAAACTTAATTTAGAAAAATCTTTAAAGGATGATATTATGATGAAACTTCGCTTAGAAAATCCTCAATCCTTTTATATTTATGATCCCTCATTAGTAAAAATAGAAATAACCAACATTTCTCATCAAGTTGGAGCTAAAACAGATAAAATTTTTGCTATGGGCAAAGCAATTTTTGAAACCCTGATAACTCCTAAAAAAGAATTTGATGATTTTGTTAAAAATATTATTAACAAAGAAATTTTAGATCAAAATAAAAATCTTGCTATCGGTCAATTAAATTTTGAGAAAATAGAAATTTTAGATTTAGATGTTCAAAAGAAAACAATGACAGTTGGCATTAAAGGTCAAGCTGTTTTGGTTCCTGAGATTGATTCAGAAAATATCAAAAGAGAAATTGCTGGTAAAAAAATTGATGAGGTCAATAATTATTTTAGTAAAATAGTTGGTATTAAAAAAGTAAGTATCAAAATTTTTCCTCGATGGCAAGATAAATTACCAAGTAATTATAAAAAAATAAAAATTAAAATAATCTGATTTTGGGGGACTCTAAATTTTTTAATAATTTTATTTTTATGTTATAATTATTAAAATGACCCAGAAAACAAGAATTTTTATTTTGATTTTAGGTTTATTTATTGCCTCTTTAGTTTTTTTAGCTTTATTTATTAAGATAAAAAGTTACAAACCTCAACCAGTATTAGTTTCACCAGAGCAAATTAGTACTGAAGAATTAAAAAACTATAAAGTCCCCGAAAAAGGAGAAAAATTATCAGAAAATGTTGCTGTTCCTCTTGAAGTTTCTCCAGCAGCTCCAGGTGTTTCTTCTAATTTTCGATTTTTTGAGATAAAGATAGAAAACAAAACAATTTCTCCTAAAGAAATAATTGTTTATCAAAACGATATTGTCAATCTCAAGTTAGCTGCCGTTGATAATGATTATGATTTTAATATTCCTGCTTATGGAATTTCAGTAGAATTTAAAAAAGGAGAAACAAAGACTATTGAGTTTCAAGCAATGAATTTAGGTACATTTGCCTTTTTCTGTCAATTGTGTAGCAAAAAAGAACAAGGATACTTAATTGTTGTTCCCAAAACTCAATAAAGGTCGAGATTAGATATTAAGAGACAAAGATGGAAAAGCAGCCGATTTATCAAGAGGTTTTAGAACACATTATTAAAAGCTTAGTTAATAATCCTGAAGAGGTCAAGATTCAAAGAATTATTGATGAGATGGGTGTTCTTTTGAAAATCAAGCTTCATCCCCAAGATATGGGACTTATTATTGGTCATAATGGTGAAACTATTAAGGCAATAAAAACAATTGTTAAGGCTATTGGCACCAAAAATTATGCTCGAGTCAATATTAAAATCGAAGAACCAACACCTTTAGAAAGAGCAACTGCTCAAAAAACATTAAAAAGTGAGGAAATAATCAAAGAATTAAAAGAATCTTAATGAAAGATTATAAGGCTGAACATATTCAAGTTTTAGAAGGCATTGAAGCAGTAAGAAAAAGGCCTGGAATGTACATTGGTGGTACAGGCATTGATGGTTTGCATCATTTAATTTGGGAAGTTGTTGCCAATAGTGTTGATGAGGCATTAGCAGGTTATTGTAAAAATATTGAAGTTGTTATCGAAAACGAAAACAGAATAAGGGTAACTGATGATGGCCGTGGCATTCCAGTTGATATTCATCCTAAAACAAAAAAATCTGCCTTAGAGACAGTTTTGACAATGCTTCATGCTGGTGGTAAATTTGATAAAAAGATATATAAATCTGCTGGAGGACTTCATGGTGTTGGTGTTAGCGTTGTTAATGCTTTATCAAAGTATTTAAAAGCAATTATTAAAAGAGATAGTTATACCTGGAGTCAGGAATATAAACAAGGAAAACCAATTACTGAATTAAAAAAAGGTAAAGCAACTAATGAAACTGGAACAACAATAATTTTTGAACCAGATCCGCAGATTTTTCCTGAAATTAAATTTGAAAACAAGAGAATTCTTGATTATTTAAGGCACCAAGCTTATTTAACCCCAGGTTTAAGAATTAATTTTGTTGATGAAAGAAATAATTTCAAGTATAGTTTTTATTTCGAAAAAGGAATAAGAGCTTTTCTTGAACATTTAATTTTTCACAAAAATAAGATCAGTGATGAATATTTTTATATAAAGCATAAAGATGAAGATTATGAATTAGAAACAGCTTTTACTTATCTTGAATCACCAGAAACAAATGAGTATTTTTTTACCAATAACATTTTAAATCCTGAAGGTGGTACTCATCTTTTAGGTTTTCGGGCTGCTTTAGTTAAAACTTTTAATAAAGTTGGTAATGAATTGGGTCTAATTAAAAATAGTGATATTTCAATTACCTCTGAAGATATTCGTGGTGGCCTTGTTGTTGTTTTTTCATTAAAAATTCCTGAACCGCAATTTGAAGGTCAAACAAAAGCAAAACTTGGCAATCCAGAAGTTAAAAGTATTATTGAAAATATTGTTAGTCAAAATTTAGAAGAATATCTTCATAAAAATCCCAATTATGCCAAATTAATTATCAACAGAGTTCTTCTAAATGTTCAAGCAAGAAAAGCAGCTAAAGCAGCTAAAGAAGCTATTTTCAAGAAAAAAATTCAAGTAAATCTTAATCTTTCTGGTAAATTAGCTGATTGTTCCTCAAGAGATCCAAGTAAAAGAGAACTTTTTATTGTTGAGGGTGATTCTGCTGGTGGTTCAGCAAAGCAAGGAAGAAATAGAATTTTTCAGGCTGTTCTTCCATTAAGGGGAAAAATTTTAAATGTTGAAAAAGCAAGTTTAGAAAAAATTATTAAGTCTCAAGAAATTAAAAGTTTAATTTTAGCTCTTGGCACTGGTTTTGGTAAAGATTTTAATTTAGAGGGCTTAAGATATTCAAAAATAATTATTGCTACCGATGCTGACATTGATGGCTCTCATATTGTTACTTTAATTTTAACTTTATTTTATCGTTATCTTCGTCCCTTAATTGAGCAGGGTTTTGTTTATTTAGCTCAACCACCTCTTTATAAAATTCAAGCTGGTAAAGAAATTTATTATGCTTATAATGATCAAGAAAAAGATAAAATTGTTAAAGAATTAAATAAAAAGAAAACAAATATCGATGTTCAAAGATATAAAGGTTTAGGGGAAATGAATCCCGAGGAACTTTGGGAGACAACTTTAAATCCTGAAAAAAGAGTTTTGAAGAAAGTAACAATTGAAGATGCTGAAGAAGCCGATCGAATTTTTTCTATTTTAATGGGACAAGAAGTCGAACCAAGAAGAGTCTTTATTGAAACTTATGCTAAAGAAGTTAAGAATTTGGATATATGAAAATTGGTTAGCA
>VAPR01000615.1_pt1 | contig 22670 bp, 24 predicted proteins | sample 3380701 | NCBI WGS metagenome assembly VAPR01 (sample SAMN11536904, study PRJNA540576) | hot springs metagenome | isolation source: hot spring wet sediment | place: Spain: Lobios | collected 2014-01 | reverse complement strand
GCCGGCGGAGGGGGGCTCAGAGGCGACGATGATGGAGGCGCCCCGCTCCATCCCTACCCAGAGGAGGGCGGCCAGGCGGGCGGACATGCTACCCGCCCGCACGATCTCCACGATGGACATGGGTACGGGGGGCGTCCAGTGCCAGCCCCACCAGCTCACCGGACGGTTCACCACGCGCACCGCTCACACCTCCATCCCCTCGATGATATCCAGCGGGCCCTGCGGGGCCAACCGGGGCTCAGTTGAGGGCCCAGAAGCCTCCCCAGCGCTGGGCCCGCATGGCCGCCACCTGACGGGTCAGCTCCTGTATGCTCTCCTTCAGGACGTGTGCCTCCATCTCCAGCCGGGCGCGGGCGGAGAGGGTCTCCAGGAGGCGCTGCTTCTGACGCAGGTCTATGGGTAGCCGGTGGGCCACGAAATCGGCCAGGGCGGCGGGGCCGCTGGGCAGCCGCACGGTGCGGGCCCACTGGCCGGTGACGGCGAGGCTCAGGCGCATGAACTCGCTGAACAGGGCGGCCACCGTATCGGCCAGCTCCTGCACCTCCTGGCCGTCCTCCTCGGGCAGGAGCTCCACCTCGGCCACCAGGTAGGGCTGGGTCTGGCGCAGCTCCCGGATGCGGAAGCGCCGCTCCCCCAGGACGAGGAGGTTCATACGGCCGTCCTCCAGCCGCTCCACAAGGGGAGGATCACAGAGGGTTGTTGATGAGGCTGATAGAAGCATACATGATGCAATAATGGTTGTAAAGGATGTTGTTGAGCAGCCATACATATTAACTGGAGGAGGGGCACCAGAGGCGTTTGCTGCTCAGAGGCTGAGGGAGTGGGCAAACACACTCGCTGGAAGGGAGCAGCTAGCAGTTGAGAGGTTCGCTGAAGCACTTGAGGTTATACCATTAACGCTAGCAGAGAATGCTGGCATGGACCCAATAGATACACAAGTGCAGTTGAGAGCCATGCAGGAGAAGTCAACCAAGCCAGTGTATGGTGTTAATGTACTGAAGGGCAAGGTTGAGGATCTTAGCAAGAGTAACGTATGCGAACCATTGGTAGTTAAGGAGCAGATAATAGCATCTGCAGCAGAGGCAGCAAGTATGATACTACGCATAGATGATATCATAGCAGCAAGCAAGCCAAAGGAGGAGAAGGGCGGTAAAGGGGCTGGTGGAAAGGGCGGTATGGGCGGCATGGATATGGAGTAGCATGCAAACAAGAGAGATGACCATTACTTTTATTATTTATTTATTTTTGAGCAGTTGCGATCATAATAGCTGATCAATTTAGCCAGTGAATGGGATGATGGGATTTAGTTTTGATATCTATATTTATACTTAAGCATAAATAATTTTAATAACCTTCACGTAAGTAATAACAATGTCTACAGAAGAAGCCAAGCCTAAACCAGAAACAGGTATAGAGAGGGTTGCAGAAGGTGAGGTTAAGGAAAGGGATGTTGTTATGGCAAAGGAAGGAGAAGAGGAGGCGGTAGAGGTAAGAAAAAGGAGAGGGAGAAGAAGGGGAAGGAAACCAAAGGCTAAAGAAGAAGGGATGCCCACTACGACCACAGCCATAGCAACAGAACCTGCTCATACGCAAGGTATTCAGCAGGTTGCAAGCATGCTTGTAAGGTATGAGAAGTTGCTGAATAGGATAGAGGATAGGCTCAAACCAATCAAGAAGATAGAGAAGGAGAGTAGTATGATAGATACACTGAAGAGGCAGATAAAGGATCTTAGCAAACAGGTATCAAGGCTAGAGAAGAGCATCAACAAGGCTACTGGTAAGGGTAGAAAGGGTAAGGTTAGAGGTAGGAAGGTAAAGGCAAAGAAATGAGTGTAGAGGAAGGAGAAGGAAGTAAGATAGTAAGAAAGGAAGCAGGGAAGGAGAATAGGAGGAAGATGCAGAAAGAGAAAGGAAGAAGAGGAGGAAGAAAGTAGGGGAGAGAGTAGGTGGGATAAGGAACATACAGATTGATGCTTGCATTACAACGTTACCTATTTTTATTTGATCTGTTAATAACATTGTTTACTCTTACAGAGAGGAATCATCTTTATCCTTATCCTTATCATCATAAACCTTAACAATAACTGCATTGTTTATGTCTATATCCCTCCATACTATAGTGTAGCCTAGGATTGATAAGAGCGAGGTGTAGTACTCCTCTGGCACACCATACCCTTCCATTACCTTACATGCATCTACCAGCCTCTCATGTATCCCTACATCCCTCTTTATACCTTCCAGCACATCTCTTGCTATCAAGAATTCATTCATAACCATCTCATGGTTGGGAAGTTCTCCACTCTCTACAATGCTTGTTATTATTGATAAGACTGCATCGTATGTTATATTGAACCTCTCAGCCACCTTCTTTATGCTTATTATTCTACCATGGTTCAAGCCTTTGATGTATTCCTTCACATCATTCATAAGCGCATCATCGCTTACATGCTCTGCTGTTATCTCATCCTCTATACTCTTAAGATGGGCTATGATCTGCTTCATAGGAATCTTCTTACCATCATACATTACCAGCCTTGCAAATCTTGAGAGATGCTCCATATGTATGGGCTCAGAGCATACCAACTCCTTGTTTACAAGGAGTATCATCTCACCATCCTTATCCATACCTCTGCTCTTATTCATCTGTATAAGCTTCTGAACCTTCCTCTCTATGTAATCCTTTGTCCAGAATCCAACTATCTCTACGTAGATCTTCTTTCCATACTTCTCAAGCACAAAATCTGGTATGAATGCCTGTCCTGAGACTACTATGGGCTCTGGCTCCCTTACAAGCCTCCACCCTGTACCATATTGGTTGAAGAGTGTAGCAAACCTCTCCTCTATACTACTATCATATACCTTGCTTGTGCTAGGCAACTCCTTCTCCTCATCCGTGTAACCTTCAATTCTACTAGGCATCAACGCAATACCCATCTCCCTTGCATCCTTGGATGAGAACTCTAACTCATAGACCCTTCTTGATCCTACTCCCATACCCTTCCTTACTATCCATGCCCTAAACCACCACTCCCCTGCCTTGAGGAGTGTTGGTAACAGCCTTGCCATTGCAACCCCATACCTATCAGTCAACTTGAATATACTTGCTGGACCATCTATCATGCATACTATGCTTGAAGGGGGATGATGCTCATGCTTATGCTTATCAACCATGCTTCTATGCTCATCAAGCATGTACATCAACCCAAGCCTCTTCACATCCCTCAAGAGAACCTTCCACTCAATACCTTGAGATACACTACACTCCATCCTTGTACAGTTCAGGAGCATGCCCTGAATGAGTGCTAGATTGTACTCTCCAACAAGTTCTTCAGGGCTTATGGGCCTGAACTCTTGCATGATAAGATTCTCCTCGAGGTCGCTCCACATCATCTCCTCAACCAATGCCCTATCTATCTTAAGCCTTGATGCAACCTCATCCATTATACTCCTCCTCTCCCCATCTGTTAGTGCATAACCTCTCCTACTTGACTCCTTGAATACCTCCCTTCTCAGGAGTATAGGATGTACAGGGGTATCAATACGCTTGAATACACACCTCCTCTCAAGTATGGTGTAGAACCCTCTAACAAGCCTGTAATCGCTACCGTACTCCAACTCCCTTATCCTATCTATGAGTATACCTTTCCTCTCTCTACTGCTATATGCCTTCATGAACTCATCTATTATGAGGGATGCTAGTCCTTCATCATCTTGTGAAGCAAATACTGGCACTATCCTACCCTTCCTAGCCCTTGCCCTTACAAGTGATGTAGGTAGCATAACCATCGATTAACCTTTATTTCATATCAGCCCTTACAGACCTCTTCCTCTTCCTACTCATAAGCATCTCCCTAGTCTCTCTAGATACTATCTCTATGAGAAGTGCACTCTTGCTACCCTTTGGTCTAAGCAACCTTCCAAGCCTCTGCACAAACTCTCTACTGCTCCCTGTCCCACTAACTATTACCCCAACCTCAGCATCTGGCACATCTATACCCTCATCCAGAACCTTGGATGTTACTATTGCTCTATACACCCCTTCCCTGAAGCCCTTGAGTATATCTACCCTCTCTTCCTTGCTTGTGTTGTGTGTTATCAATGGTATCAAGAACTCCCTTGCTATCCTGTATGCTAGATCGTTGTGTTGTGTAAATACTATTATCTTTGCACCATTATGCTCTGCAAGTATCTCCCTAACCTCCTCTATCTTTGCACTGCTGTTCAATGCTATACTCAATGCCCTATTCCTTGCTAGAAGCGCATCTCTTGCTACCTTGCTCCTGTTTGATAGCATGATGAGCCTCTTGAACCCATTCATCCCAGGCTCAATACCTAGAGTGCTCATACCCTGCATGTATAGTTCATAGTTCTTGCTATACTCATCCATCTCATCTGCTGAGAGCCTAACATACCTCCTCTCTATTGCAAACCTTGCAAGGTAACTCCTCTCTGCAAGTTCCCTAGCATCTACACTGAATACAACACCAGCACCTAGCAGTAGAGGTAGATCTTGATGTAGACCATCTTCCCTCTCTATGGTTGCTGTTAAGCCAAGCCTGTATGGTGCTGCCATGAGTTCTGCTATGCTCCTATACCCTGGTGCTGGGAGGTGATGAGCCTCATCAAACACAACTAGCGCAAATCTATTGCCTATTGCTCCTGCTCTTATATATGCAGAGTCGTATGTTATAACAGTTATAGCCTTGAGCCTATCATTACCCCCTCCTACCATCCCTATCTCATCCTTGCTTAGTGAGAATGCATCTGCAAGAGAAGAGACCCACTGCTCCATGAGATCTAGCGTAGGCACCACTACTAGGGATGCAAGGTTAACATGCTCTATAGCCTTTATACCTATAATCGTCTTTCCAGAGCCGGTTGGGAGCACTATGCATCCTCTCATCCCTGCTTCTTCCCATTGCCTCAATGCCCTACTCTGATAGTCTCTTAATGTTACGTTGCAGTTGAGTCTCTGCAATGGTAGCAAGTCTAAAACATGATCCTCATACTCTATCTTGCTTGCATTAAGATACTCAACAATTGAGTGGTAGTACATTGCCAATGCTCTATACTTCTTGATCTTTGGATCTAGCACTGTGTATGGTATATGCGCTAGACCATCAACCACTATAGTACCCTTATCGTAGTGGAGTGATACCCTCAATACAACACTAAGACATAATCAATCATAGATAAAAGTAACTGTTATCATCGTTGCAATACTATATTCAGTCAGAATAGCCCATACTTGGATGACATGAAATCAGCCATCAGTACTACTCTTGCGTTTGAGCCTGCCTGCTTGAGGTGCCTTGCAAGAAGGTTCACAAACTTGTGCTCCATACTCTTCCCCTTTATGCTAAGGAACTCATTGCCTAGAAGGTTTACAAGCCTGATTATAAGGCTCTTGCTAACATACAGGGTGAAGAAGTTCCAGCCCATACAGTTATCTGGGTCACCTATATCAAATGAGTTATACATATGAACCATGGCCTCTATCCTCCTCATCACCTTAACAAGTATATCATGCTCCCTCTTGAAGTCTATAGCCTCAACCTGTATCTCAACCATCTCATGCTCGCTCTCATCATGACTATACTCCATTTCTATCCTATTATATTAGGAAGAGCATATTAATAAAAATATTCCCCCTTCATGTAGGGATTTAGCACTATATATATATTTCATGATGGAGAGAGCATAAATCAAATAATTTTAATTATATACATGAATATCATGTCCTTATACTCTCAAGTACAGATACTACTTGCCATAGAGTCACCCTCATGTGTGAAGGCACATTAGGTGATTGTGTAAGTTCATCTAGCATGCTTATTGCATTTGCTGCTCTAACCCCAGCATCAATCTTCTCATCCTTAAGATTGTTAATTATATCCTTTATGCTCTGCCTAACCTGCTTTGGTGTCATAGTGTTATCTGCTACACTCATGAGTATGGATACTGCCTTGAGTATCTTCTCCTTGTTCTCCCTCTCCTTCTCCTGCTTCTCCTGCTGCCTCCTGCTAGCCAAGGATATCACCACACTACATTCACATGTACCCTCTTAAAAGTTTGAGTCTGTGTAGGAAGAGTAAATGATAAAGCAATGGTTGTTGATGGTTTAGAGAAGAGATATGCAGGAAGGAAGTAGGGAGGAGGCTAGGCTATTAGTAGCATTCGATATGGATGGTACACTACTCAATGGTAGGCTTGTACTTGCTTTAGCAGATAGGTGTAATGTTAGAGAGCAGGTTACAGGCATTATGAGCAGTACTAACATGCATGGTTATGAGAAGAGTAGAGCAATAGCAAGGCTATGGAAGGGCATTAGCAAGGATGATGTGCTAGAAGCACTAGCAAGTATACCCTTGAGCAGTAATGCTCAAGAGGCTGTTGAGGCTTTAAAGGGCTCTGGCCATGTTATAGGGATAATAAGTGATAGTTATGATGTGGCAGTTGAGCATATAGCATCCATGCTAAGCATGGACTTTAGCATAGCAAATAAACTTGTCCATGATAGCAATGGTATCCTTACTGGTGAGTTGATCATGCCTCTAGGCTGGGAGAGGATAGGCTGTAGATGTATGAACTCAGTATGCAAGAGGTTCCATCTTGAGAGTATTGCAAAGAGATTTGGTATAGGTAGAGAGCATACAGTTGCAGTTGGGGATAGCGAGAATGATGTATGTATGTTAGAGCAAGCAGGTGTAAGCATAGCATATAAACCAAAGAGCCTAAAGGTTAAAGATAATGCAATGTATATTATAGATGATTTATATGATGTTGTAGATATACTGAATAGAACTTATGGATTAGCGGTTAGAAGAGGATCAACACAACATAAATAACTCCCATCACATCCCATCTTACACAATTCCATTCCTTCAAACGAGAGGCGATTGTTTTTATATTGATCAAATTATACTATTCAATACCTTTTATCCAATGGGTTATACGACAGTGTAGTGATTTGTTACTCTTGATCTTATCATGCTTCCCATTTATCTCTCAGATCAGTTATATCTTTACTACATCGCATCTGTTTAGCCATGAATGATGCATCCTTTTCCAGCTCAGCATATCTTTGTGCTAACATTTGCTATTAAAGTCGCTTGGTCTCTGTGATGCCAGTATAACACCAACACCATACTTACTTGCCTCTCTAACAAATCTATACAACAGTGAACAGTATGCAAGTTTATGCCCTTCACTAAAGTCTTTGATCCTTTTTCTGATACATAATACCATAACCTTCTTAACATAAAATCTGTATATGTCATCTTTATCTCATCTGTAGTTAGTAAGGTTCTTTAGTTGTGTTGCAGTTGTATTATTCATAATATCTTCAAATTTTACTGATGTTCTTACAAACTCCTCCATATCAAATGGAAGCCTATTTAACAGTTTAACTATTGTTACCTGACTTTATTGCCTCTTTACCAGCACTAACGCTTACCTGTCAAGTTCTTCAGTAACTCCTTAACTATACTACTGTCTCGCTTGCTAGTGAGTATGTCTAGTTATGGTACTATCTAAAAAATCCTCTTGCTATGCTCTTGCATATCCTGTTTCATCTTCACGCTAGGGATGGTTGATATATGTGGGTGATGCTGTACTACAAGGCTGATAGGTAGTGATTGTAGAGGTTGAGAGGAGTAATAGGATACCAACACAGGCTAGAAGGTTTGAGATGGTTGAGAGGAAAGGTTTAGGCCATCCAGATACCATATGTGATCTTGTTGCTGATAGCATATGTGTAGAGTTGGCTAAGCACTACATGAGAGAGTATGGACAGATGATGCACTTCAATGTAGATAAAGCATTGCTTGCTGCTGGAGAAACAGAGAACAGGTTTGGAGGGGGTATAGTAAAGAGACCCATGCACCTCATCATAGGGGATAGGGCAACATTCAACTCCCTAGATATTGATGGTATAGTTAGAGGAACAGCAAGGAGATGGTTCAATGAGAACCTTAGACATGTAAGGGATGAGCATGTATGCATAGAGCCAGTGCTAGGCTCAGCATCTGCAGAGTTAAGATCTCTATTTGCAGTAGCATCCTCACCTTTATCAATACCATCAAACGATACATCTGCACTTGTAGGCTATGCACCATCAACCCTACTTGAGCAAGTTGTACGTGAGACAGAACTCTTCATAAACTCTGCTCCATTCAAGCATGAGTTTCCAGAGGCTGGGGAGGATGTTAAGGTAATGGGTTTCAGACATGATGAGAGTATCGAACTTACTATTGCAATAGCGTTTGTAGATGCATATGTTGAGTCTGAATCATACTACTTTGCTAGGAAGAGGGATATGCTTCATGCTATAGATGAGCATATCAAAGATAGCTTTGACATAAAGCATCTAAGTGTTGAGATCAACACACTTGATAGAGAGGGTAAGGGTATGGAAGGGCTTTATCTTACAGTGCTTGGTACATCTGCAGACAGTTCAGACTCTGGTCAGGTTGGGAGGGGTAACAGGGCAAATGGGCTCATCTCACTCATGAGACCAGCAGGGTCTGAGAGTTATGCTGGGAAGAACCCGTTAAGCCACATAGGCAAGGTCTATGCTGCACTCTGCTTTGAGATTGCTGATGATCTGCATAAAAGTTTGCTTGATGAAGAGAGGGATGAGGTAGTTGTATGGATGTACAACAGGATAGGTAAACCTGTTGGAGAGCCTATGGCAGTAGTTGTAGAGGTTACAGCAGATACTGTTAGTATTGAGAGTAGCGTAAAGAGTATAGTTGGTGAACATCTCAACAGAATAGATGATATGTATAAGAGGCTTATTAACGGGACTTCAAGGCTAGGTTACTGATAGTAGAAATAATTATTTAAGGTGCTCTATCTATCCATGATACCTTCATGTTGGCCTCCGTCGTATAGTGGTAGTATAGGGGGCTGTGGTTTGCATGCATAGCATAATGTGCAAGCAGTAACCCCCGGGCCGGGGTTCGATTCCCCGCGGAGGCCTCAACAAGCACAATACAAAAATAATACATTATAGCATGATGGAAGAGGAGATGCTTGTAGTAGAGAGGATGCTTGATATATGCAGGAGAGCAGTTGATAAGGCTCTAGCGATGGGCGCTGGTGAGGCTGAAGCGTATATCCTTGATAAGGAGATAATAACAGTTAGGCTTGCAAGATCACGCATAGTAGAGGCTAAAGGCTTAAGGGATAGAGGTCTTGCTCTGAGGGTTGTTAAAGATAAGAGCGTATCAGGGGTGAGTACATCACTCATGGATGATCAGAGCATAGAGAAGATTGCAGGATATGCTATATCCTCTGCAAGCATGATGCAAGCTAAAGATAACTGGAATGGTTTACCAGCAAGATCGATACCAAAGGGCATACTTGAGAAGGGTTACGATCCTGCAATAGAGGCTCTTAGCGTTGATGATTCAGTTAACATTGCATACCTCATGCTTGAATCTGCAAGGGCAGATATGCTATCAATCTCTGGAGCATTGCATATTGTGAAGGAGTATGTATGCATTGCAAACAGCAATGGTCTAGAGTTGAGTGATAAGGCTACATACATGGTTGGTAATGTAAACGCTGATCTTGAGCAAGATGGCTCCAACAGTGTGTATGAGAAGAGGGTTAGTGGTGTTGGGTTCAGAGCATCAAGGATGCTCAACTCATTCAGTGCAGATGCTGTTGGCAGAGAGGCAGCAGAGATGGCTATGAACTCAAAGGGTGCAAGCAAAGCAGAGGAGGGTGAGTACAGCATAATATTCGAGCCATATGCACTTGGAGAACTGCTAGCCTTTGTCTTTGCATACAACTTCAATGCCAAAGCATATCAGGATGGGAGGAGTTGTTTCCATGGTAGGATAAACGATATGATTGCTATTGATAGGTTCTCACTTGCAGATGAGCCTAGAAGGGAGGATGCTCTAGGTAGCAAGGTATTCGATGATGAGGGTGTTGAGACATACAACAAGTATATAGTAGAAGATGGTGTATTCAAGGGCATAATATACGATACATTCTACTCATCAAAAGATGGTATGAGGAGCACTGGAAATGCCATAAGGGCAGGGTATCCAGTAGGGAGAGGAGTAGTAGCATTACCATACCCATCATTCCATAATATAGTGGTCAAGGAAGGCAACTACAATAGGGATGAGATGATCAAGGATACAAAGAGAGGGCTTATAGTAAGCAGGTTATGGTACACATACCCAGTCAACCCAGAGCAGGGAGACTTTTCATGCACTGCTAGGAGTGGGGTATTCGAGGTCAGCAATGGTGAGATAATAGGTGCAAGGAGGATGGTAAGGATAATAGATAACCTGAAGAGGCTCATGTTTAATATCTCAGCCATAGGGAAGGAGAGTAAGCAGGTACTTCAATGGCATGCTACACCATGCATAACCCCTAGCATAAGGGTTGATAGGGTAAGGATAACACCACTCTAGCAAACACACAATGAGAGAGGTTATAACCATAAATAAGGTAAAGAGTCAACCCCTTCTAGTCTTACTAATTGCATAAAGTGATATCAACCCTATTATGAAGAGCACTACTATGTTGAACCCCTTCAGTGGATGTCCTGCAAACCAAAGTGCGCCTATACCATTTGGTATCCCAAGCCATGCTAGGTATCTACCAAGTGTATTGAAGAGCGGTGCCATAGGTATTGTGAATATGAGGAGGTTAAGTAATCCTATCCTGTTCTCAAATAACCTGTTGCCAAAGAGGGCAAGTACGAGCAACCATGTTACTGCTACATGGAACCAGCTCCCGGGACTTAGGTGGGCATTCTCCAACCCTCTAGGCGTACCTTTTACAGGAGCAGTTCCTATATACTCATCTGGGTATGGCCCTGGATATGGGGAGCCTTCTGGCTGCTTGTATGTGACTGTAGTATAAGGGGTTGTATCATATGCTAGTGCTATATATGCTCCTGTACCAACCAGTATTGCAAGTATGGATAGGCATATAACCACTGAGAGCCTTATTGATGATGCTAGTGTGATGTGTTGTAGTAACGGAGACTCTCCAGAAACAGATCCATGCTTATACTCTTCATTGCTCTTACTCCTACCAGCAACGAATATTGCAGGGATTGAGAGGAGTAATAGTGCATAGTATATACCTGCTGGAATTACCCATACAAAGCTATGTAATGCAAGCAGGTTGAATAGGAGCAGTCCAATAAGTATTGCAGGGAGAGAGATGCACATAAGTCTGTATGCCAATCTGAATACCCTGCTACTAACATTGAGTATACTCATAGCAAGAAGTATGAGCATAGCACTTGTAGCAATCATTGCAGGATGTGTATGCAACTGAACTAGCGCAGCGGGTTCTATTGGTGTATTGGTAACCTTGAATATCCCAGTAAGTGCAAAGCCTACTAGCACTCCAGCAGCTATGGTTAGTGTTGGTATGAGGAAGATCTTCCTTGGTACATAAACATCAGATATCAGATCGAACCTTGACTGCTCAGGTTTACTGTATAGATATGGTATCTTCACCCCTGCAGCAGACAAGCCTACAAACATTAGAGATGAGAACCCTAGAACTTCAAGTAGAGATGCACCAATACCAAGTATGGGTAGCTCATAATATGTCTGTACTATGTCCTCACCAGTGAAGAGCCATATCTTAGGTCCTCCTACCTCATAGTAACTTGCAATCATGCCTATCCAGAGTACTGGTCCTATGAATGTGCCTATGGTTATAAGCCTCTTCACTGTTGGCTTAAGGCTTGCATAAGGCATAAGTATTGCTGCTACCATTATCAACACACTCCACCATGCAGTATGAGCATGCCCCAACTTCTCCCATTCTGGTACTGGTTTACCCCATGCACTTGCACCCCATATGCCTAGCATACCTACTAGAGTACCTGTTGCAAGTGAGAGTGTTGATGCTATGAACAATGGTATGCTCAGACCTAGTCTTATATCACCATCGAGTTCAATAACTCTCCCCTTCATCTATCTATATATTATCTTAGTAGATATTAAAATATTATGTGGATTCTCATGATTAAAAATAGAATAATTATATTTTATTAGAGATAAGTCTAGAGGATCTGGATAATGCTAGAGCACCAGCAATGATGCCAAGTATAGAGCCTATTATGAAACCTCCCATGCTCAATAGGCTTACTATGGATGATGCAAGTATAAGTATACTCCATTCCCTGTACCCATACCCTTTACTGCCAAGCATTATAGAGCCTAGTAACACAAGGGAGCCAGATACTAGCCCAACTATGCTTGCATATGGTATGCCTAGATACTGCAATTGCCACTGTCCTGACCATCCATAATACATGCCCATCATCCCTCTACCCTGCATCATCATACCCATACCTGCTGGCATATAGTACCATACGAGGGGTAGTAATGCACCTGTAAGTATCAGTGCTCCAGCAATCACAGATAGCACTATGGGAGCACTATAACCAACCTCTCTCTCCTCTGATGCCATGATAATGATTACACTAGCATGCTTTTAAACTGATATGTAGATTCTTGTATATGAGAATTGATGGTGCCTTATTTTTATTTATTTATTGATTGATTGCTATTTATTGAGTTCATCCAGAGATTGTATAGAGACCTTCTTCAACTCAGCAAAGCGCATCCTCTCAACACTGTAGTATATGACCTCTCCTCTACGCTCTATAACAGCAACTATAGGCTCTTTGCCCATACTCCATATCTGCTCAACCATCCTGCTGAGATCATCTATCTTAACCTCCCTACCCTCGTTAAGCCCAAATACGATGTATCTTGCTGACTTTATGCTATACTCACCTCTCTCATATACCCTAAAATCATTGCCGAACCCAAAGCCTTCCCTTGCAACATAGCCTCTACTTCTAAGATCTCTATAGATGAGGAACTTCGTCCATATACTTGGATCATGTTTGAGTGCCTCGCTAACCAGTTCATGGAAACTCAGAGTATCCCCATCCCTTCTTCTTACAATCATCCTCTTGGTGTAGAGTAGGTATAATGCCTCATACATGTACAGGAAGTATCTTCCATCTTTCTCATCTCTATCCCCATAGCCTTTCCTCCTCAACTCTTCCATAGCATCTGGATCATCTACAATAACCTTATCATCCTTGAGCATGGCAAGTATCTCTCTACCCTCTTCTTCACCTCCCCCATTCTCTACCGCCTTTCTCTCCCTTCGCATGGGCTTTAACTTACACGATCATAATTTAAAGTTAAACGATAGGATTAAATTCACTGTTGTAAGAGGTATGGTTATGAAGGGTAGGAACTACAGGGCTGCCGTAGGCATGGCATATGCTAGGAGGGAGTATATAGCAGGAGTTCCTCAGCCAAAGATAGCAAAGTTCACTGGAGGCGTTGCTGGAGAATACAGCCACAAGGTTATGCTTGTGTCTGATGATGGTAGGGCACAGATAAGGCATAATGCTCTAGAGGCTGCTAGGGTTGCAGCAAACAAGATACTTCAGAGCATAGGGGAGAGTTCTTTCTTTAGTGTACTCAAGGTATATCCTCATATAGTGCTTAGAGAGAATAAGATGATAGCAGCTGCAGGTGCAGATAGGCTTCAGGAGGGGATGAGGAGAGCCTTTGGTAAGCCAGTTGGGTTAGCAGCAAGGGTTGATAATGGTCAAACGATAATCGAGGTTTATGTGAATGAGCAGCATGTAGAGAAAGCAAAGGAGGCATTAAGGGTAGCATCTAGCAAGTTGCCCATAAAGACTAGGATAGTAGTTGAAGAGGTTAGCAAGTAAGTATTTAAAAAAAGATCTGATGGTAGATTAGATGGTGTCAAGATAACCACTTCACTCTTATAAAGTTGTAGAATAGCATGAATGCTTCCATGAATACTTGTATACTCTTGATACTTGCATTGTATGGGAATCTATTATAGAACTGCCTTAACCTACTCTTCAGTATACCGAAACCATCTCTCAATGCTGTTACGTTCACCAAATGTAACATATCTGTACTCTAATCCTAATGAATCTAATGCTGATCTATACCATGGTCCTTTATCTACAAGTATACATCAATGGCTTATCTGTACAGTACTCTAATACCTTCTTAAGTATAATCTCTCTCTGCATCTATACTGCTCCTTGTGAATGAGCATCTTACTGCTAGTACTTCTTTTATTTGCTATCTACATCCCTAGCAGCCCATACAAATACAAATTCGTTACCAAGCTTTACCTTTGTCTCATCTACAGCTACTGCTCTTCTATACCTCTTCTCAGTCAGGTATAGGTAATGCCTTCCTTAATGCATTGTACCATAGTCTAACAGATTCATGGCTGAATCTACCAAGCATAGATACCTTCCTATATGATAGACCAGACTGGTAGATCAAACCTGCTATAACCTTGATATCTACTGGTACCTTGTTACGCTTGAATACCTTCTTCTCTTTAACCATTGCTACTATGCTATCTATCATACTGTAGATGAGATAGGTAGGGTAAGCAATATACTTACTTACAAATAAAATAAATATGATCTTTAGGTAAGTTCTTATCTTGACATCATCTATTGTGTAACAAGCAAAACATATATAGTTACTCAGCATATATTTATACCTCATGAAGAAGAGACTTGAAATACCAAATAGAAGAATTTTATTGCAATACTTTAATATGGAGGGGGAGGGAAGATGTATAACTATGATAAAGTAGCAGATTTTATAGATTATACAAACAAAGAAGAATGGAAGAATTATATAAACAATTTTCTTATACCTTTGCGTAATAATGCGTTAGTCATCAAAGAGTTCTACCAAAATCTGAAGAACGAGTTTAATGATCTTCCTCTAACTAGTGTAGATGAGAAAGATCTGCCCCTTTTGTTAGGGGGTATCGACTTAACTGAGAAAGAGATTTATAAAAAAGAGAGCTTAGCCGGATTCTATAAGAGATTGTTTGGTTTACAGATCAGTGATATTCAATATCTAAAGTTAGAAGGTAAAATTACAAAAATACCAGTCAAAGTTGAGGAAACATCATTTATTAGATTCGTTAACGAGATATACGAGTCTGCTGAACGAGCAGTTACTAATCAGAGACTAGTTGAACCAAATGAACCTGAAGTGGATTATACAGTACTTAAAAGAGATCCTAACAAACTTAAAGAACTGATTGAAGGCCTTTACCATGCTGCATTGAGCATTTCGATCAACTATAATTATTATACATTCTTCTTGTGGTCTATAAGACAGATACCTTACAGATTTATGAAAGAAGCATATCCTAAAATAGATCAGATAATTGAGTTTTTAGAGGAAGAATTTGGTTTGACACAACTTAGTTGGCATCCTGATATTACTCAAGAATATAGTATATACAACGATTATACGCTATGGGGTTGGCCTGAGTATGAATTTATTTCTCGTAAACCCGGTATATCTTTTGGAGGATCTATATGTAAATTAAATATAGCCATATGGAAGCACATAAGTAGGTCATCTCCGCTTGAAGAGATATTTAAAGAATATTTTACAGTTTTCCCCTATTTAAAAGATGAATATGAAAATAAGGTTAGAAATATGCTTGGTAACACGTCTCCTCAATCTATGCGGATTGAGTATAGAGGGATCACAGTAAAAGACTCTAACTTAACAATATTTCATAGATTAGACGAGATATCACCGTATCTTTTTACAGGTTTAGTAAGAATCTATCAGCATGGTACCTATTCTGGTATTTCTTATCTTAACTTGGATAGCTATGAAAGTTAAGGGGTGGACACATGCAAGAAGAGCAAACAACAAACAAAGAGGAATATAAGAAGGTAATGGCTGAAGAGGAGAAAGGTGAAGATAAAAGAGACGATAAAAAGAAAGAAGAGACCAAAACTATTCACAAAACAGAGCAGGTAGTATCGCCTGTAATACATAGTAAAGTAGAAGCAAGCAGAGAAATTCCTGAAACTGAAAAAGAAAGAACCATCAGGCCTATGAAAAGAGTAGCTATACCAATAGTTAAGATAGAAGATCCTCCTAAACCTTCAATACAATTTGCATTCGATACGAATATTAAAGAAATCCCAAGACTTATACTACCAAAGGTTAAAGTTCCTATTATTAAGATAGAAGATCCTCCTAAACCTTCAATACAATTTGCATTCGATATAAATATTAGAGAGATTCCAAGACTTATACTACCAAAGGTTAAAGTTCCTATTTATAATAAGCAAAAAACGATCCTTCTTCCTAGGTTTCGTTTAGAATATTTTGATTCAACTATCAGCGAGCAACTTAAAGAAGATTTAAAGAGAATTGAAAAGATCTACGAGAAGACTGAGAACGGTACTGCCAATAAAGGGAATAGAAAGATAGAAGCATCTATTATACCTATCATAAGGTTAGAAGAGCCTATATCTTCTAAGCAAAGACAACTAGATAAGGAGATACCTAAGCTTATCTCCATATCAGAAGAACCTCCAACTAGAGATAAGCCAGATATTCTACTTGATAAGGAGATACCTGAAAGGAACATCGATTCCCTCACTAAGATGCAAGAACATGAAGAGCTTGAAACAACTAAGTTAGTACAGGGCGGGGCAGCTCCTGGCAATGGCGATGGTACATCTGATACAATGCCGGATATCTTCGAGTTAATCTTTGAAGGTGGGAATGGGTGTGGGCATAAGATTAGAAGTAAGGATAAAAAGGTAATACTATTTCTAGATAGCAACGATAATAGTTATATCCGCTTCTTAGAGGAACTCTATAATAGGATTTATCATGAGATAGAAGGTAGGGAATTAAAGCATCCACTAATTATCTCTAAGTATGATGAATACTGGAAGAATAAAGTTGAGAAGCAGCTGGATCCCTCAGATACGATAATAAGAATAGAGCTTGATTATAAGGAAGGCGATAATAAATATCCGTGGGAGAATATAGATGATAATGAACTAAAAGGTAGATTTGATGCATTCTTTACTGGAATAGGATTCATTATATTCAGAACATCTAATCGGGATATGTTTAACAAGTATAAGAAGAAACTAGAATCTATAAGAAAAGCGCTTAACAATGGATTCAAACTTATCGTCTTGGAGGCAAAACCCCTTAATGAAAGACTTGCCAACCTTCTATGGGGGTATGCATTAGATGATGCTGATAAGCTAGCTGCTAAATTTGATACTGTATTTAATGATGCTAGGGATGCATTCGAGAAGAAACTAAGTAAGATTAAAGATGAAGAGGGAATATTTGAGATAGTTACAAATCGCTCGTTAGAAGTCAAAGAGTCACCCCTTCATTATTATATCAAGGTATTCTTAGTAAGCTATCTGGTTCGTAAACTAAGAGAGAAGGGTGAGAAGCTAACAACTATTTCAGAGATAAAAGATAAAATATTAGTAGAAAAAAATCTTGATAGTGTTATCCCTGATATTCGGGTAGGTAATGAAGTATATGAAGTAGAAATATTATTTGGAGAAGGAGTAAATGCTATGAAGAAGATAGATGAGACTATTGAGAAGTACGAGAATGTTTCTTCAATCAAGATAAAGAAGATTAATGTGGTTATGGATAACTTAGGATTCTTCTTGCATCTAAACGATCTAAAGAATAGAAAGGTACACCTAGGTGATAGAGTTGAATTCTATACTTTAGATATTAAGAATAGAGAATTAATATCTCTTGATGAGTTTATTAAAAGACTAAAGGATGAAATAGGGCTGTTAGATCAGATAAGAGAAAAAGTTACTAAATGATCTAAAAATTTATTAATAAAGCAAGATTCTTTATAGTCTTTAGAGTATTTGCAGGTTATATGTTAGGTATTACATTGGCTGTTATTGTTATGAGAATATAGCAATATTGTGCTATTTTTATCAAAAAGTCACAGTAAAGGTAAACGTAGTTCTCTATCTTGCTAAACGCGTATCAAAAATGAAAGGTCTTGGGCATATTAAAGCTTGCTACACAAAAGGTAGTGTTAAGCGCCCCCTCTTGATGGTATAATATTGTAATGTAATGTAACCCTTATGCAGTAGGTTCTTATCTGAACATCTATCAGATGTCAAGTTAATACCTCTATCTGGATTTATAAAGAAGCTTAAACATTTAATAACTTCTACCAATTAAAAACAAGTATTTGGTATGACTTTAATCCTTGCTTTGAAATGGATAGTTAATGAGAAGGAGGGTGTAGTGGTATCATCTGACTCCAAGGTAACAGTTGGTCCTATAAGCTATGAGACTAGGAAGGTTTATCCAATCTATCTAACTGTTGGCGAAGATACTGTGCCACTTGCTATTGCTGGAGGGGCTGGCGATGCCTCAATAATTAAGCAGAGTTATAGGATATGTGAGAATATCCTTAAGAATCTAGCCAGTAAGGAGTGGAATAACACAACACCAACATATGAGCAGTTTGAGGATGCTGTAAATAGGATAGAATCAACACTTATCTCTAGGTTCAGGGCATTACGTGAGGAGGGTCTTAATATAAGCTTCAATATGATTCTAGCAAGTGTGGACAGTAATGGAAAAGCATCCATCTATACATTCGATGAGCGGGGTTTAGCTGAACCAGTGCATGACAACCCTGGATTTGCAGTTATAGGCACAGGGTTCTTCACAGGAGGGAATCTACTCCTTAGGCTTTTGGGCTATGATCACGAGGATGGTTATGCATTGGATATAGGTATGCTATCAACATTCATAATAGATATTGTTAGTGAAATAGATCCTGCAGTTGGCTCATTTGTTGGGGAGAGCTACTACATGAGGGTAGATAGTGGAAATGTAGTTCTTGGTACACTAAAGGAGGAGGCTATAAAAGAGTACAAGGAAAAGGCAAGGCAGAGGAAGGAAGTGTTCAGAAGGATATGGAGGATGTGTGATGTTGCAGGGGAGCAGAAGGTCCTTAAAAAGATAGAGGAATTAGAAGAGGAAGAGCAAAAGGAAGAAGTCGCATGAGATAGGGGTTAAAGTACATACCTTCAAATTTGTTGTATAGTTAGCTGACTCATTAAGGTCTGGACAATCTTTCGCTATGAAGATACTAGCCCTCTGTACATTGGCAATCCATCCTAAAATATTGAAAGGTATAATACACAGACTTTTTGTATGTGTGATGGTCTAACTTCATATCTGGGATACTGCATAAAGTAAAACATTATTTGGGGCTAAAGGAGTATTGGATTAATGGTGAATCGTGATACTAAGAATAACAGGTTAGTGGTTGAAGGCAAGACATGTTGATAAAGAGGAGAAGGTTAGAAGGAATGTGTTATAGGTACTGCAGTAGTAGATAATAACATATCCAATACTTCCTTCTTATTCTTATCCTTTATCAATCACTTATTATATCACCATATACACACTCTATACCCAACTCCTTAGCCTTATCTACTGCCTCCTTATCTATATGGACTGTAACTACTACTAACCTTCTTACACTTGCTCTATACATATTCTCTATAACTGGCTTTATTGCATTAACCTTCTCATAAAAGACTACAATATCCTCTAGCACTAGAAGCGTATATAAGGCTATTTACTACAACAGGTTCTATACATTTCTTATATTGTGTGAGTCTTGCTTAATTATGCTTTATTACATAACTATTAAATCCGCAAAGTATGTACTGATATAGGCAATAGATAAGCGTATCTCATAAATCCAGCATGATTATAGTGCTGGTAACGTTAAGGGATGAATATATATCCTCTAGTTATGCAACGAAGCATATTATAATAGTAAGCAAGGGAGTAGAGAGTAAGATGAAGGCTAGAAAGGCAATAATTATGGGAGCTGCTGGAAGAGACTTTCATAACTTCAATGTCTTCTTCAGGGATAATCCAGCATACAGAGTAATTGCATTTACAGCAGCACAGATACCATATATAGAGGATAGAGTTTATCCTCCAGAGCTTGCTGGCTCTCTATACCCTCAAGGTATACCCATCTACCCTGAGCATATGCTTGAAGAGTTGATAAGGCAGCATAGTATAGATGATGTGTTCTTCTCATACAGCGATGTATCCCATGAGCATGTAATGCATATAGCATCAAGGGTACTTGCTGCTGGAGCATCATTCACACTCTTAGGTCCAAGGGATACCCAACTTAAGGCAAGGAAGCCAGTTATTGCTGTAGTTGCAACGAGAACAGGGGCTGGCAAGAGCACCATAACTAGGCTTGTAGCAGATGTTATAAAGGAGGAGGGGTTGAAGCCAGTGATAGTTAGGCATCCAATGCCATATGGTAGATTCTACCCTGTACAGCACTTTAAGAGCATGGATGATCTATCAAGGTACGAACTTACTCTAGAGGAGGAGGAAGAGTACATAGTGCATCTAGAACATGGGTATGAGGTGCTTGCTGGTGTTGATTATGCTAAGGTGCTTGAGGAGGCTGAGAGGCATAGTGATATCATATTATGGGATGGGGGGAACAACGATATGCCATTCTATAAGGCAGAGCACACAATAGTTGTTACAGATGCTACAAGGGCAGGGCATGAAATGCTCTACCATCCTGGAGAAGCAAACCTTAGAGGAGCAGATACCATAGCCATAAATAAGATCAACCTCGTTGATGAATCTACAGTCAAGGGTATAGTTGAGAGGTGTAATGCTATAAACCCAGATGCACGCATCTTCCCTGTAAGGTCTGAAGCATACATTGATGCTCCAGATAGAGTGAGAGGTAAGAGGGTTGTAATAGTTGAGGATGCACCGAGTGTAACACATGGTGAGATGCGTGAGGGTGCAGGCTCATACATTGCTAGGATGCTCAACTGTAGTATAGTAGATCCAAGGGCTTATGCTGTAGGTTCTATAAGGGATTCTTACAACAAGTATCCATGGATAGGCAATGTAGTACCAGCACTAGGCTACAGCAAGGAGCAGATGCTTGAACTTGAGCATACCCTTAATGCTGCTGATTGTGATGCTATAATACTTGCTACACCAGCAGATATAACAAGGAGGCTAAGGATAAATAAGCCAGTTGCAAGGGTAAGGTTCACTGCTATAGATGCTAACAAACCTGGGTTGAGAGAGCATCTGAAGGATGTTGTTATGAAGATGATACATAAGCATGGATGATCCAACAATTAAGTGATTGCAGTGGTATTAGTTATCTGTTTATTAATAGGTTAGTTAGTTGGTTGGCTAGTTGGCTGGCATAGCATATGCTATAAATAGTTAAGAGCAAATAATAAAGATGTGGGGGGCAAGAACAACAAGAACATAGACAAGGCTGCATCTATACTGAACTACATACTAGCCAACATGGGAGATATGAACGATGGGCTTAGTGATGATGAGGAGATAGAGTTCATGTTATACCTAACAGAGAGGGTTGCCAAACTCTATGATGTTGATGTTGAGGAGTTGATCAAGGTACAGGCCATACACATACGTGAGGCTAAACTTGTGGTAAAGATGCTTGGGGAGTTCTTTGTGAGTGTGAAGAAATAAGAATATGGCATGTATCATTACCTTAGCCTAGTAGTCATAACCATCACTTGTCTAACAGGACTTTGGTGCGATCGGCGGGATTTATAGTTTTCTGTTCAAATCTTTATAGATTTCATATCTGAACAAGGTCCAAAAGGCTAAGAACGATATAGAAGTAACTAATATTTATATTTGTCTCTAGTTGCTCCTATTACTACTGTTATTGCTACTACTATTATTACTACTATTGCTATTGCCATTTGATCTCTAATCCGTTGTACCTTCAGAGGGTACAACGGTTACGCTAGCGATATCGTTAACGATATCAGTATTACTTTTGTTATTGTCAGTGAAGGAGAAAGAAGAAGAGGAGGAAGATAGGAAGACAGCATCCTCTATTATATTGGAGCATTGCTAGCACCTTAACCTATCCCCATTCCTTGCCCTTATCATCAATAGATAATCGTTATTGTTGTTACTCTTCAAGTAAATGAAGTGTTGTACTTTGCTGTCAATGCCGTCAACAAGGCTACTTTGCTATCGATGCAGGCTAATACAAGTAGTATGGTAATGCGCTAGCAGTAGTTTCTGCCTTATCATATCAGCATAAGCATAGAATATACAGTTCTTGCTATATCATGCTTCCTTAGATGAGGCTATGCTTAATATCTTCTCTGACCTTTGTTTAGCATGTAAGGCAAAGAGGATGCTAGTATTACTAGTGGTATTGGTAGTATTAGTATAGGTAAGGGTTATTATGGTCATAATAATAGTAGTAATCTTCCTATACAACTAGCATTATAGAAGTGTATGGCATAATGAATGTGTATAGTTATGGTTGCTGAGTTACATACTATGAGTCACATACTATCTTATATAGAAGCTCTGCTATATAATATTAATGAAGAGAAGTGATGTGAATAACAACTTCAACAAAGTAGGTGGATCAAAGAAAAGAAGAGAGACAGTAACATCCGCTACACTTCTAGGTATGGTATTTGTACTAGCATCTATAACAACACCATTTTATGGAATAGGAAACAGTAACAGTGCCTATGCACAAGGTTCAGATCAAATAGTAGACTTCAATGGAGATGGTTATGAAGATATTGCAATAGGTGTACCATTTGAGGAGTTCGGAACATTAACAGATGCTGGCATTATTAATGTGTTATATGGCTCATCCTCAGGCTTACAGGCATCATCACCAGCAGATCAGACATGGAGCCAAGATACTTCTAGTGTAAAAGATGT
>VAPR01000590.1_pt1 | contig 22697 bp, 25 predicted proteins | sample 3380701 | NCBI WGS metagenome assembly VAPR01 (sample SAMN11536904, study PRJNA540576) | hot springs metagenome | isolation source: hot spring wet sediment | place: Spain: Lobios | collected 2014-01 | reverse complement strand
TTATAATATATATTATAATATAAAAAAATGGGTATTTATAATTTTCAAAAAATAGAGAAAAAATGGCAAAAAAAATGGCAAAAGGGAAATTTTTCCTTGTGGCGAGTAAAAGATTTTCTTAAAAAACCTAAAATTTATATTTTAGATATGTTCCCTTATCCTTCTGGTGACGGTCTCCACGTTGGTCATGTTGTGGGTTATACCGCCACTGATATCTTAGCGAGATTTTATCGAATGCAAGGTTTTAATGTTTTGCACCCAATGGGTTTTGATGCTTTCGGTTTACCAGCAGAAAATTTTGCTATTAAGATGAAAAAAAACCCGATAACTTTTGTTCCAAAGTATATTGAACGATATCGTAAACAAATGAAATCTTTAGGTTTTAGTTATGATTGGCAAAGAGAAGTTTCAACAATTGATCCGGAATATTATAAATGGACTCAATGGATGTTTCTAAAAATGTACGAAAAGGGATTGGTTTATGAAAAAGAAGCGCCAATTAATTTTTGTCCTTCATGTAAAACTGGGTTAGCTGACGAAGAAGTAATCGGTGGGAAATGCGAAAGATGTGGTAGTCAGATTGAGGTTAGAAATTTAAAACAATGGCACATCAAAATTACTGCTTACGCTGATAGATTATTAGAAGATCTTAACGAAGTTGATTGGCCTGAAAATGTTAAAGAAATGCAAAGAAATTGGATTGGAAGAAGTGAAGGTTATGAAATTACTTTTAAAATTGATGGCTTTTCAGAATCTTTAGAAGTTTTCACAACAAGATTGGATACTCTTTTCGGTGTTACTTTTATTGTTTTATCAATTCATCACCCTTTAGCTCTTAAGATAACCAATTCTAATTATTTTTATCATGTTGAAAATTATATTCAAGAAGAGATTAAAAAAGAAAAATTTGGAATTTATGAAAAAGAAATAACTGGTGTTTTTACCGGTGCTTATGCTCTTCATCCTATTACTCAAAAAAGAGTTCCCATCTGGATAAGTAATTATGTTCTTGCTCATTATGGCAAGGGTGCTTTAATGGGAGTTCCAGCCCACGATGAAAGAGATTATAATTTTGCTAAAAAATTTGGTTTAGAAATAATTGAAGTTATAAAACCAGAAAATAAAAAAGATTATTCCTTACCATTTACCGAAGATGGGGTTTTAATTAATTCAGGTGAGTATTCTGGCCTTTTAAGTAAAGAAGCAAGAGAAAAAATTGGTGGAGATTTGGAAGAGAAAGGTCTAGCCAAAAAAGCTGTTTATTATAGATTAAGAGATTGGATTTTTTCAAGGCAAAGATATTGGGGAGAACCAATACCTCTAGTAAGATGCCCAAAATGTGGAATAGTTCCTTTAAGTGAAAAAGATTTACCTTTAAAATTGCCAAAAGTTAAATATTATGAACCAACAGGAACCGGTGAGTCTCCATTGAAAAACATAAAAAAATGGGTTAAAACAAAATGTCCGAGATGTAAAGGTCCAGCTGAAAGAGAAACCCAGATAATGCCTCAGTGGGCTGGTTCTTGTTGGTACTACTTAAGATATATTGATCCAAAAAATAAAAAAACTTTTGCTGATTATAAAAAGTTAAAATACTGGTTACCTGTTGATTTATATGTTGGTGGAGTTGAGCATGCCGTTTTACATCTTCTTTATGCTCGATTCTGGCATAAATTTTTATACGATTTAAAACTTGTTCCAACCAAAGAACCCTTTCAAAAATTATTTAATCAAGGTTTAATTTTAGGCCCTGATGGTCAAAGAATGTCTAAGTCAAGAGGAAATGTTATAAACCCCGATGATGTTATTAAAGAATATGGAGCTGATAGTATTCGAATGTTTGAAATGTTTTTAGGACCTTTAGAAGCAGAAAAACCTTGGTCAACCGAAGGAATCAATGGTGTTTTTAGATTTTTAAATAGAGTTTACGACCTAGCTAAAAAGATTAAAAAAATAAGAAGATCAAAAAGAATATTTAAAGATGAAGAAGTTGAGTTAGCTTTAAATCAGTTTATTTACGATGCTACCGAAGGAATTAAAAGCTTAAGGTTTAATGTTGTTATCGCTAAAATGATGATTTTTGAAGATTTATTGAGGAAAAAACTTCAAGAAAAACCCTCTCCTTATCTTCGTGAAGTATTTTTAACCTTTATTAAAATTCTTTTTCCTTTTGCTCCTTATTTATCTCAAGAAATATGGTCACTTTTAGGCAAAAAAACATTTTTGGATTATGAAAGCTGGCCTCAATATGATGAAAAACTTTTAAAGAAAAAAACTTATCAAATTGTAATTCAAGTTAATGGTAAAAAAAGAGGCATTTTAGAAACTGACAAGGAGCATTTAACCGAAGAAGAAATTAAAGAAAAAGTTAAAAATCTACCTTTGTATCAAAAATATCTTAAAAATAAGAAAATAAAGCAAATCATTTTTGTTAAAAGTAAAGTTATAAACTTTGTTGTTTAATGAAAACTAAAACAATTGGTCAATTAGCTGAAGATATTGCTGTTGATTTTTTAATTAAAAAAGGTTATAGAATTCTTGAAAGAAATTGGCGCTTTAAAAATTTTGGTGAAATAGATATTATTGCTTTTAAGAAAGATCTTTTAAACTTTGCTGAAGTAAAAGCTTTAACCGAAGAAAAAGAATTTATACCCGAATTTCATTTTAATATAAAAAAATTTAAGAAAATTAGTAAATTAGCTAATTTTTATAGCAATAAATACAATTATCAAAATTGGATTATTTCATTAATTGCTATTATTTTAAACAATAAGCCAGAAATTAGATATTATGAGAACATCAAAAAAGAAGATTTGGAAAATAACTAGTTTGATTTTAATGGTCTTAATTATTTTTGTTGGTTATAGTTATTTTCAAGAATCCAAGAAAAATTTACTATATAAAAAAGATTTAGAAATCATTAAAGGTTCGGTTGAAAAATACAAAAAAGAAAATTTAGAAATTAGAAAGCAAGTTTTAGCTAATCAAGATCCTTTAAGCCAAGAAAAATTAAGAAAAGAAAAATTTGGTGAAGCCTTAGAAGGAGAAAACGAAATTTTTGTTTCTCCAGAAGTTTTAGACTCAATAATTTTACCCTTTTAAATTAATTTTTCCTTTCAAAATTAAACTTCGACAATCTTTGCAAACTAAAAATCTTTTATTATTCAAAGTTAAATATTGTAAATTTGGTTTTTGAAAATATTTCTTAACTGGATTATATTGCCCTCTAAGCTTTTTTCTTTTAATACTAACTTTTCTACCTTTATGACAAATTTGACAAACCCTCATTTTTAAAAAGTATATTTTAAATTGACTTCATCTTCTAAGGTTATTTCCTCCAAAATTCTTGCTTGAGGAAAATTTTTACTAATATTAAATTTTAATTCGTTTAATTTTTCTTTATTTGTTCTTAAAGAAAAAATTAAATTACCGTTTTGATAATTAATATCCTGAAATTCTGATATTTTAATTATATCCTTAAATTGATAAATTTTAGCTAATATTTCAGGATTTAAAACATCTCGGGCTTTTAAAAGATAATTCAAATTTTCTTCATCTGAGCTATAAACATTGGTTTTTTGTTTTTCTATTGCAATTTTTGCCTTTTCTTTATTAAATTTGTAATAAAAAGTAAAAAATAAAGCTGAAGAAAATATTGACAGTAAGATTAAATAACTAGTTAAAAAAATAATTATATTTGGTAAGCGATTAAAAAAATAGGCAAAATAATTTTTAAAAGGAAGAAAGTCAACAATATCTTTGTTTTTAAAAAGATAATTAAATATTAAATTAGAACCATCAAGAATAATATTGTCGTAAGTGACTTCAAAAAAAGTTACTGGTTGACTAAACTCAGAGACATCTATTTTTTCTTTACCAATAAAAAAGAATATTTTTGTTTTTGTTGTTAAATCTTTTTTTAAAAAATTATAGATTTTTAAAATTATTGAGTTAATATTTGATTTTTGATCATTATAATCCTCAATAATTAATTTTTCAATAAGAAAATTTTTAATTAAAAAAGCAAAAATATTATCTCTGGAAAGAAAGAAAATTAAATATTCTTCGTTGAATTCTATAAAAGATCTATTAATTAAATATTGAAAAAACACTTCAGGTTCTGTGGTAATAAAAAGAGGAACCAAGTTGTTTCTTTCGGTAATTTGTAAAATTTTTTCAATTAAGCTCTTATCAATTAAAAACAATGAGAAATTTGTTTGACTGCCAATTGGTTTAAAGCCCTCTTCTTTGTAATAAAAAACATAATTTTCAATTGGTAAGGGCAGATTTGTTTTTAAGTAATTAAAAACAGTTTCTTGAGTTTTTGAAGTCTTAGCAAGGCTTATTTTTTTAAAAATAATATTAGGTAAATCTAATATAATCCCAAATTCTTTAATTTTAAATTTTTCTATAAGTAACTCTAATGCTGAGCCTAAATTGATTACCTTTAATATTCCATCTTTATAAATATCAGCTTCAATTTTCGATCTCTTTAAAACTTTAATCCTTGATTTTTCTTTATAAATTTGAAGATAATCTATACTTTTATTCTGGATTAAAATAAGATTGAAATATTTTTCTTGAAATAAATCTATTTTCATTTTGATTTATGCCAAAATTCTATTTTAACAAACCTTGCTTCTGGTTTTGGTAAATAAAATTGGTCGAAACCGATAATTTTTTCGTTTAATAAGTAAATGTAATAAGGATTTAAAAGAAAAACATTTTTATTTAAATTAACAATTTCTTTTTCAATTTCACTTAAGCTGTTATTTATTTTTATTTGGGGATCATTAATTAAAAGTTGCAATTTTTTTTCTAAATTAAGATTCTCAATATTATTAATATTATAACCAACATTTGAGAAAAAAGAAGAAATTTCAGGTGGATGAGAATATTCAATCCCATATAAAATACCTTGAAAATTTTTATTTTTTATTGTTTCAAAAATATCTGTTGGTTCAATGAAAGAAAAATTAATAAACAATTTCTCTCTTAAATAGCGAGCAATATCAGGATAAAAATATGAAGAAGGTACCAATATCGTAACCTCGGAACTTGTTGATGAAAACCCTTGGTTGTTGATTGGTAATTCAGAGATTTGAAAAACTTTTCTTAAAGTTGGCGAAAAAAGACCCTGGCTTTCTTCAGCAAAACCATTAAAAACATTATTTATTAAGTCTCGTCGATTTATTTTTTGATCTAGGAATTTAATATAACTTGTTTCAATCTTTTGACTATTAAAAAAAATTCCTATTACTCTTGGTAAAGTTATTTTGTAAATTTGGTAATTGAAAGAAATATTGTTAGGTAGTCGAAAGTAATTTACACCTGCCAATCCATCAACTTCTTTTAAAATTAAACTCTCGAAAGCTCTTTTTGTCGAAGGATAGACATAGAAAGAAATTTTTTCCAAATAAGGTTTTGGTTTATAATAGTCATTTCTTTTTAAAGTTAAAATTGTTATTTTATTATCTTTTTTAAGAGAATCAAAAACAAACGGACCGGCACCGATTTTCAAATTTTCAAGATTGAATTTTTCTTCGAACAAACTGCTAGCAAAAATTTTCGCCGGTAAAATTTTTAAATAATTTAAACGATAAAGAAAATAATTATTATTTAAAGCTAATTGAAATTCAGCTTTTTGGTTGTCAATTATTTTTAGGTCAACATTTTTAAAGAAGTTAACTATCTCGGGCTCCCCGTTTTTTTTGAAGGTTTCAAAGGAAAATTTTAAATCATCAGTTGTTATTTTATTTCCATCACTCCAGAAAAGATTATCTTTTAATTCTATTGTCAAAGTTAAATAATCCGGAGAAAAATAAAAATTTTTTAAATATTTGGAAATTATTTTACCATTATCAAATTCAATTAAAGGTGGATAGATTATATTCAAAATCGCCTTTTCGCTATCGTTTTGAGGAGAAAGAGGGTTAAGATTATTAATTGGTTCATATAATGCTTCTCTATAAATTCCTCCATATTTTGGTTTTGAAGATTGATTTAGTTGAAAATAAAAAAATATTAGAATAATTCCTAAAATAAATCCTAAAACTGCTAAAAGGTCATTAATCCTTTTTTCTTGAATGATTTTTTTTAGTTTTAGAAAAAATATTGATATTTTTTTCATCTAATAATTATTTTTAGAATAGAAATTAAAATAAAACCAGCAATTAATAACCAAGTTAAATAATAAATATTTTTTTCAAACCCCCTTCTTTCTAAAAAAAACTGTGTTTGAACACCAAACAAACTACCGCCTTCAGTACCCCTTTGTTGTAATAAAACTAAAATAATAATTAAAATACCTAAAACAACCTGAACAAGACTAAGCATTTTTATTTTATTTTTTTAAATAATTCGCGCCTTTTTCTATGATATTTTATCACAATTTGATGAGCCTTATTATCTAATAATATTATAAAATCTTTTAATTGAGGGTATTCATTTAAATTAATTTTTTTATCTGTTTCATAATAAAGTTCTTTTTTGGGTTTGGCAAAAGCAATAATTTTAAGATTGATATTTTTTTCCTCAACGGCTTTTTTAGCAAATTTTAATTGGATTTTACCACCATCAATTAAAATAAGATCAGGAAGTACCCATTCTTTATGATTTAATCTTCTTTTTAAAACTTCATAAATCATTCTTGGATCATCTGGTTTGAAAACTGTTTTAATTTTAAATTTTCTTAATAAATTGGGTTGATAAATTCCATCAAGAAAAGAAACAATAATACCAACTTTTTCTTGGCCAGAAAAATGAGAAATATCAACTACTTCAATTAAATGAGGATATTTTTCTAAATTTAAAATTCTTTTTAAGCTTTCTAAAATCTTTTTTGTTCGATGTTCAATGAATAACTTTTCTTCTTTAATTAGATTTTGGTTTTCTTCAATTTTTTTTATGGCTAAATAAGCTTTTCTTAGGCTATCAGCTTTTTCAATCTCCTCTTTTTTAAGTAATCTTTTAATTTTTTCTAAAATTTTTTTCTTTAAAATTTTTAAATCTTGAACAAATATTTCTTTAATTAAATTTAAATTTTGGAGATAACTTTTTGTTTGTTTTTGATTAGGTTTTACATTTTTTAAGCAACACCAACCATAGCAAAGCCCTAAATTTGTATTAAGACAACTTCTTAAATGTTTTTCCTGACAGGTGCAAAAAGGAATTTCTTTTCTAATAGTATTTAAGATTGTTTTCAATGAACTTCCTTCGAAAAACGGTCCAATAATTTCTTTAGCCTGAAATTTTTCTGGTTGGTGAGTAATTAAAACCTTTGGTAAAATTTCTTTTGTAAAAACTATGTAAAAATATTTGGTATCATCTCTTAAAAGCTGATTATAAGGAGGATTGAGTTGCTTTATTAAATCACTTTCTTTGAAAATTGCTGAAGTTTCATTTTCTGTCTCGATAAATTCTATTGTTTCAGCTTCTTCTAACAATTTTTTAATTTTTAAAGAATAAGTATGAAAATATTGGGAAATTCTTTTTCTTAAATTTTTCGCTTTGCCAATGTACAAAGGTTTATTTTTTTTATCTTTAAAAATGTAGATCCCAGGATTCTGGGGGATTGTTTTAATATTGAAATTTTTAAGCATTTTATGAGAATTTTAACAGAAATTTATAAAACTTAAATTAGTCAATTTTTGCTTTAAAATTAGATTATGGATGAAGAAATAAAAAAAATCATTCAAGAAAACCTCGAAATTTCTAAAGAATCTTTAAAGATTTTAAAAGGATTTAAAAGAGAAAAACAGATTGCTTTTGTTTTTAAAATAATTTATTGGCTAATTATTTTAATTTTATTGGTTAATGTTTACAATTTTTTAAAACCGTATATTGATAAATTCCAAAATTTATGGCAAACAATTGAAAAAATTCAATCCGGGATGTAGCGCAGCGGCTAGCGCGCCAGCATGGGGTGCTGGAGGTCGCGGGTTCAAATCCCGCCATCCCGACAAATGAAAAACAAAAATATTCTTGAAAGTTTTAAAAATGCTTTTGAGGGGTTGAGATATACTTTTTTGAAGCATCGCAACTTTAAAATATTAATTTTTATTGGTATTTTAGCTATTATTTTTGCTTTTTATTTTAGTTTTAATCTAAATTTTCCTTTGGAAAAATGGTTAATTTTAATCTTACTTATTGGAACGATATTATCTTTGGAACTTTTAAATACAGCAATCGAACTTTTAGCCAATCATATTGCTGAAGAAAAATACGATCCTCATATAAAAATAATCAAAGATGTTTCTGCCGGAGCAGTTTTTTTGCTTTCCTTATTTTCGATTATTTTAGGCATCTTATTGTTTCTTTTATAATTAATTGATGAAATATTTTGCTGATCTCCATTTACACTCAAAATATTCTCGTGGTTGTTCTAAAAATTTAGATTTAGAAAATTTGGTTTTTTATGCTGACTTGAAAGGATTAAAAATTTTAATCACCGGAGATTTTACTCACCCATTGTGGTTTAAAGAAATTAGTCAAAAATTGACTGATGCTGGTGATGGTGTTTATAAATTAAAAAATTCAGAAAGTGATATTTATTTTTTACTTGGAGGAGAAATAAATTCAATTTTTTCTCGTAGAGGAATTGTTAAAAGAATCCATTATGTAGTTATTTTGCCAAGATTTGATTTAGTTGAAAAATTTAATAAAAAACTAGCTCTTTATACTAATTTAGCAAGCGATGGAAGGCCAACTTTAGGTTTAGATATTATTGAGGTAATGAAAATTTTATTTGACATTTACGATAAAGCAATTTTTATTCCAGCTCATATTTGGACACCTTGGTATTCACTTTATGGTTCAGTATCTGGTTTTGATTCTATTTATGAAGCATTTGATGATTATGTTGATTTGGTAACCGCAGTTGAAACAGGTCTTAGTAGTGATCCAGCAATGAACTGGCGCCTTTCTGAATTAGATAAATTTTCAATTGTTTCTTTTTCTGATGCTCACTCTCCTTATCCTCATCGAATTGGCAGAGAAGCAACAGCTTTTGAATTAGAAGCAATAAATTATCAAAATATTTATCAAGCAATGAAAAATTCTGATGAAAAAAATAAAATTTTAATGACTGTTGAGTTTTATCCAGAAGAAGGTAAATATCATTATGATGGTCATCGAAATTGTAAAGTAAGATTTTCTCCTGAAGAAGCTAAAAAAAATAATTATCTTTGTCCTATTTGCGGTAAACAGGTAACAATTGGAGTTATGACTCGAGTAGAAAAATTAGCTCAAAGACCAGCTGATTTTTTTGACAATCAAAGACCAAAATTTATTAAAACACCACCAATTACAGAAGTTTTAGCTCAAATTTTTAAAACTGATCCAACAACAAAAAAAGTTTTGGAGAAATACAAAGAAATAATTCAAAACTACGGACCAGAATTAGAAATTTTGACAGGTAATTATGATAAAGAAAAAATGAAATCAAAAGACCCCTTGCTTTTGAAATCTTTGATGAAAATTGAAAGAAATGAAGTTGTTTTAGAACCAGGTTATGATGGTGAATATGGAAAGGTTATAATTAATTTAGATTCAGAAGAAAAAGAAAAAAGTTTGTTCTAAAATGAGTTTTTTAAAAGCCTTAATTTTGGAAGATTTGATAGATTTTGCTGATTTTTGGTTTCACCATTTACCAAAGAGAATAATAAGGAATTATTTTGACACTCTTTACTCTTTTGATAAATACTTAGGTTTTAAGGCAAATTTAAGAAATTTAACTAAACCTTTGTATGGTGATTATTCAATTGTTGGCTATTTTATTGCTTTTCCTTATCGGCTAATTAGAATTTTTTTTAGTTTTATTTTTTATTTCGCTCTTTTTCTTATTTATATTTTCTTTGTTTTGATAATTTTATTTCTACCTATCTTTTTAGCCATCTATGGAGTTATATTTTAAAAATAGTTTTTTAGAAATCCCATATTATTTAAGAAAATTTTTGTTGGTCTTTAAAGAGGGTTTTAATTTATTAGTTTTTATTTTTGCTTTATCCATTTTTTTATTTTCTCCTTTCTCTTCATTAAAATCAATTTCTCTTTTAATTTTGTTTATTATTTTTGTCCAGTTTTTGAGAAGAAACTCTTCTAAAGAAGATTTACACTTTTTACAAGGAAACAAAGTTAATGTTGATGATTATTTAACTAAAAAGACAAAAAAATTTTTAATCGAAACTATTACTAAAGCAGAAATTTTAAAAATAGACAACTTTTATTATTTTCTTTTGAGGGAGTTTTTAAAAACTAAAGAAATTGATAATCTTTTTTTGAGGTTAGGTGTAGATTTAAATAATTTTAAAAAAGCTTTAGAAAAAAGACAATTTCAATTAAAGAATAAAGATATTTTACCTATTTTAGAAAGTGCTTTTAATTTAGCTAAAGAACTAAATCACCCAAACATAAATATTTTGTTTCTTTTTTATGGTTTAGTAAAAAATGGAGGAGAGGAAATTAAAGAAATTTTTGAAGAATTTGATCTTAAAGATGAATATTTATTAACAGGAATTTTAATGGAAAATTATTCTTCTAAAATAAATTTAAAAAAAATTCCTTTTTCTCAAAATTTAGCTTTGTTTCACAATAAAGTTTCCAAAAGAAGACTTTTAAATAAAGCTTTAACAAGTAAACCAACTAATATTTTAGATGTTTATTCAATAGATTTTACTTATTTAGCTAACCGAGAAAATGCTGGTTTTTTAATTGGTCATAAAAAAGAACTAGAAAAAATAACTAATAACTTAAAAAGAGGTGATAATGTTTTATTAATTGGTGAAGAAGGTACTGGTAAAGAAACAATAATTTTGCACCTTGCTTGGCTTTTACAAAATGATTTGGTTCCTAAAGAACTTTTAGATTATCGTTTAGTGAAGCTTGATTTAGGTTTAATTTATGCTCAAAATAAAGAAAATTTTTTGCCAATTTTGACAAGAATTTTAGAGGATGTTTTAGATTCTGGTTATATTATTTTGTACTTTTCTTATTTAGAAATTATTCTCCTTGAAAAAAATGTTGATGTTATCCAAGCTTTAAATGAAATTTTACTTAGTCGCCAAATCCCTATTATTGCGACAATGACTCCAATAGGTTATGAAAAAAGTCAGACAAGATATAATCTTGATCAATATTTTGAAAAAATAGAGGTTCAAGAATTAACCGAAGCTGAATCTATTTATTTGCTTACTTTAAAAAGTTTAATTTGGGAAAAAACAGAAAAAATAATTATTTCACCTCAAAGTATTTCAACAGCAGTTATTTTAGCAAAAAGATTTATTAAATCAAAACCATTACCAAAGTCAGCCGAAGAAGTTCTTATTGAAGCTTTAACTTTGGCTAAAAAAAATAAACAAAAATATCTTAATCGCGAAGTTGTTCAAGAAATTGTTGCTGAAAAAACAAAAATACCAATAAAAGAAGTTACGGAAGTTGAAAAAGAAAAGCTTTTAAATTTAGAAAACCTAATTCATCAAAGGATTATTAACCAGGAACAAGCAATAAAGGAAATTGCTAGAGTTTTAAAAATTTACCGAGCTGGTCTTGAAAAGAAAAAAGGTCCAATTGGTGCTTTTTTATTTGTTGGTCCAACCGGTGTTGGTAAAACTGAAACCGCCAAAGCTTTAGCAAAAATATATTATGGCAGCGAAGATTCAATGATTAGACTTGATATGGTTGAATTTCAAAATCAAGAAGATATTGATAAATTAATTGGAGCCAAAGATGGTTCTATTTTGGGAAGATTAACAGAACCGGTAAGAAACAATCCTTATAGCTTGATTTTATTAGATGAATTTGAAAAGACTCATCCAACAATTTTAAAAATATTTTTACCTATTTTTGATGAAGGTTTGATTAAAGATGCCCTTGGTCGGGAAGTTGATTTTCATAATACTTTAATTATTTGTACCTCTAATGCTCATTCTGAATTTATTAAAGAAAGCATTGAGAAAGGAGAAAATTTTGATAAAATTACTAATGAACTTAAAAGTAAGCTAACAGAAATTTTTTCAGTTGAGCTGATTAATAGGTTTGATGGTGTGATTGTTTATAAACCGTTGGGCCAAGAAGAACTTTTAAAAATTGCTAAACTGATGATTGATGATTTAAGAGCTGAAGTTTTGTTGAAACATGGATTTAATTTGGAAGTTTCTGAAAAGGCACTTAAAGAAATTGTTCATTTGGGTACTGATCCAATTTATGGTGCTCGACCACTCAAAAGAAAAATAGAAGAAATCATTAAAAATGAAATTGCTAACTTAATTTTAGCTAATAAAATAAGTCGCGGTAATAAAATTTTCGTTGATTTTGAAGAGACTTTTAATTTTCAGATTTTAAATTAAAAAAAATGAAAAAAATAGTTTTAATTTTAACTATCATTATTTTATTTTTATCTTTAATTTTATTTTTTATTTTTTCCAATAAAGCAGTTTTTTTACTTTCGACTAATAGCTCTTTAAATTTCAATAAAGATTTTAGTTTACTTTTGTTAGGCAAACCCGGTCCTGGTTATATAGGCTCTGAAAACACTGATTCAATAATGGTGATTTATTATAATCATAAAAAAAATAAAATTTTTATTATCCCAATACCAAGAGATTTGGTTATTTATGATGAAAGAGGCAATTTACAAAAAATTAATGCTTTATATCCTGAGGGTAAACTAACACTTCTTCTCAAAAAAATATCAGATTTTACTGGTTTAGAGATAAAAAATTATTTAGCCGTTGACCTTGATTTAGTTTTGAAATTAATCGACGAAATAGGTGGCATAGAAATAAATCTTGAAAATCCGGTAACTGATGCAGTAACATTATATACCCTTCCTGTTGGTAAACAAAAAATTAATGGTTATTTAGCCGAATTAGTCATTAGATCTCGATATAATCAAGAAGGAGATTTTTTTAGAATAAAAAATCAAATGAAAATTGTCTCGGCTTTAAAAGAAAAAATAGTCAGTCTAGACTCTAATCAAAAATTATCTTTAATTAGGTTTTTAGAAAGAAATAAATATCATTGGCATACCAATCTAGAAAAAAGAGAGCTTTTAAATCTAATTTTACAAATTAAAGATCTCAAAAAATTGGAGATGATTCCAATTATTGTTGATTTTAATTCAGGACTTTTAAGTAGCAACTACTTTACTGTTTACAACACCTCAAATGTTTATGGTATTTATCCTAAAGATGGAATTGATAAATTTGATAAAATTAAGATTTATATCTGGTCGAAAATAAATGAGAAATTAAGATAAGATGAAAAAATTTTGGTTTTTTCTAAGAAAGTTTATTCCTAAGCCAATTTTGAATTTTTATCATTATCTTGTTTCACTTTTTTTTGCTATTTTAACTGGTTTTCCTTCTCGAAAAATAGTCGTGATCGGTATTACGGGTACCAAAGGGAAATCGACAGTTTCTTATTTAACCTATTATCTTTTAAAAACATTGGGTTTTAAGACAGCTTTGTCATCTTCTGAATTTTTCTTGATTGGTGATAAAAGAATTGATAACAAATCAAGATTAACAATGCCAGGAAGGGGTTTTTTACAAAAATTTTTAAAAAGAGCAGTTGAAGAAAAATGTGAAATAGCTGTTTTAGAAGTTACTTCAGAAGGTCTAATGCAAAATAGACATAGTTTTATAGATTTTGATATTGCTGTCTTTTTGAATCTTCATCCTGAGCATATTGAGCATCATGGCTCTTATGAAGCTTATCGTAATGCTAAAGGAAAACTTTTTAAAGCTTTAGAAAAAAGTAAAACAAAGAAATTTCTTAGAGGTAGTTCTGTTAAAAAATCTCTTGTTGTTAATACTGATGATTTTGAAAGTGATTATTTTTTAAGTTTTCGAGCTGAACAAAAAATAACCTTTAGTCTTGAATCAAGTTTAAATGCGCAGTTCCATCTAAAGCCATCTTCTTATAAGATTAACTCTAAAGGATTGGAAATTGTCTTAGATAACAAAAAATTTTCCTCTTCATTATTAGGCAAATTTAATATTTATAATCTTTTAGCAAGTTTAGCAATTTTAAAAGCTTTAAATCTTCCCTTTGGTGATTTAGATGAAGCGCTAAAAGAATTTAAGGGGCTTCTAGGGAGAATGGAGATAATTAATGCTAAAGGCTTTAAAGTTGTGATTGATTATGCTCATACCCCACATTCAATTGAAGAGGTTTATAAAAATATTCATAGTTTATTTAAACCAAAAAGACTTCTTTGTTTAATTGGTTCTGCTGGTGGTTTAAGAGATAAATGGAAAAGGCCGGTAATTGGTGAAATTGCTGCCAAATATTGTCATTACATAGTTATTAGCGATGAAGATCCTTTTGATGAAGATCCAATGGAAATTATCAAATCTATTGAATTAGGAGCTAAAAAGTATTTAGCTGAATATGAGATTGAAAAGCCAATTGAAATTATTCCTGATAGAAAAAAGGCTATTGAGAGATTGATTGAATTAGCAGAAAAAGGTGATGTAGTTGTAACTATTGGCAAAGGCAATGAACCAACAATTGCTTATGCTGATAAAGCAATCCCTTGGAACGAAAAAGAAGTTGTTTATGCTGCTTTAAAGAATTATTCTAAAATTTCTACTAAAACATCATAGTGAATACCAAATTCTTTTGCTTGCCACTTTGTTGGGAACCATATATCAAGGTGTTCACCATATCGTGGATTCATTTTGTCTTCAACTATAAAGATTTTATCGCCAAATAACGATGGTATTTTAATTTTGGTTTTGAAAGGCAAAATATTCGAAGCAACAATTCCATCCCGAGCTATAGTATTATAAGCAGTAATCCAAGGATCATCATCTGTTTCGTCTGGGCTGGAAGAATAGCCAGTTACAGTTAAATATAGTACTTTTTTTATAGGTTTAGGAGCCAAAAAGGCATTATTTTCAGTGATTAGTTCTGTTTCTGCTGAAGATGGTGAAAAAACATGGCTAAAAAAGATGAAAAAAGTGATAATAATTAGAAATTTCCGCAGTGGTTCCAAGTTAAACATTTTGTTTAAAGATTAAAATTTTGACCATTTAAAAAATCCCCATTTTTGGGGATTTTTTAAATTATACCACAAAATTTTTTACAAGCCAAATGAGCCTTGTGGATAAATTAAAATATATTAAAAAAGCTTTATTTTTCTAACCATTTTTACTGTTGAGCCACTCTTCATCAGTAATCAAAACCTTTCTTGGCTTAGAGCCTTCCTGTGGTCCGACGATGCCTTTTTCTTCCATTAAATCTAAAAGACGAGCCGCTCTGGCATAGCCAATTTTTAATCTTCTTTGAAGTAAAGATGTTGAAGCTTTACCAGCAGAAATAACAATTTTAACTGCTTCATTAAACAATTCCTCATCTTCGACAGTTTCTTCAACTAAAATTGTTTTTTGTTCAAGTTCATCAAGGGAAATTGTTTGTTTTTCGAATTGAGGCAATTCCCCAGCTTGTTCCTTCCAAAAATTAACAATTTTATGAATTTCACTTTCACTGACATAAGGAGCTTTTATCCTCATAGGTCGATGCGATATTGTTGACATAAATAAACCATCACCTTCACCAATTAATTTTTCAGCCCCACCAGTATCTAAGACAGTTCTTGAATCGACATAAGAAGCAACTCGAAAACAAAGGCGATTAGGAATATTAGCTTTAATTAAGCCAGTAACAATATCAACTGAAGGTCTTTGAGTTGCTAAAACAAGATGAATACCAGTCGCTCTTGCCATTTGAGTAAGTCTAATTATTGCTGCTTCAATATTTGTACCATAGGTGATCATTAAATCAGCTAATTCATCAATAACTAAAACAATCCTCGGCATTAATTTGTTATTCTTGGCTATTTGTTTTTGATTATAAGATTCAATATCTCTTGTTTTTGTTTCTTCTAAAATTTTGTATCTTTCTTCCATTTCTTCAATTAACCAATTAAAAACAGCTAAAGCTCTCTTTACTTCTATAATTGGGTCAATAATCAGATGAGGAAGGTCAGCATAATTTATAAGTTCAACTCTTTTAGGATCAATCAAAATTAAATTTAATGTTTCTGGAGAATTCTTCATTAACAGTGAAATTAAAAGATCATGAATAAATATAGATTTCCCTGAGCCAGTAGAACCAGCAATTAAAAGGTGGGGCATTTTTGCTAAGTCAACAAATAAAGGTTCACCATTAATTTTTCTTCCTACTGGAAAAAGTAATAATGGACCCTGGTAAAATTCTTTTTCTTTTAAAAGATTACCTAAACGAACAACAGCTGATTTTTTATTTGGTACTTGAAGACCAAAAACAGCTTTTCCTGGAATTGGGGTTTCAATGATAATATTTGGTGTTCCTAAAGCTAAAGCTAAATCTGATTGATAACTTAAAATTTTTGAAATTTTAACTCCTTCGCCTGGTTTTAAAGCAAATCTAGTAATTGCTGGACCAACTTCAACATCAACAACCTCAACTTTAATGTTAAAATTTTCTAATGTTTTTTCAATAATTTGCGAAGTGCTTTTAATATCTGGAGCTAAAACTTCTTCTTTAGATGAAACTAGTAGATCTAATGAAGGTAATTTCCATATACTTTTAGGCAAAAACTTTTTTGTTTTTATTTTAATTGGTACTTTGTTATTTATAGGAACTTCTTTTTTAACAACTTTAATTGGCTCTTCTTTAGGTCGTGGTTGAGAGATAACTCTTATTTCTTCTTCTAATTTTTCTTTAGATGATTGAAAAATGAATTTTAAAAATTGGAACAATTTGTCTCCTAAAATTAGCCAAATACCAAAAAATAAAGCAATAAAAGAGAAAAAAACCAAACCAGGAGAACCTATATATTTAGAAAAACTTAAAAGAAAATCGCCTAAAATTCCTCCTTCACGAAAAATTAGATGAAGATGAAAGTTAAAAAAAGAAAAAATTAACATTGATCCCAAGAAATATTTCAAAAAATTTAACCAATCTATTTTTTTTAAAAGGAAAAATCCTAATAAACCAAAGATGAGTATTAGAAGATATCGATTCCAACTAAAAAGATAATAAAAGACTTGGTTAATTTTCGAAGTAAAAATTCCTTCTTGATAAATAAAAGAAATTAAAAAAAATACCCCTAAAGTTATTAAAACCCAGCCTAAAATCTGTTTAAAAATTTCTGATTTTAAAATATCTTTTAAAAAACTTTTGTTTTTATTATTTTTAGCCATTTCTTTTAAAATATTATAAAACAACCTATGGTTTTAATTCAAAACAAAGATGTTTTTAGAAATTATGAAATTTTAGAAAGATTTAATGCTGGTGTTGAATTGAAAGGTTTTGAAGTTAAATCTTTATTTACCGGTAAAGGAAGTTTAAAGGGTGCTTATGTTTCTTATAAAGGTAATGAACTTTTTTTAAAGAATTTTTATATCCCTCCTTACCAAGAAAAAAATACTCCTCATAATTATAATCCTTATCGTGAGAGGAAACTATTGTTAAATCGTAAAGAAATTAATCATCTTTTAAGTAGAATAAAACAACCTGGTTTGACAATTATTCCCTTAAGGCTTTATAATAAAAATAGGCTTATTAAAGTTGAGATTGCTTTAGTAAAAGGTTTAAAAAAATATGAAAAAAGAGAAAAGATAAAAAAGAAGGAATTTCAAAGGCAAAAAGAAAGAACATTAAAAGAAAAATTTAAATAAAATGAATTTTCCCAAATTATTTTTGTTTCTTTTTTTAATTTTACTTATAATCAACTTTTCTTTTAGCGATGATGGTATTGAGGCAGCACAAGTAAAGCTTTTAAAAATTCTCGGTAATATTATTAAATTTCTTTTTTCAGTTTTAATGTTAATTGGAAGTGCTTTATTGATTTTTTTAGGAATAAAGTATATAGGTAACTGGGGGAAAGCAGAAGAACTTCATAAATCAATATTATATCTGATCGGTGGTATTGTTCTTCTGATTGTTTCCCTTTTCCTTCCCAATTTGATTAAAAATTTTATTGAAAACGCAATTAAGTAATTTTGTATAAATGAAAATAATAGTTATTGGCGGAGGAACAGGTCTTTCAAATATTCTAACAGGTTTTAGAAAAGACATTGGCAAAACTATTAAAAATTTAACTGCTGTGGTTACTGTTGCTGATTCGGGTGGAAGTTCTGGTATTTTAAAAAAAGTTTACGATATTCCAGCTGTTGGTGATTTGAGAAATTGTCTTTTGGCTTTATCTAATATTGAAAACTATGTTAAAAAAGTGATGCAATATAGATTTACTGAAGGCCTTGGTCTTAAGGGGCATCCTTTGGGAAACCTTTTTTTGGTAGCTTTAATGGAAACAGAGGGTAATATTTTAAAAGCAATTAAAAGAGCATCAAAAATTTTAAATATTTCAGGTGAAATTATACCATCAACTTTTGATAAGGTTGAACTAGAGGCAAAGTTTCAAGATGGAAGTTTAATTGTAGGCGAGGGGGAGATAACTAATTATGGAATTTTAAGTAAAAGTAAAATTGTTTCTTTAAAATTGAAACCTGAAAAAGTAAAAGTTTCTAAAATATTAATACAAAGAATTTTAGAAGCTGATTTAATTTTATTTGGTCCTGGAAGTCTTTATACTAGTATTTTACCAAATCTTCTTATTAAACAAATTAAAGAGACTATTGAAAAAAGTAAGGCGATCAAAGTTTTAATTATTAATTTATTAACTCAACCAGGAGAAACCGATAATTTTTCTGCTAGTGATCATTTAAAAGAATTTTTGAGATTATCTAATTTTAAAAAAATAGACATTGCTGTTTTGAATAAACAAATACCACCACCAGAATTGTTAAAAAAAATAAAAGAAGAAGGTAAAAATTTGGTTAATCCTGATTTTGAGACAATAGAGAAAATTGGAGTTAAAGCTTATTTAGCTGATTTAATTAATGAGAAGGATATTTATGTTAAACATGATCCATTTAAGTTAAGAAAGGTAATTTTTAAAATTGCTAAAGATTATGGTATTATTTAAATATGGCAGTTAAAACAAAAACAAGAAATTTGGTTAAGTTAAGATGTGATGTTTGTAAAAAGATTAATTATTACTATTGGAAAAAGAAAGGAGCTGAATATAAATTGAATTTTAAAAAATATTGCCCTTTTTGTCGAAAACACACTAATCATAAAGAAGCAAGAAAATAAGGGGGAGTAGCTCCAATTGGTAGAGCGGCGGTCTCCAAAACCGCAGGTTGAAGGTTCGAATCCTTCCTCCCCCGCTTATAGTCTCAACTCTTCACTAATTTCTTGCATAGCTTTTAAGGCAATTTCGGCGAGTTCTTCCAGTTTTAAACCCAACATTTCTTCAGCTTTTAAAATTATTTCTCGATTCACTCCTTTAGCAAAAGATGGCTCTTTAAATTTACTTAAAATTCTTTCAACTGTTACTTCACTTAATTTTTTGTTTGGCATAACCAAAGCAACGGCAACAATAAGGCCAGTTATTTCCTCGCAACAATATAATGCTTTTTCTAAATTTGTTTCAGGAATTAAACCTTGAAGATGATTGTGTTTTTTAATTGCTGAAATTGTTTCTTCGGGAAAACTTTCCTTTTCTAATATTTCAACAGCAATTAAAGGATGTTTTTCTGGAGTTTCTTTGGTTATATCCCAATCTAAATCATGCAAAAGTCCTGCTAATCCCCAAATTTCTTCATCTTCGTTAAATTTTTTTGCCAAAGCTTTCATTAAAGCTTCAGCAGCTAGAAGATGTTTTTTTAAATTTGGATTTTGAATATATTGGTCAATAAGTTCTAAGGCTCTTTGTCGGTAGTTCATAATTTTTAATTTTAACATCAATTTTGATAAAATTAAACAAAAATTGCGCGGGTGGTGGAATTGGTAGACACGCAGCCTTGAGGGGGCTGTGGGAGAAATCCCGTGAGGGTTCGAATCCCTCCCCGCGCAAATTGTAAAAAATCTTAATAAAATCAATCTTTATGCCATACTTTTATGAGTTTTATTTGTTGATTTTTTTAAATAATTAATTTCAAATTTCTTTTTAAATCTTTTTAATGCTATAATAAGGCAATGTCGTTAAATTAAAAATCTTAATAAATAATATGAATAAAAAAACAATCTTTTATGGTCTATCTTTAATTACTGGCTTGGGTTTTGCGTCTCTTTTTATCTTTGCCGATCATATCAATCCCCAGCTTATTACTGGCAATGGTAATCATTCTCCTTCTTGTCAAGATCTAGGTTATCAGTATGAATTTAAGATTGATCCTCCTAATGATGGCACTTATTATCTTCCGGGTAATACTGGTAGTGTAACTATTACAAATGTTAGTCAAGGAATTTTTAATTGGTCATCCACTTTTGGTATTGATGCTGTTATTGTCAAAGGAGGACCAAATGCTAATCTTTATGAGTACGATCCTCCTTCTGAATCTTTTGGTGATAATAATCTTTCAACACCAATAAATCCAAATAATGGTAAACCCTATGGATTAAGTCATGTTTCCTTTTGTTATGATGTTGATAAATTAATAGTTGAAAAAAACAGCAACAACATCATTTGATCGTACTTGGACATGGTCAATAAATAAATCAGCTGATCAACAAAATCTTGTTTTATCTGAAGGTCAACAATTTCCAGTGAATTATAATGTTACCGTTACTTCAACTTATCAAGATAGTAACTGGAATGTTTCAGGAACAATTACAATAAATAATCCTTCTAATAATCCAGCAGCAATTATTGTCGATGTTAACGATGTTTTAAGTGATTTTGGAACAACGACAGTAAATTGTGGCCAAAATTTTCCAATAATTTTACCTGGTGGAAATTCGTTGGTTTGTACCTATAGTCAAAACTTAAATGGTCCAATCAATCAAATCAATACTGTTACTGTTGTTACAACAAGTACTGTTCCTGGTAATTTTGCTACTACTAGTGTTAATTTTGATAATGCATCTATAAATGAAATAGATGAATGCGTTACTATTAATGATACTAATCCTGTTAGTGGTGCTCCTCATAATTTGAGTATTTGCAAGACTGCTTCATCTTCATTTTCGTATCAAGTAACTTTTGGTAAAGATGCCAATGCTGATGTTAATCTTGAGTGTGGTCTTAATCAATATCAAAACACAGTATCTTTAGTAACTAATGATAATCAAATCTCGGCTTCTTCCACCTGGAATTTAAATATAACAGTTGAATGTTTTCAAGGTTGTACTCTTACTCAAGGATATTGGAAGACCCATTCTAAATATGGGCCAGCTCCTTATGATAATAATTGGAGTACCATTCTTCCAAATGGCGAAGATACAATTTTCTTTTTGAGTAACAAAACATATTACCAAGTTCTTTGGACGCCAGTTGCTGGTAATGCCTATTATCAATTAGCTCATCAATATATTGCTGCTATTTTAAATCAAAATAATGGTGCTAATGTGCCAGCAAATGTTCTTTCGGCAATAAATTTATCAACAAATTTGTTTAATACTTATACTCCAAGCCAAATTTCCAATCTTAAAGGTAATAATTCTTTGCGTAAGCAATTCATAGATTTATCCAATATTCTTGCTAATTTTAACGAAGGTTTAATCGGGCCAGGCCATTGTTCAGAATAAATTAATTAAAATAAATTAATAAGTTAATTAAAGTAGAAGTTTAGTTTTTGATAGAATGAAATAAAACATAATTAAAATAGATGAAAATAATTTATTATTTAAAAAATTTAAAGATCTCGAAGTTGGGTGTTGATTTTATTAAAAGACAAACAGGAAAATTAAAAAAATTGCTGCCTAAGAAAGAAGAAGCTTTAGTTGAGGTAGAATTAAGTCAAGATAGGGAAGTTAAAGGCAAAGAGGGTATTTTTAAAGCAAAATTTATTTTAGATTTACCTAAGAAATCTTTAATTGTTGCCAAAGGGGCTGGTAAAAATTTGTTTCAGGCAATTCAGGATGGTTTAAAAAAATTAAAAAGACAATTAAGGAAAAACCCTTAATTTAGACCAGAAATCAATTACAAATTTTTGATAATCTAATTTATTTAATGTTATTTCATCTAATTTTTCTTCCATTTGGGCAGTAAATTTTAAATCAATCAAATCTGGATGCTCTTTTTCTAAAAATTGATAAACTTTTTCTCCTAATTCTGTTGGTTTTAAAAATTTTTTTTCTAAAATTATGTATTTTCTTTTTTTAAGTATTTCTAAAATTGGCACATAAGTTGAGGGCTTGCCAATTCCTAGTTCTTTTAATTTTTTAATCAAGCTTGCTTCAGTAAATCTTGATAGCGGTTTTGTTTCTATTTTTTTAAATTCAATATCTAAAATGTTAAAAACATCATTTTCTTTTACTTTTGGCTTTTGTGAAAATTTTTCTTTTAAAGGAAATATCTTCGAAAAACCATCAAAAATTAATTCTTTATTTGTTGCTAAAAAATTAAAATCACCTTCGTTAAAAATAAATTTTGTTTCTAAATATTCTAAAGGTTTAAAATGACTTGAAATTGTTATCAAGAAAATTAATTGCCAAAGCTTTTCAAAATCACCAGTTAATTTTGGTTTTTCTAATCTGGTTGGTCTCACAGCTTCATGAGCTTCAAAACTAAATTTTTCTTTTTTGCTTCTTGGTAAAGAAAAATACTTTTCACCGTAATTTTTATCAATAAAATCTTTAATTTTTAAAGAAAAATTTTTATCAATAAAATGACTTGTTGTTCGATGATAAGTAATATAACC
>VAPR01000589.1_pt1 | contig 22716 bp, 19 predicted proteins | sample 3380701 | NCBI WGS metagenome assembly VAPR01 (sample SAMN11536904, study PRJNA540576) | hot springs metagenome | isolation source: hot spring wet sediment | place: Spain: Lobios | collected 2014-01 | reverse complement strand
GCCCTGGGGCGGTTCGGGCCGGGCTTTTTCGCCCGGAGCGTCTGGGACCCGGTCCGGGAGGATTTCGGGGCCCTCACTCACATCTACGGCACCCTGGCCGGGGAGTCGGGGCTGGGGATCGACGCCATCACACTGGCCCGCAGCGTGGCGCCGGACGTCATCCTCGTCAGCATCGAGGAGCCGGTGGTCCCCTGCCTGCAGACCATAGAGTTCCTGGCCAACGCCCTGCCAGAGACGCCGGTCATCGCCTACTCCTCCCGCTCCACCATAGACATCGTCCGCAAGGCGATGAAGGTGGGCGCCAGGGACTACCTGCCCAAGCCGGTGGGCAACGTGGAGCTTTCCCGCTCCATCTACGCCGTCCTGGAGGCGGAGGAGAAGCGGCGGATGCGCCACGCCCGCCAGACGGAGAACATCCCCGCCGAGGGCACCATCATCGCCGTGGCCAGCCTCAAGGGGGGCGTGGGCAAGAGCACCCTCGCCGTCAACCTGGCCATCACCCTCCGGCGGGAGACCGGGCAGTCGGTGGCTCTGGTGGACACGGAGCCCAACTACGGTGACGTGGCCATCCTCCTGAACATGGACAACGTCCCCCTGGCCCAGAGCATAACCCACGTGGCCAGGCGGGCGGAGCAACTGGACCGCAACACCATGCTGGACTACCTGCTTCCCCACTCCAGCGGCGTCCTGGTCCTGCCCACCGCCACCCAACTCGAGGTGTGGCAGCAGGTGCAGCCCTCGGACGTGGAGAAGGTGGTCCACCTCATCGCCCAGACGCAGGACTTCGTCGTCCTCGACACGCCGGCCGGCCTGAACGAGATCACGGCCACCGCCCTGGAGGCGGCAGCCATTGTCCTCCTGGTGACCACGCCGGACATCGCCAGCTTGAAGAACGCGGTGCTGGCCCTCAACATGCTGCGCTCCTGGGGCTTCGACGATGACCGCATCAAGGTCGTGCTGAACCACACCAGCGCCCACGTCAGTGTGCGGGAGGACGATATCAAGTCCCTCCTGGAGCGAGATGTCTTCTGGAGCATACCCTTCGACCCGGTGGCGCCCACCTGCGCCCAGACCGGTCAGCCCGTGGCGGTGGCCCAGCCAGAGTCCAAGATCGCCCAGAGCATCAAGGGGCTGGCGCTGGCGGTGAGCGGTATGGGCGTCCAGCGCCCCACCGCCAAGCTGCGCATCCCCATCCTCAGCTCCGACAACCGGCGGCGCGGCTGGCTATGAGACTGACGAAGCGCACTCAGGAGGGCCCGAAAGGAGGACTGGCCGAACTATGAACCAGTGGCAGCGTCCCTTCTTCTTCAAGCCTACCTCCGGCTTCATGGGCAGCGGTGACAGCATCGCCGCCAGGAGCGCCTCCGGGGAGCTCTCGCACCAGGGGGTCATCGACCTGGTCTTTCGCATACACCAGCGACTCATACGAGAGCTGGACCCGGCGCAGATCGAGAAGCTGGACGCCGAGCAGGCCCGCTACGCTGTAGAGGCCGCCGCCCGCGCTGTCCTGGCCGAGGAGGCCCCCTCCGTGGCCGGCGAGCTGCGGGACGAGGTGGTCTCCGCCGTGGCCAACGAAGTCCTGGGCTACGGCCCCATTGACCCTCTCGTGCGGGACCCCTCCGTCTCCGAGGTGATGGTGAACGCCCCCGACCGGGTCTACTTCGAGCGGGATGGCATCATCCACCTGAGCACCGTCCGCTTTCGGGACCACGAGCACATCATGCGCATCGCCGAGCGGATAGTGGCACCGCTGGGCCGCCGCGTGGACGAGTCCTCCCCCATGGTGGACGCCCGCCTGCCCGACGGCTCCCGTGTCAACATCATCATCCCGCCGGTGGCGCCCGACAGCCCCATTATCACCATCCGTAAGTTCCGCCAGGACAAGCTCACTATGGAGGACCTGATCCGGGGAGGCACCCTGCCCGAGGAGTGGGCGACCTTCCTGGAGGGCTGCGTCAAGGCCCGACTGAACATCCTCATCTCCGGCGGCACCGGCACGGGCAAGACCACCTTCCTGAACGCCCTCTCCGCCTTCATCCCGGAACGGGAGCGCATCATCACCATCGAGGACCCGGTGGAGCTGAAGCTGCAGCAGGCCCACGTCATCCGCCTGGAGGCGCGGCCGCCCAACCTGGAGGGGAAGAACGAGGTGACGCAGCGGGACCTCTTCCGCAACGCCCTCCGCATGCGGCCGGACCGTATCATCGTGGGCGAGGTGCGGGGCGCCGAGGCCTTCGATATGCTCCAGGCCATGAACACGGGCCACGAGGGCTCCCTCACCACCATCCACGCTAACTCCCCCCGGGATGCCCTGGCCCGTGTGGAGAACATGGTCCTCATGGCCGGGTTCGACCTGCCGGTCCAGGCGATACGGGAGCAGATCGCCTCGGCTCTGCACGTAGTGGTCCAGATGGCCCGCCTCTCCGACGGCCGTCGGCGAATCGTCTCCATCAGCGAGATCACCGGCATGGAGGGGCGCACCGTCACCATGCAGGAGCTGTTCCGCTTCGAGCAGCGGGGCGTCAGCTCCGATGGGATGGTCATGGGAGACTTCGTCTCCACCGGCATCCGACCGCGCTTCGCTGACCGCTTCGAGGTGATGGGGATCTACGTGCCCACGGAGCTGTTCGTGGGAGAGAGGTGGTAGGTATGAGCGCCCTCGTCCTGGCGGCCTCCCTGGCTACCGGGCTCACCCTTGCCCTCCTGGTCCTGGCCGTCTTCCGCTTCACCCAGGGCGAAGACCCGGCAGTGCGGCGGCTGCGGGCCATCAAGGAGGGCGGCCGGGCCCAGGCCTCGGTGGCCACCGTCCCCCTGCTCAGACGTCGCCTCAGCTCCTTCCCCCTTCTGGACATGCTCTTCGCCCGCGGGCAGCGCATCAGCGAGATCGAGCAGCAACTGGAAAAGGCGGGGCTGCAACTGCGCCCCAGCGAGTACCTGGCGCTGCGCGTCCTGTTCATGTTCCTCTTCTTCCTGGTGGCGCTGGTGTTCCTGCGGGGCTCCTTCCCCGGCTTCATCGTCGCCCTGCTGCTGGGAGTGGTAGGCTACATGGTGCCGCGGTTCTACGTCCGCTTTCTCCAGGCGCGGCGGCTGAACCGCCTGGAGAAGCAGCTCCCCGAGGCCCTCACCGCCATCTCCAACTCCCTCAAGGCCGGCTTTGGCTTCCTGCAGGCCATGGAGGCAGCCGCTCGCCAGTTGCAGCCGCCCATCGCCAGCGAGTTCGAGCAGGCGCTGCGAGACGCCAACCTGGGCGCCAGCATAGAGGATGCCCTGAGGGCCATGGTGGCCCGCGTGGGCAGCTACGACCTCGACATGGTCATCACCGCCGTGCTGATCCAGCGGGAGGTGGGCGGCAACCTGAGCGAGGTGCTGGACAACGTGGCCCACACCATCCGTGAGCGGGAGCGGATACGGCGCGAGGTGAAGACCCTCACAACCATGCAACGCTGGGAGGGCTACATAGCCATGGCCGTCCCCGCCCTTCTGGCGCTGCTCCTCATGGCCCTCAACCGGGACTACATGGGCGTGATGTTCACGGAGCCTATGGGCCGGGTGCTGCTGGGGATAGCCGCTGCCTGGCAGTTCGTGGGGTTCCTCATCACCAGGCGGATAGTGGACATAGATATCTAGGCCGGGGAGGAGGTCAAGCAGGATGTTAGTGGTGCTCACGGCACTCATGGTCTTCCTGACGGTATCGCTGGGGCTGCTGGCCCTGACGTGGCGCAGCGAAGACCCGGTAGGGGAGCGGGTCCGCTCTCTGGCCCGTTACCGCGGTCAGTCGGGCCGCATAGAGAGGACGGCGCCCTTCGCCGAGCGCGTCCTGATCCCCATCCTCACCAACCTGGCCGACATGATCTCCTCCATCCTGCCCAACCGGCTGCTGGACTCCGTCCGCCGCAAGCTGGTAATGGCCGGGGGCACCCTGACCCTCAACACCTTCCTGGTGGTGTGGACCCTGGTCACCGTCACGCCGCCGGCCCTCTATTTCTTCCTGCTCCTCCTCAGCGGATTCAATTTCGGCCCCCAGCAGTTCCTGCTCCTGCTGATCCTGGCCGGCGTGGGCGCGGCAGTGCCCTACCTGGTCCTTCACCTGCGAGTCCGCAAGCGGCAGACTATCATCTGGAAGAGCCTGCCTGACGCCTTCGACCTGGTGACCACTATGGTGGAGGCGGGTCTCGGGCTGGACGCCGCCCTGAGCCGCGTGGGCGAGAAGGTGCCGGGCCCCTTCGCCGCCGAGGTGCAGACGACGATCCGTGAGGTAGCCATGGGGAAGCCCCGTCGCCAGGCCCTCCTGGACCTGGTGGAGCGCACCGGCGTGGACGACCTGAGCGTCTTCATCAACGCCATCGTCCAGGCGGAGCAGATGGGCGTGAGCATCGCCAGCGTGCTGCGCACCCAGTGCGACGAGCTGCGGGTGCGGCGCAAGCAACTGGCGGAGCAGCGGGCCCGCCGGGCAGCCGTCCTCCTCATCTTCCCCATCATCTTCTGCAATCTGCCCGCCCTTTTCATCGTGGCCTTCGGGCCAGCCGCCCTGCAGCTCCCCAAGCTGATGTCCGGCGGCTAGGGCTACAGGCTGGAGACGGATAGAGGGGACCGGCGCCGGCCCCCTCTATCGTTCCTTCCGTGGGCCCCCTCGGGCCTTCTAGTCGATGGCCACGGGCAGGCGGCGGAGGCCGCGCAGGATGTAGTTGGGCCCCCACTCCGGCCGCTCCTCCAGCAGGTGGAGGTGGGGGAAGCGTTGCAGGAGGGCAGCGAGGGCTATCTGGGACTCCGCCCGGGCCAGCGGGGCGCCGAGACAGAAGTGGATGCCATCCCCGAAGGCCACGTGGGGGTTGGGGTCGCGGGCCAGGTCCAGGCGGTCCGGCTCCGGGAAGACGAAGGGGTCGCGGTTGGCCGCCCCTAGGACGGCGAAGACCACCTGCCACTGGCGGACCGTCTTGCCCCTTATCTCCACGTCCTCCAGAGCGATGCGGGTGGTGGCCTGGGCGGGGCTCTCGTAGCGCAGGAGCTCTTCCACGGCGCTGCGGACCAGGCCCGGCTCCTGACGGAGCACCTGTAGCTGGTCCGGGTGGCGTAGGAGGGTGTAGACGGCGTTGCCGATGAAGTTAGTGGTGGTTTCGTTGCCGGCCACCAGCAACAGCATCAGGACGGAGAGGACCTCGTCCTCGCTGAGCACCTGCCCCTGCTCCTCGGCCGCCAGGAGGCCGCTTATCAAGTCGTCACGGGGCTGGCGCCGCCTCACCGCCATGATGTCGCGGAAATAGGCCGCCATCTCCTCGATGCTGCGGCGGGCCCGCTCCCGCACGTCGTCCGGGATGAGGGGGACGAGGGTGGCCGCCACGTCGTCGGACCAGCGCTTGAAGGCGTCGCGGTCCTGGGGCGGGATGCCCAGCATCTCGGCGATGACGATGACGGGCAGGGGATAGGCAAGATCGGCGACGATGTCGAACTGGCCCCGCTCCTCCAGGCTGTCCAGCAGCTCCTCTACCAGGGCCTGAATGCGGGGGCGCAGAGACTCCACGGCCCGCACCGTGAAGGCCTTGCTGACGAGGCGACGCAGCCGCGTGTGCTCGGGCGGGTCGGTGCCCAGCATGGTGGGAGCGCGGGCGAAGGGGCCGAAGTCGGCCTCCCGCTTCAGCGCCTCCACGGCATAGCGGTTGCGGGCCAGCCGCCGGTTGGCCGAAAAGCGCCGGTCGGTGAGGACAAAGGAGATATCGTCGTAGCGGGTGAGCACCCAGGCGTCCAGCAGGTCGGACCAGTGGACGGGGTCGGCCTCCCGCAGGCGCCGGTAGTGGGGGTAAGGGTCGGCGATGACCTCTGGCCGGAAGGGATTGAAGGGCTCCATGCTAGCGGTCGCCGTGCCCGGCCATGCTCTCGCTAGGGGAGCGAGCGGGCGCCAGCCAGATGCTCCCCGCCTCCACCTTCACCTCGTATATGGGCAGCCGGCGGCTGGCGGGGCCGCCCACGGGCTCCCCAGTCGCCAGGTCGAAGCGGGAGCTGTGCCAGGGGCAGAGGATGGTGCCGTCTTGGACCTCGCCATCGGCCAGGGGGCCGTTGGCGTGGGGGCAGCGGGCGCCGAAAGCATACAGGCGGCCGCCCACGTTCAGCAGGGCCACCTGCTCGCCACGGACGTAGACGAGCTTGCGGGCGCCCTCTGGCAGCTCCTGAAGGTCGGCCACTCGCTGCCAGCCCTCGGCCTGGGCCGGCGCTGGCGCCACCGCGGCGTCACCGGGGGCGCCCAGGGCGTCCAGGGCCTCGCGCAGGGGCATGGCGATGCAGGTAAAGATGGGCGTGTCCCGCAGCGTGTACTGGCTGGCCTCCGTCTCCCGCAGCTCCATGACCAGGTCCAGGAAGTCGGCCGGCTCGTCCGTCTCGAAGGCCACCACGAACTCCTGGTCGTCCAGGCCGAAGGAGTAGGTGGTGTTGAGCTTGACGGAGGGGTACTTGCGCCCGATGGCGATGTGCTCGTCCATCATCCCCTGGCGGGCCGCCAGCGACAGCTTGTACCAGGGGCGCGTCTTCACGAAGGGGTAGACGAACAGGTACTTGGACTGGCTGGGGCGAATGACCGTGCGGTCCGCCGCCCCCTCCTCCTTGGCGACGTAGATGGAACGGCGGGTCATGGCCAGGTAGGAATAAGGGACACTCAGGTAGGGCCCCATGCCGGTGCGGAAGAGGGCGGTGTGGAGTTGCTGGATGTCTTCCAGGCGGTCGCCTACCTGCCAGAGGAGAAGATCGGCGTCGCCCCGCATCCCCATCAGGCTGTAGCTACGGACCATCAGACGATCGCTGAAGGAGTCCACGGCGGCGCAGAACTCCTCCTTGCCCCGCTCTCGCTCCTCAGGGGGGAGGAGCCGCCAGGAGCGGTCCACCTTGAAGAAGGTGAACTTCACCACCTGGCGACGGCCCTTCTCGTTCCTCTCCTCAGCCATGGTGGTCTGGCCCTCCTGTTCCGCGTGGTCGCCTCAGGCCCTGGCCTCCTCGGGCTCCAGGTAGAAGTCGTGGTCGTAAAGGTCGTGCAGACGGGCCACCTCCTCCGCCGTGAGGGGCGGCGTGTCCGGGGCGGCGGCGAACTCTCGCAGCTCCCTCTCGTTGGTGATGTTGGGCAGCACGGAGGCGATGCCAGGCTCCGAGAGACAGAACTGAATGGCCGCCTGGGCGATGCTGCGGCCTGTCTCCGGACCGTAGATGAAACCTATCCTCTCCACTCGCCTCAGGGAGCGCTCCAGCCACTCTCGCTTGCGGTGGCTACGGTGGTCCGTCTCCGGGAAGGTCATGCCCGGGTAGTAGGTGCCATCCAGCAGGCCGGAGGCGTGAGGGACGCGGGCCAGCAGTCCCGTGTGGCACTCCCGGGCCACCGGGAAGAAGGTGCGGGCCGGCTGCTGTTCCAGGATGCTGTAGATGATCTGGAGGGCGTCCACCCGCCTCCCTCGCATAGAGGCGACGCCCTCCTCCTCCCAGCCTATATCCGGCCCCAGGGCCACGCCGATGTAACGCACCTTCCCCTCGCGGCGCAGGTCGTCCAGGGTCTGGAAGAGGTCGTCCCGCTGGATGGCCCACAGGCGGGGGTTGTGTAGCTGGTAGAGGTCTATGTAGTCGGTGCGGAGGCGGCGCAGGCTCTCCTCCAGGGCCCGGCGCACGAAGACGGGCGAGAAGTCCTGGGGCAGTTCCTTGTGGCCGCTGCGCTCCCGACTGTGGCTGTAGAAGTCGTAGCCGAACTTGGTGGCTATCACCAGCCTGTCACGAGGAACGTCGGCCAGGGCCTCGGCCAGCAAGGTCTCTCCCTTGCCGTTGCCGTAGACATCGGCCGTGTCGTAGAAGTTGATGCCCAGGTCGTAGGCGGCGCGCAGGAGGCGCCGGCCCAGGGCATCGTCGGTCACGCCCCACCAGTTGGTGGCCACCGACCAGACGCCGAAGCCCACCTCCGATACCTCAAGCTCCGTGGCACCGAGTCTGCGGTACTTCATGGGACAATCACCCGGACTGGAGTGAGTAAAGACATGGCGAAGACGGTCGAAGCTCGACCCCTACCCATCCCTTCACTGCCAGTATAAGAGAGGGGGAGGCTCCTGTCATCCCGAGGGACGGCCACGGCGCCCGCGCCGGTATAAGATAGCCCTGAGAAGGGGAGAAAGCGTCACGGGGAGGAAAGCATGGCCCAGCGACGGACGGTGGTCATCGTAGGCGCCAACCTGGCGGGCGGACGGGCGGCGGAGGCGCTGCGACAGGAGGGTTTCGACGGCAGGATATTCCTGGTAGGGGCGGAGCCGGACCCGCCCTATGAGCGTCCGCCCCTCTCCAAGGAGTACCTGCGAGGGGAGGCGCCGCGCGAGAAGCTCTTCATCCGCCCCGATTCCTTCTGGCGGGAGCAGGAGGTGGAGCTGGTCCTGGGAGTGCGGGCCGCCGCCGTAGACCTCCAGTCCCGCCGGGTCACGCTGGAGACCGGCCAGACCCTCCAATACGATATGCTCCTCCTGGCTACGGGTGGCCGCGTCCGCCGCCTGGAGGTGCCGGGCGCCCATCTGGAAGGCGTTCACTACCTGCGCACCATCGCCGACAGCGAGCGCATAGGGGCTGAGCTACGGCCCGGGCGACGCCTGGTAGTGATAGGGGCTGGCTTCATCGGCGCCGAGGTGGCCGCCTCTGCCCGTCAGAAAGGGGTGGAGGTGACCATGCTGGAGGTGCTCCCGGTGCCACTCCAGCGGGCCCTGGGCCCCGAGGTGGGCGCCATCTACGCTGAGATCCACCGCCAGCACGGGGTGGACCTGCGCCTGCAGGAGGGGGTCGAGCGGCTGGAGGGGCAGGGCCGCGTCCAGCGGGTCGTCACCTCCTCTGGCCAGACCATCGAGTGCGACGCCGTGGTGATAGGCGTGGGCATCCTGCCCGAGACCTCGCTGGCGGAGGCGGCCGGCATCGCCGTGGAGAACGGCGTCCTGGTGAACGAATACTGCGAGACCACGGCGCCCGGCGTCTACGCCGCTGGCGATGTGGCCAACTTCTACAACCCGGTGCTGCAGGAACGGCTGCGCGTGGAGCACTGGGCCAACGCCCAGAACCAGGGCATCGCCGCCGCCAAGAACATGCTACGGCGGGAGCCCTACGCCGAGGTGCCCTGGTTCTGGTCCGACCAGTACGAGCTGAACCTCCAGTACGTGGGCCACGCTGCCACATGGGATCAGGTGGTCTTCCGGGGGAACGTGGAGGGCCGCAGCTTCACCGCCTTCTACCTGCGGGACGGCCGCCTGCGGGCTGCCCTGGCAGTCAACCGGCCCCGTGAGGTGCGCTTCGCCAGGGAGCTGATACGGGCCGGGGTGGCGGTCTCGGCCGCCCAGCTAGCGGACGAAGGAGTGGACCTGCGCCAGCTCCTGCCCCGGCCCTGAAAGGGATTTTCGGGGAAGATGGCGGCAGACCGTTGACACTAGTTACGGGCGATGCTAGGATTGGCAATCGACAACTGAATAGGCCCCTCTTATCCAGAGAGGTGGAGGGAACGGCCCTGTGAAGCCCGGCAACCGGCCGGGGCTGGGTAGGGGCTAGCGGCCCTGAGACCGGCCCGTGCAGCGGTGCCAACGCCGTCCCCGAGACGGGGAACGATAAGGGGGATCCTGCTTGTAGCAAGGCCTCTTCTCGACACCGGAAGGGGTTTTCTTTGTAAGTAGGACGGAAGAGAGGCGGAGGCAGAGCAGGACGAAGGGCTTGGTGGCGCCAGCCCGCCCCGGTCGCAGCCCGAGCGCAGGGCCACAAACGGGCAGGAGGTCGCCATCATGTCCTTTGCCAAGAACCTGCGGTGCCGCGAGTGCAACCGGCTCTATCCTCTAGAGCCCATATACGTCTGCGAGTTCTGCTTCGGCCCCCTGGAGGTCACATACGACTACGAGGCGATGCGGGGCCGCGTCACCCGCGAGAGGATCGAGCGGGGCCCCCTCACCATCTGGCGCTACGCCGACCTCCTGCCTGCTCACGCCGATGCCGCCGTGGACATCGGCGCCGGGTTCACGCCGCTGCTGCCTGCCCCTAACCTGGGTCGGGCACTGGGCCTCCGCCACCTCTATCTGAAGAACGACTGTGCCAACCCCACCTGGTCCTTCAAGGACCGTGTCGTCTCGGTGGCGGCCACCAAGGCCAAGGAGTTCGGCTTCGATACCCTGGCCTGCGCCTCCACCGGCAACCTGGCCAACAGCGTGGCCGCCCACGCCGCCCGGGCCGGGCTGCAGGCCCTGGTCTTCGTCCCGGCCGACCTGGAACAGGGGAAGGTCATCGGCTCCGCTATCTACGGCCCCACCCTGGTGGCGGTGGAGGGCTCCTACGACGACGTGAACCGCCTGTGCAGCGAGCTCACGGAGAAGTACCGCTGGGCCTTCGTAAACATCAACGTGCGTCCCTATTACGCCGAGGGCTCCAAGACCCTGGGCTACGAGGTGTGCGAGCAGCTAGGGTGGCGGGCGCCCGACCACTGCATCGTCCCCATGGCCAGCGGCTCCCTCTTCACCAAGATCTACAAGGGGATAAAGGAGCTGGCCTGGCTGGGCCTCATCGAGTGGCGACGCCCCCGCATGAGCGGCGCCCAGGCCCTGGGGTGTTCCCCCATAGTGGAGGCCTGGGAGCGTCAGAGCTTCGACATCCGCCCCCAGCGCCCCCGGACCATCGCCAAGTCCCTGGCCATCGGCAACCCGGCGGACGGCTTCTATGCCCTGAAGGTGATGGCGGAGACGGATGGCTATGGCGTGGCCGTCACCGACGATGAGATCATAGAGGGGATGAAGCTGCTGGCGGAGACGGAGGGCGTCTTCGCCGAGACGGCGGGGGGCGTCGTCATCGCCGCCCTGCGGCGACTGGCCAGGGAGGGCCGCATAGACCCGGACGAGGTGGTGGTGGCCTTCATAACGGGCGCCGGCCTCAAGACCCAGGAGGCGGTGCAGGGAGCGCTGGCGGAGCCGCTGCTGGTCAAGCCGAGCATCGCCTCCTTCGAGGAGGCCTTCAGTCGTCGGCGGGGAGTGCTGCCGGCGGCCCGCAGCTAGGGGGCTGAAGGCAATCACAGAGGAACGAACCAGAAAATCGTGCACGCTCAATCCCGAAGAGAAGCGGGCTACTCCCTCGCGGCCGTGGTGGCTGCCGCCGAAAGGAGGCGGGCCAGCAGGCGGCTCGTGCCACCACAGGTCGCGGCCGGGGGTCATGGGCACCTGCGACTGCTCGTAGCAGCCGCGGTGGAACGGCTTGAAGCGGACCCCGGCCGGCTGGACGAGGTGGAAGGCCGGATCGCGGCGCTGCGCGGCCTGCTGCGGAAGTACGGGGACACCCTGGAGGCGGTGTTGGACTACCGGGAGCGGGCCGCGCGCGAGCTCGCGGCGCTGGAAAACGCGGACAGCCGACGCGCGGAGGTGGAGCAGGAGCTCGCCCGGGTGGAAGCACAGCTGGCCACCGCGGTCACCGACCTGTCGGCCGCCCGCGCCCAGGCCGCGCGGCGGCTGGAGAAGGCGGTGCTGCGCCACCTGCAGGACCTCGCCATGCCCTCCGCCCGGTTCCGCGTTCACGTGGAAACCTCGGAGGACCCCGAAGGCCTTCCGGTCGGTCCGCGCCGGCTGTCCGTGGGTCCGTGGGGCGCCGAGAGGGTGGAGTTCCTGCTGTCCGCCAACCCCGGGGAACCCCCACGGCCCCTGCAGCGGGTGGCCTCCGGCGGGGAGCTGTCCCGCGTGATGCTGGCCCTGCGCACGGTCCTGGCCAGGGCGGACCCACCCGCGGTGATGGTGTTTGACGAGGTGGACTCGGGGGTGGGCGGACGCACGGGCCACGCCATCGGGGCCAAGCTCGCGGAGCTCGCGGGCGTCTGCCAGGTCCTCTGCGTCACCCACCTGCCGCAGATCGCCGCCCTGGCCCACCACCACCTGGCGGTGCGGAAGGTCACGGAGCGGGGCAGGACCCGCATCGCGGTGGAGGTCCTGCAGGGTGAGGACCGGGTGGACGAGATCGCCCGCATGCTGTCCGGCCCCACGCCCACGGACACCGCCCGCCGCCACGCCCGCGAGCTGCTGAGGTCGTAGGCGGGTCCTCTTCCGCGCGGCCTGGCCCGGTTGACAGGCGCTATACGTTATAAGTGATACCGATGGCGGAACGGGCCGTGGTGGCCACCGCACTCCCCCGGAGCCTGGCCGAGCTGGCCTGGCTGGCGTTGCGGGAGGAGATCCTCACCGGGCAGCTGCCGCCGGGCAGCCCCCTGCGGCTGCGCGAGCTGGCCGCTCGCCTGGGCATGAGCGTCATGCCGGTCCGCGAGGCCCTGCACCGGCTTCACCAGGAGGGCCTGGTCAGCCGCGAGGCCCAAAAGGGCGCGGTGGTGGCACCCCTCTCCGTGGAGGACATGGAGGACCTGTACCGGGTCCGGATCGAGCTGGAGGGGCTTGCCATCCAGCTGGCGTGCCAGCACTTCAACCGTGAACACCACCGACGCCTGTCCAGCCTGCTGGACCAGTTCGTGGAGGCCTACGAGTCCGGACAGGTTCGGCTGGGCCGGGAGCTGCACCGCCGTTTCCACCTGGAGCTGTACGCCCTGGCCGGCTCTCCCACCCTCGACCGCCTGATCCCTCCGCTCCTGGACGCGGCGGAGCGGTACCGGGTGATGTCCGTGGCGGACCGCGGGAACCCCCGGCAGCGGCGGCAGGAGCACCAGCGCATCCTGGACGCCTGCCTGAAGGGCGACGGCCAGCGGGCGCGCCGGGAGCTCGTAGAGCACCTGTCCCGCACCGTGGAGGTGGTGCGGGCGAAGTTGCGAGGAGGTGTGCGGTGAAGCTGGTCACGTTTGAGGTGGCGGGGCGTTCGAGGGTCGGCGTGGTCCGGGACGGCTGGGTGGTGAGCGTGGACGTCCCGGACATGCGCACCCTGTTCGAGCTGGGGGAGGAGGGGATGCGCCGGGCCCGGGAAGCCTCGGGGGAGCGGTTCCCCCTGGAGGGGGTCCGGCTGCGGGCGCCCATCGTCCCCAAGAAGTTCTTCCACACCGCGGGCAACTTCCGGGAGCACGCGGAGGAGGGAGAGAAGTCTCAGTGGGTGGCCCCCATCCTCCCGTGGATCGTGTTCTTCCAGAACGTGGACGCCATCATCGGACCCGACGACCCCATCGTCTACCCGGAGCACCTCACCCGGGAGCTGGACTACGAGCTGGAGCTGGCGGTGGTGATCCGCAAGAGCGGGAAGCACTTTGGCCCGGAGGAGGCCTGGGACTACGTGGGCGGCTACGTGATCTTCAACGACATCACCGCCCGGGACATCCAGCGGCGGGAGATGGAGTCGAAGGTGTTCACCTTCTGCAAGTCCATCGACACCTTCTGTCCTCTCGGCCCGTGGATCGTCACACCGGACGAGATCCCTGACCCGCACAACCTGCGCATGGAGCTGCGGGTGAACGGGCAGGTGCGCCAGAGTTCTTCCACCTCCCGCATGTGGGTGACCATCCCGCAGGTGATCGCCCACTACTCCCCCATGGGCTACTCCGCGGGCGACGTGCTGTCGTTGGGGACGGTCTCCGGCGTGGCGGCGTTCCGGGAAGACCCGCAGGCGTATTACCTGAAGCCCGGGGACGTGGTGGAGGCGGAGATCGAGGGCATCGGGGTCCTGCGCAACCGCGTGATCTCGTGGGAGGAGGCGTACGGTCGTCCCGCGCCGCCTCCGGTCCGGTGGTGAGGTGAGCCGTGTTCTGGGTCGGGACGCTGAACCGGGAAGTGCTGCCGAGCCTGACGCAGCCGGTGGGCCTGTACGACACCACCCTGCGGGACGGGGAGCAGGCGGTGGGGGTGGTGCTGGGGGCGGACGAGAAGGTGGAGCTGGCGCGCCTGCTGGACGAGGTGGGGGTGGACCGGATCGAGGCGGGGTTCCCTCGGGTCTCGGAGGAGGACTTCGAGGCCGCGGCGCGGATCGGGCGCCTGGGGTTGAAGGCGGAGGTGTGGGGGTTTGCCCGGGCGTTGGTGGCGGACGTGGAGGCGGTGTTGCGGGCGGGGCTGGGGTGCACGGTGGTGGAGGCACCGGTTTCCGAGGTGAAGCTGCGGGCGTTCGGGTTGACCGCGGAGGAGGTGCTGCGGCGGGTGGAGGAGGCGGTGGGGTTTGGGGCGCGGCAGGGGATGCGGGTGGCGTTCTTCGCGGTGGACGGGTCGCGGGCGGAGCTGGGGTTGTTGCGGCGGGCGTACGAGGTGGCCCTGGACGCCGGCGCGGCGGAGCTGGTGGTGGTGGACACCTTGGGGGTGTTGAGTCCCGCGGCAGCGGGGCAGCTGGTGCGGCGGGTCCGGGAGTGGGTGGGACCGGAGGTGGCGCTGCACTACCACGGGCACAACGACTTCGGGCTGGCCACGGCCACCGCGCTGGCGGCGGTGGAGGCAGGGGTCCGGTGGGTGCACGGGACGGTGGACGGGATGGGCGAACGGGCCGGCAACGCGGACCTGTTCCAGGTGGCGGTGGCGCTGGCGGGGCTGTACGGGAAGCAGACCGGCCTGCGGCTGGAGCGGGCGCAGGAGGTGTCGCGGCGGGTGCGGGAGCTGGCGGGCTACTGCGTGGAGCCGTGGAAGCCGGTGGTCGGTGAGAACCTGTTCCGGAGGGAGACGGGAGCGGTGGCCGCGCAGTTCCACGTGCCGGAGGCGGTGGAGCCGTACGCGGCGGAGGTGGTGGGGGCGCGGCGGAGGGTGGTGCTGGGCAAGAAGAGCGGGGTCGCCTCCGTGCGGATCAAGTGTGAGGAGCTGGGGCTCGCGGTGCCCGAGGAGGCGTACGGGGAGCTGCTGGCCCGGGTGAAGGAGCTGGCGATCCGCAAGCGGGGGCTGGTCTCCGAGGAAGAGTTCCGGGCCCTGGTGGCCGAGCTGGTGTAGGACGAGCGGCGAAAGGAGGCGGGGACCATGAGGAGGCTCGGGTGGTTGGTCACGGCGGTGGTGGTGTTGGCTGTGGCTGGGGGGCTGCGGGCCGCGCCGGCGCGGTGGAAGATCCGCATGGGCTACATCCCCGTGGACTCCCACGCCGCGCAGTACATCGCCGCGGAGCGGTACCTGCCACAGGAGGGCTTCGAGGTGGAGCTGGTGCGGCTCCCCAGCGGGGCGGAGATCCTCTCCCAGGTGGCCATCGGACAGCTCCAGGTGGGAGGGGGAGCCCTCGGGGCCGCGGCCTACAACGCCGTGGCCCAGGGGCACCCGGTGAGGTTCGTGGCGCCCCTTCACAGCGGGTTCGTGGAGGACTACTTCACGGTGCGGAAGGCCATCTGGGGCAGCGAGATCAACCGGATCGCGCAGTTGCGGGGCAAGCCCGTGGCCGTCAACGCCCGCGGCGTGGCCACGGAGTACATGCTGGACCGGGCCCTGGCCACGGACGGGCTGGCCGTGGAGGACGTGGACCTGAAGACCATGCCGTTCCCTGACATGGTGCCTGCCCTGGAGAGCGGTGCCATCTGGGCCGGCATCGTTTCGGAGCCCTTCCCCACCATCGCGGAGGACCGCGGGGTGGGCGTGCGGCCCCTGCGCAGGCCCCCGGGGGCGCGTCCGTTCCCCATCACCTTCGTGTTCGTGAACACGGACTGGGCCAAACAGAACCCGCAGGCGGCCCTGCGGTTCGTGGTGGCCCACGTGAAGGCGGCACGGGACCTCGCGCTGAACAACGGCTGGAAGCGCGAGGACAACATGCAGATCATGGTGAAGTACACGGGCGCCCGGATCGAACTGCTCCGGCGTGCCCGGCCTCACTACCTGGACCCCAACCTAACGGTGAACCTGCGCGCGCTGGAGGACCAGCAGAAGTTCTACATGCGCCGCGGCTACCTCACCTACCGGGAGCCTCTGCCCCTGGAGCGGGTCTTCGACTTCAGCTACCTGCACGCGGCCCTGCGGGAGCTGGGCCGGCGGTGAGGGGATGGCCGGGCGGTTGGAAGGGCGCTTCGCGCTGGTGACGGGGGCCGGCCGGGGCCTCGGGAGCGCCATCGCGCTGGGCCTGGCCCGGGAGGGCGCGCACGTGGCGGTGCACTACCGACGCTCCAGGGAGGGGGCCGAGGCCGTGGCCAGGACCATCCGGGAGATGGGCCGCGAGAGCTTCACGGTCCAGGGGGACATCGCGCGCTGGGACGACGTGCGGCGGGTGGCCGACGAGGTGTTCGGACGGTTCGGCCGGCTGGACGTGTTGGTGAACAACGCGGGGGACATGGCCGCGGACCAGATGTCGTGGCGCGACCTGCGGGAGGAGGTGCTGGACCGCATCCTCCTGGTGGACGTGAAGGGCACGCAGCTCATGATCCACGAGGTGGGTTCGCGGATGCTGGAGCAAGGCTCGGGTTCCATCGTGAACATCGGGTCCCGGGTGGTGGTCACCGGCAGCCCCAGGGCGCCTCAGTACGCGGCGGCCAAGTACGCCATCATCGGCCTGACGAAGTCCTACGCCCGGGCCTTCGCCCCCGCGGTGCGGGTGAACGCGGTGGGACCGGGGTTCATCGAGACCGAGGCCACCCTGCAACGCGAGGACTGGCGCACGGGCCGGCGGGAGGAGATCTTGAGCCAGACGCCCCTGCGCCGGATCGCCCGGCCGGAGGACGTGGTCCCGGCGGTGGTGTTCCTGGCCAGCGACGACGCACGCCACATCACCGGCGCGTTCCTCCTGTGCGACGGCGGCATGAGCATGGTGGGCGCGTAGACGGAGACCGTCTGGCCGAATCAGGGCACCGGCGGCGCCTGTCGGGCCCAGGCCAGGGGGTCCACGGGAACCCCGTTCACGTGCACCGCCCAGTGCAGGTGGGGCGCGGTGCTGAGGCCCGTGGAGCCCACAGTTCCCACCACGGTACCGGCGTGCACCGTCTGCCCTGCCCGGACGTGGAGCCGGGCCAGGTGGAGGTAGGAACTGAACACGGCTGCCCCGTGGTCCACCATCACCGTGTTGCCGCCAAGGGGGAGCTGCTCCGCCAGCACCACGACTCCCCGTTGGGCCGCGCGCACCGGGCTGCCCGCGGCGGCGCGGAGGTCCACGCCCAGGTGGTGGCCACGGAACCGGCCGTTGTACACGCTGCGGACACCGTAGGGCGACACCACCGGCCCGTCCACCGGTGACAGGAACCGCCCGGTCCACAGGGGACGGGGAAGGGGCGCGGAGGTCGCCTCCTGCACCCGGCGCCGTTCGTACGCGGCCAGCTGCGGGTCCAGCAGCCGCGGGGGTACCCGCAGGGACCGCACGCCGAACCGGCCGGGCCGCACCCGCACGGAACGGGAAAGGTGCACGGGGCTGCCGGCGACAGCGGCGCGGACGTCTACCACCAGAACCCCCGGGGGTGTGGCAGGACTGGTGCCCACGAACCCTCGGTAGCCCGAGGCGGTCCGGTACAGGGTGAGGCCGCGGCCCGCCGCGGACGCACGGACCTGCTCCGCGCCGGGGACCACCACCTCCACCAGCACCACCCCTCCCTGGACCACCTCGGCGGGGCTCACCCGGAGGGAGGGCCCGGGCTGCGGTGGTGTGGCGGCCGCCCCGACCACCGCCGCGGCCAGAAACCCCACGATGCGCCCGCCCAGGGCCATGGGACAACTGGCGGACGTACGGCCGGGCCCGTCAGGACGCCCCTTCACCGTTTGCTGCCTCCTGGCTTCTTCACAAGACCAACCCGGCGCGGCAACCTCCCGCTCCGCCCGTTTCCAGTAGGGCCTAGGTGAGTGTCTGAGGAATCGGCTGCAAGCGCGGCCATTCCCAGTCGTGGGTCTCGGGAGGAGCAGAACGGGCGCTTCTGGGGGGCCGCCGGGCTGGAGCCTTGTGTGGAAGGTGGTCAGGATGTATGCTGAAGGCCAACCGGGAACTCAAAATGGAAATCCCGGCGAGACTCTGAAGGGGGTGGGGGACGATGAAAGCACGAGCGGTAGCAAAGGTGGGGCTCATCCTGGTGCTGGTGATGAACGTGATAGCTCCGCTGGCAAGCTCCGCCGAGGCGACGCTGCCCGCGGATGTGGTCGCCAAGCTGGCCGCAGCGCGCGGAGCCACCGCGAAGTACGCCACCGACCTGGATCGGGCCAAGGCCGACGGGTACGGCATCATCACCACCATGATCCCCAACATGGGATACCACTTCCTCAATCCCAAGATCCAGGGGTTTGACGTGACAAAGCCGCCCATCCTGGTCTATGTCCGCAGCGGCGGCTCCTGGCAGCTGGTGGCCCTCGAGTGGGTCTTCCCCAAAAAGCCTGCTGCGGCACCCATCAGAGGCGCGCGCTACGGCTCCTTCGGCGCGGCCTGCCACTACCTGGATGGATCCTTCGTCATGGCCAGCGCTGAGGCCAAGTGCCAGAAGACCAATCCCAAGACCGGTGCCGCGTTCAACTTCTGGCACCCGCCGCTGGTGACGCTGCACCTGTGGATCTGGTACCCGAACCCCAACGGGGTGTTCGGCGAGTTCAATCCGTACCTGGCGCCGTTCAACAAGGAGTAGGAGCTGGATGGGGAGGGCTGCCCCGGCCCTCCCTTCTCCTCCATGCGCTGGCCCCTGCTGCTTCTCGGCCTTTTCCTGGCCCAGCCACCCCCCGCGGGTGTCCCAGCGGCGAGGGTCGTCCGGGTGGAGATGACGGAATTCGCCTTCCGCCCAACGCTCATTCGCGTTCCGGCGGGGACGCTGCTCACCCTGCGCTTCGTCAACCGCGGCCAGATCGCCCACCAGTTCGAAACCGCGTACCTGCGAGCCACTCCGGTGGTGGTGACGGACGCCGCTTTACATGTAGAAGCACCGGGGCTGGATTTCGTGCGGCTCGAACCCGGGGCGTCGGCATCGCTGAGGTTCTTCGCCCGGCAGCGAGGGCGTTACTCGTTTGCCTGCACCATCGAGGGCCACCGGGAGGCGGGGATGGTCGGCAGGCTCGAGGTACGCTGACGCGCCGCCGGGGCCGCCACGTGGCGCGGCAGGGCAAGCCGACCCTGCGCCGCCCCCCCCGCCTCTCGTGGTAGGCGCCCAGCTAGACCTGCTCCGTCTGCCCCGGTGTGGGCACTAGCACTGCCCGTCGTTCCACCTCCACCAGCTCCATGATGGTGGAGTACCCGGGGACATGGCATCTCCTGCGCGTCTCCGGAGAGAACTGCACCGGGGGTTGGCAGCACACCAACCCCGAGGAGCAATCAGCCCGGCGTTAGGACGCAACACCGGCCAGGAATCACCAACACCTCTGCCCTTGTCTTGCCACCTTCAGACTAGTAGCACCGTACCCCCAGTCAAGAGGGCTTCCAGCGGTGGCCGCGTGCGCCCTGGGCGCCGTGATCATCGCCGCCCCGGCAGGCCCAGCGCCTCCGCCAAGCTCCGCCCCAGGAGCGTGGACCGCATCCCGAAGACGCCCACCCACTCCTGGGGGTGCCATCCCGGGCCTCCCGCAGACCCGCGTCGTACGCGATGGCGGCCTCCCGGAACTGCTGCCGGTACCACTGCTCAGAGTAGCCCCGCCGACGCTTCCTCTCGGAGAGCGATTTTGCCCGCCGTGAAAATCTCTCAAGCCACACCCACGCCTGTGCGGAAGCCTGGCGGAACGCCTCACGGCGTTGCCCGCGGCGGGCCCGCCAGCGTGCGCTGATGCGCGGCCGGCCATGCACCGGACAGGCATCCGAGGGCCGCCCTCGTCTCGGCCGCGCGGACCAATGCTGGCCCAGCTGGCAGTGCGCCAACGTAAACCGCCACCGCAGGAAGAGCAAGAGCGATTCAAAGACGCCCCGTTGTGCTACACTCTCCGCGGTCTGCCCCGCCGGCTTGACCAGCGCGCGCAGCACACCCACCCATCCCAGCGGTCCGCCCACCCGCTCGTAGGCCCTGCGGAGCCGCGGCCCGCGCCGAGGATCGTTAAGCAGGCGCACTAGACCACCCCAAGAATCGCTGGCGCGATTTTGGGGGACCCCGGTCTCATCTGGCCAGCTGCACCTTTCCATGGACACGCCTCTAGGGGCGCGCGTGTGGCAACATGGAACCCGGTTGCGGTGACCGGGGAGCTTTTCGGACTGCTGGCGGCAGGGGCCTTCGCCCTGGCCACGGTGCTTTCGCGCCGCTTCATGGTGGGGCCGAAGCCGGTGGCTCCGGAGGCCGGAGTGTTCGTCAGCATCGTCACCAACGTGGCCGTGTTCTCCCTCCTGGCCGCGGTGGAGGTCGCCCGCATCTCCCCGCGGCTCACGGGCCGGTCGCTCCTGTACTTCGTCCTGGGAGGGCTGTGCGGGACGGTGGCCGGCCGCAACCTGTCGTACCAGAGCGTGCTGCGGATCGGGCCTTCCCGGTCCACGGCCATCCGGCTGTCCAACACGCTGTTTGCGGCCCTCATGGGGCTTGCGGTGCTGCGGGAGCTGCCCCGGCCGGGCCAGCTGGCCGGGGCGGTTCTCATCACGGTAGGGCTGTGGTTTGTGCTGCGGGAGCGGGCACCCGGACCCCAGGGCCGGCCGGACCCCGTGGGCGTGCTCCTGGCGCTGGGTGGGGCCGTGGGGTTTGCCCTGGGCGACACCTTCCGGCGGGCAGGCCTCCAGATCACCCCGGCACCGTTTCTGGGGGCCGCGGTCGGTGCGTGTACCGCCCTGCTGGTGCAGACCGGCTGGCTGGCCGTGCGGGACCGCCCGGCCGGGTCGGACCGGCCGTGGAGGGTGGACGTGCTGGCAAGCGCCCTCGCCAACACCGCGGCCATCCTTCTGCTGTTCCTGGGGCTCCAACGCAGTCCGGTGGCCAACGTGGCGGTGCTGTACAACCTTCAGGTGCTCCTGGTCATCCTCCTGAGCCGTTGGATGCTGCGCGGGGACGAGCAGGTGGGTCCGGGGCTGGTGGTGGGGAGCGTGGTGTGCGTGGCGGGCACCGCGGCGGTGCTGTTCGGGTAGGCAGGGTCCCTGGGGGTTGCATGGCCGTCACACACCCGCGGTAGGCCTCCCCAAACATCGCGTCAGCGATTTTTGCGGCCCCGGTCTGCTCCGGCAAGCGGCGCCTTTCACGGACAGGCTGCTAGACTAGGGCCGTGCGTCGGCTGGTGTGGGGCGGGCTGTGGGGCTGGCTGGCGTTCGGGGCGCTCACCTTGGGTCCCGTGCCGGTGGGCCTTCCCCTGTGGCTGCGCCTCGTGGCGGACGTGCGGCCGCCCGTGGAGGCGCTGGGCGAGCGGGTCTTCCGGGCGCTACCGCCGGAGACCTTCGCGTTCCTGGTGAACTTCCTGGAAGCGGTAGGCCGCCGGTACCTGGGGGTCACGCACCTGGCGAAGTCGCTGGCTCTGCTGGGCGCCAACTTCGCGGTGTTCTGCCTGGGTGTTGCGGGCGCGTGGGCGTACGCGCGGTGGCTGGCGGATAGAGGCGGTGTGTGGGCGCGCTGGCTCGTCGCTTCCGCGGCCACGGGGCTCGTGTGGGGCCTGGTGGTCCTGCCCGCGGCGGGCGCAGGGTGGTTCGGGGCGGCTGGGGGGCCCCTGGGGCCCGCCCTGGTCCTCCTGGCCAGCTCAAGCCTGCTGTACGGGGGCTCGCTGGTGCTGCAGCCGCGCGGTCGTCCACCCGCGCGGGACGGTCCGGACCTCACACGGCGCGAGCTCCTGGGCCGGGGAATCCGGATGTGCGTGGCCGTGCTGGCCGGCTCCGGCCTGGTCGCCTGGCTGGGCCGGGCCGCCGCGTGGGCGCAGTCGGTGTTCGACCGCATCCGGGGCCTGCCGCCAGAAGTGACCCCGAACGGGCAGTTCTACACCGTCAGCAAGAACTTCTTCGACCCCGACGTGGACCCGCGCAGGTGGAGGCTGGAAGTCTCCGGGCTGGTGGAACGTCCCTTCCGGATCAGCCTGGAGGAGCTGCGCCGCCTGCCCTCCTACACGCGGCCGCACACCTTCGAGTGCATCAGTAACCCTGTGGGCGGCGACCTCATCGGGAACGCGGTGTGGAAAGGGGTTCGGTTCCGCGACCTCCTGGAGCGGGCGCGGCCGAGGCCCGAGGCCCGAAAGGTGGTCTTCCGCTGCGCGGACGGCTACCACACCGCGCTGCCCCTGGAGGACGTGACCGACCCCGAAAGCTTCCTGGCGTACGAGATGAACGGGGAGGTGCTGCCCAAAGCACACGGGTTTCCCGCGCGGGCGGTCATCCCCGGGCTGTTCGGGATGAAGAACCCCAAGTGGGTGACCAAGCTGGAGCTCACGGACAGGGACCACCTGGGCTACTGGGAGTCGCAGGGGTGGAGCGACGAAGCGGTGGTGAAGACCATGTCCAAGTTCACCACCCCGCCCGACGGTGGTTCCGTGCCCGCGGGGACGGTGGAGGTGGGTGGCGTGGCGTACGCCGGAGACCGGGGCATCTCCACGGTGGAGGTGAGTTTCGACGGGGGCCGGACCTGGCGTCGGGCGCAGGTGAAGCAGCCCATGGGCCGGCACACGTGGGTGCTGTGGGCGGTGCTGTGGGAGGCGCGCCCGGGCCGCTACGTGTTGAAGGTGCGGGCCCGGGACGGGGTGGGGACCCTGCAGGACGACCGGCCGCGCCCGCCGCTGCCCGAGGGTGCCACGGGCTACCACACCATCACCGTGACCGTCCGGTAAGCCCGAAAAGCTTCCGCCGCCAGCTTTGTGGGGCCCGATCCCGTCCCGGGGACCCGTCTGGGACGGCGGGACAGCCCCCGGGTCCGCAAAAGGGGCGTTGCGCTCCCTGCTAAAATGTGAATGGTTCTCATTGCTATGAGGATGACCCGGCAGCGCCAGCAGATTCTCGCCGTGCTCGCGGCCAAGCGCACCCACCCGAGCGCGGAGGAGGTGCTCGCGGAGGTTCGGCGGGTCCTGCCCA
>VAPR01000587.1_pt1 | contig 22728 bp, 20 predicted proteins | sample 3380701 | NCBI WGS metagenome assembly VAPR01 (sample SAMN11536904, study PRJNA540576) | hot springs metagenome | isolation source: hot spring wet sediment | place: Spain: Lobios | collected 2014-01 | reverse complement strand
CCTCAACGAGGCGGTGGAGCCGCCTGATACGTTGACGCCAGAAATCCGCCAGGAAGCCTCTGCGCATCAAGTCTTCTACGAGCCCTCGCCGGAGCTCCAGGGAGTGCTCGCCGTGGAACGGCTCGACCGCGATCTGCAAGGACTGCCCTTGGGCTTGGAGGCGCGCGTACAGCTCAGGACCGACCGCGAGCTGCGGGGCTTCCTCCGGATTCGGCTGTTCCACTACGACGCTGTGCCTAAAACCGAGCAACCTGGCGGGGAAACCGACGTGGACGTTACCTTCCCCGTTCACATCATGCCGGACTAATGCCGCTTCCGCTCTCGTCATTGGCTATGCGCGACAGAACGCTGCATCCTGATGACGGGGTTTCCGGTAGCAACGTGCCCTCACTTCGGAACGTGCGGCGGTTGCCTATGGCAGGACATTCCGTACGCTGAACAGCTCCTCCGGAAGGAGCACGCAGTACGCCGCGCCTTTGGCGAGGCGGGGATAGAGCTGCCCCAGATGATGCCTATCCTCGCCTCGCCGCAACCGTTTCAGTACCGGAACAAAATGGAGTTCACCGTCGTGCCAGATCCAGAGGAGGGACTGCGTATTGGGCTCCACCGGCGCGGGCGATTTGATGAGGTTGTCACCATTACAGAGTGCTGGCTCCCGCCGCAGCTTGCCAATGACCTTGTGGAGTACGTCCGCGCGTGTGCACGCCGCTATGCTGTCAGCGCCTACGACTACCGGGAGCATCGCGGTTTTTTCCGTAACCTCGTGCTGCGCTATGCCGAACCGCCCGAGCAGTGGATGGTGCTACTGGTGACAACGACTCCAACAGCGCAGCACGAGCAGGCATTTGTCGCAGAGCTTGCGGAAACCCTCCCCCGGCTGTTCCCGACTGTGCGTACGGTCGGACACGTCATCAACAACACGTGGTCGCCGGTTTCCATCGGAGAGTTGCGGATTCTCTCAGGGGATGGCGTCATTGAGCAGAGCATCTGCGGCGTTCGCTTCCGCATCTCTCCCTTCGCTTTCTTCCAGGTCAATCGCCTCCAGTTGGAGCCTTTCTTCACTCGGATTGTGGAGCTGGCAGAGCCACGGCGGGAAGACACCGTATGGGACCTCTACTGCGGAACAGGGAGCATTGCTCTGCTGCTGGCACGGTCTGTACAGCGAGTGTACGGCATAGAGCTTGTGGAGACGGCTATCGCTGATGCGCGTGCGAATGCTGCTCTCAACGGGATAGAGAACGTGGAGTGGTATGCTGCCGACCTCCACCGTCCGCCTGCACGAGCCCTCTTGGAGAGCCTTCCGGCGCCAGACCTTATTGTGGTGGACCCGCCGCGGGCGGGCATCCACTGGCGCTTGCTGCAGTTCCTCTGCGAACGTCCTGCTGAGCGCCTGGTCTACGTAAGCTGCAATCCCGTAACCCAGGCTCGGGATCTGAAGCGCCTGCTGCAGGTATACCGCCTTGAAGTAGCGCAGCCGGTAGACCTCTTTCCACAGACACCGCATGTGGAGTGCATCGTGCGGCTGCGGCGCCGGGATTAGGTCTGAATCACCCCAACGCTCCAGTGGCGAATAGCATCGTTGTGGGCTGCGCAGGCGAGCATGCGGGAGATGTACTCGCGGGTCTGCAAGGGCGAAATCAGCTCATCAACCCACATGCGGGCGGCGGCGTAGTAGGGAGAGAGCTGCTCTTCGTACCGCTGCGCAATGTCCTGGAGCAATTGCTGCTGTTCTGCTTCTGAGAGGGTCTTCCCTTCACGTTTGAGGTTTTCCAAGCGGATCGTCAGCAGGGTGCGGGAGGCCTGGGCTCCGCCCATGACGCCGATCCGTGCCGTGGGATAGGCAACGATGAGCCGTGGGTCATAGGCACGCCCGCACATGGCGTAGTTGCCGGCGCCAAAGCTGTTGCCGACGATGACGGTGATTTTCGGCACTACGCTGTTAGCAACAGCATTGACCATCTTTGCCCCGTCCTTGATGATGCCGCCCTGTTCGGCACGGGTGCCCACCATGAAGCCTGTGACATCCTGGAAGAAGACCAGCGGGATACCTCGCTGGTTGCAGTTCATGATGAAGCGGGCGGCTTTGTCGGCGCTGTCGGAGTAGATGACTCCGCCGATTTGGATTTCACCGCGTCCGGAGCGCACAATTGCACGTTGATTCGCAACGATGCCAACTGCCCAGCCATCAATGCGCCCGTAGCCACAGATGATGGTCTTGCCGTATTCGGCTTTGTACTCGTCAAACTCGGAGTCGTCCAGGATGCGCGCCAGGAGCTGGTACGTATCGTACGGCTTCGTGCGGTCGGCTGGGAGGATGCCGAGGATTTCCTCCGGGTCAAACGCTGGGGGACGGGGTTCAGTGCGGTCGAAGATGGGCTTTCGACCTTTCAGAGGCGAGATCTTCGCCACAAGAGAACGGATGAGGGCGATAGCTTCCTCGTCGTTGCGAACGCGGTAGTCTACCACGCCGCTGATGCTGGCGTGCATGCGAGCACCGCCGAGCTCTTCAATATCGGCTTTCTCTCCGATGGCAGCTTCCACCAGCGCTGGACCCGCTAAGAACAGGCTGCCGGTTCCTTCCACGATGATGGCTTCGTCGCTCATGATGGGCAGGTAGGCGCCACCGGCAACACAAGGTCCCATGATGGCGGCAATCTGTGGGACGCCCAGAGATGAGAGGAGAGCATTGTTGCGGAACTGGCGCCCGAAGTGCTCTTTGTCCGGAAAGACTTCGTCTTGCAGGGGGAGGAAGACACCGGCAGAGTCCACAAGGTAGATAATCGGCACACGGTTTTCCAGAGCAATCTCTTGCGCACGGAGGTTCTTCTTGGCGGTCATGGGAAACCAGGCACCGGCTTTGACGCTGGCGTCGTTGGCGACGATGACACACTCGCGCCCGGATACGATTCCGATACCGACAATGACGCCGGCTGCAGGGCAGCCGCCGTATTCCTCGTACATCCCATAGGCTGCGAACAACCCCAGCTCCAGAAACGTTGTGCCGGGGTCAATGAGGCGCTGGATGCGTTCGCGGGCGGGCAGCTTCCCGCGAGCGCGGAGGCGCTCCTGTGCCGCTGGACCTCCGCCCTGGCGGATGCGCTCGGCACGGGCTTGCAGGATACGGAGCTGCTCGCGGTTGTAGTCGTAGTTGCGTTCGTACGTGAGGTCGTGCGGAATCTCAGAGCCGATGCGTGCCATGGTTGCACCAGATATGTGCGGTTACAAGACGCAGAAGCGCAGCCCTTTCGCTAGAGCTGTCGCATGCGGACGGTGCGCAACCGGTTCAGGGCGGCTGCGATTTCGTAGCGACGCGGGCGTGCCAGATTCCCCGGGTGGCGTCCCCCGCGGGCAAAGGGAGAAAGCCCCTCCAACCCTTCGCGGTCAAGGAATTCCTCCAAGGTGTCCAGGAGCTGGGCAATTGGAGTGTGCCCGTCGGCGTACCGTTCGGCAAGGATATAGAGGGCGTAACCAATGGAGCGGGTCTGTGCGATGTCCACCACTTGTTCAACTGCCCAGAGCTCAACGGGAGTGGTGCCGAAGAGGAGCAGCTCTGTGGATTTTGCGTCAATGCTGACCTCACGGCGCCCACGCGAAGGGTCCAGGCTTTCCGGTATCACGGCTCGCTCAGTCCATCGCTGAAAGGGCTCAGAGACTTCGCGGCGGCGCCCCGTTGGGAACCGGGCGACCACAGCCCGTGCGTCTTCGGTGACATCTTCAGCCTCATAGTTGCGCATTCTGATGACCGTGTCGGCAACCTCCAGGTAATCCCCGCAGCCCCCCATGACCAGGATTGTACTGACTCCGAAGCGCTCGTAGAGTTCGCGGACGCGGTCGACAAACGGCGTGATGGGTTCATCATCTTTTGCCACTAGTGCTTGCATGCGGGCATCGCGCACCATGAAGTTGGTTGCGCAGGTGTCTTCATCCATCAAGAGCAGCCGGGAGCCAGCTTCCAACGCCTCAATGATGTTTGCTGCTTGGCTGGTACTGCCGCTGGCATTGTCTGTGCAGAAGCAGCGGGAGCTCTGCCCATACGGCAAGGCGCCGATAAACGGCGAGAGATCAACCTGCTCAACACGGCGACCGTCCTCTGCGCGGATTTTCACAGCGTCGGCTCGGGTGACGACGTACTCCCGTCCGTCGCCAGGAATGTGTGGGTAGACACACCGTTCCAGCGCGCGCAGCAGGGTCGACTTGCCGTGGTATCCCCCGCCGACGATGAGCGTGACGCCTTCAGGAATGCCCATTCCGGTGATGCTGGAAGAGGCTTCACCATTGCGCCAAATGGGATTGGGCAGGGTGAAGCTGACACGCAGCCGATCGGGTGAACGGAAGGGGATGGCATGGGGCAGAGGGAGCTGGCTAATGCCGCTGCGGCGCGGCAGAATTGACCCATCGGCAACGAAGGCAACCAGACCGCGTGCTCGGAGCTGACGGCGGATGAACTCTTGGTTTTCCACACACTCCACGAAGCGGCGGCATTCCTCCTGCGGCGTTGTCTGCCACAGGAGACTTCGCCGGACAATCTCGGGGAGCTCGCGGCAGAGCATTGCCTCGGCCTGCCGTCCCAGCACCGTGCGCCCGGCAGCGGGGAGTCCCAACTGGAAACGGAGCTCGATCCACTCCGGCGTTATTCGGACAGCGGTGCGTTCCAGAACTTCCTGTCCGCCGGCGTCAACGGTGATAAGCCCACTTTTGCCCGAACCGCGGTGCCCTTCAGCAACGGCATCAATGGCGGCGCGGACTCGGCGGGCAATGAAATCCTGCAGCGCAATGCGCCGAATGTCGTCGCCGAAAAGCTCCTCAGGAAACCGGGCAACTGCTTGCGGGACGCGCACGCGCATTCGCGAGGGAGGAGCAAAGGGGTCGGGTTGGACGTGGTCTACGAACAACTCCCACTGCGGGAAGCGGTATGCACCCTCCAGCTCTCCGTACGCTTTGTACCCCCGTCCGTCAATGCGGGAGAGGGTGTGCCGGAGCTCATCTACACTGCGCACGCCCATGACAGCAGGGAATGCAGCCGATTGGGCAGCCAGTAGGGAAGGGCATCGTACTCAGGAGCTGGAGCCTTGCAGGAGCTTTTCCCGAACCTCCTCTGGCAAGAGGTCTGCCAGCGTGACGCCTGTGCGTCTCTCTTCGCGGCGTGGGGGAGCCTTTCGGTGGCTTGAGGATTCGGCAATCGGTGCTTGAGGTGCTGTCCGTTGTCGCAGCGGGCGCTGTGCCGGGAGCTTCGGCGGAGCGGCTGTGGGAGCAACGCGCTCTAACAGAGGAGCGACAATGAGCGAGTGCTGGTCGGGATTGACCTCCACGACGCGGACGCGGAGCCGCTCGCCTGGCTTCCACGGTTCACGCCGGCTCCGCAGCACTGGTGCATAGGTGCTCCGCGGCATAAAGGCGTCAATCTCACCGTCGAGGCGGACGAGAGAGCCTGTTTGTTGCTGCTGGACGAAAGTAGCTTCCCACTCTGAGCCGACAGGATAGCGTTCAACAAGCTCTGGCCACGGGTTGGGTTGTGCTTGCCGGAGACTGAGGACCAGCCGCTGCTCTGCTGCGGAGATTTCGGTGACTACGCACTCAACCTCTTGTCCAGCCCTGAGTGCTTCAGCAGCATGGACAAAGCGGCGTGTCCAGCTCAGCTCCCCAAGCGGGATGAAGCCTTCAATGTCCTCGGCAACCTCCACAATAGCCGTCCGCGGCAACACTTGGCGCACAATGCCCTGTACCCGGCTTCCAACAGGGAAGCGCGCTTCGGCGTGCTCCCACGGGTTCGGTTGGGCTTGCCGCAAGCTGAGTACAATGAGGTAGCGCTCTGGCTCTGCTTGGATGACGACCGCTTCAACTTGCTGCCCAAGCTGGAGCACTTGGGAAGGCAGCAGTCGCGAACGTCTCCACGTCAGCTCTGCTGCCGGAATGATGCCCGGTAGTCCGTTGGGAAGCTCCACGTGAGCAGCCCTTTCCGAAAGGCGATGCACGACGACCGAGACACGGCTTCCCACGGGATATTCCGTCGCCGCAGTCTCCCATGGGTTGGGGTGGGTCCGACGCAAGCTCAGCACCAAACGCTTTTTTGCCTCGGACACTTCCAGCACGACGAATTCGGCTTCCTGTCCAGCACTGAGCACATGTGCTGGATGGGGTACCTGCTGTGTCCACGAGAGCTCCTCAACCGGCACGATACCGTCAATGCCAGGCTCTACCTGTACGAGTGCAGCTTTCGGTACAACCCGCCGCACAATCCCGCGGACACGGCTCCCCACGGGGTAGCGTTCCTCAATCCCTCTCCACGGTGATGGCAGCAGCGCCTTCCGGCTGAGCCGGACCTGCCGTTTGGCGGTATCTATGCCGATAACCTGGACCGTTACATGGTCGCCGATGGAGAAAACCTTGTTGGGCGCAGTGGGCACATGGTCAAGCTCTGCTGTCGGAATCAAACCCTCAATGCCCCCGACATCGACAAACGCTCCGGATGTTGTCAATCGGGTAACGACGCCTTCGACGACCTGCCCTACCCGGAGGCGCTCCAGGGCTAAATCTTCCAGAAAGTGCCGTCTGCTGACAATGAGCAAGACGCTCCCATCCTCACCCTTGCGGAGCTCATGGCAGACGACGTGCACGTTCTGTCCTAAAAGCTCCCGGAGTTCGCTCTCAAAGGGATAGCGCTTCGCCGTAGCGAGAGGGGTTGGCAGAAAAGCCAGGAACTCGCCGTAGCGCACGTGGAAGCCTCCACGAACGCGCTCCAGGACGTTGACTTCAACGATGGCGCGTTCTTCGACCAGCCGCTGCCACTCTGCCACAACGGATTCTGGAATAGGCTGCGCTGGTGAACCAAGGTCTTCGGGCCTCGCAACTACCGGCGGGGATTCCGGTAGCTCTGCTGCAGGTGTCTGTTCCTCCGCGGAGGTCGGTTCCACTGGTTCGGGCGACGGTGCTATGCTCTGTTCCATCAGTACGCTACCACCACTGCCGACATGACGTTCCCCAACGGCTGGCAGAGCGCAAAAATACAGACTTCTGCGCAGCGTGTAGGAGAAGCCATCTCACACACGGTGGCAAACCTCGGCTATCAGGCTGCCGGGAAGGTACTAATTTTGCGCACCTTCTGCCATCCCTTCAGGGGGATGGCTGTGGCGTGTCGAACCACATCCGGAGAAGGGCTATGACAACAACCACACCGCACAGGCGGTTGTACGAAACAACCGCTATCATCAACGCCGCCTTAGAGGATGCCGACATTCGGGCGACGATTGACCGCTTCAAAGAGTACATTGAGTCGCACGGTGGCGAAATCCTGCTGTTCTACGAAATGGGGCGTCGGCGCCTGGCGTATCCTATCAAGAAGCGCAACAACGGCTACTACGTCTACGCTGCCTACGAAGCGCATCCGACGGCACTCCCCTTGCTGGAGCGGCTGTTCCTGCTGGAAGAGAACTTCCTGCGGCATTTGACCCTGCAGATCGACCCCGACATCCTACAGTATCGCCGAGAGCATCCTCCGCAGAGCTGGCAGCTCATCCCGGAAACGGTCCGGGCAGCACAGCCGGGGGAGGAGGAAGAGGAACCCTTTGCAGAGGAGGCTGAGGAGGAAGGCGAGGAGTCCGAAGAGGAAGAGGTCTCATAACGAGCTGGCGCACCAATGAAGGTCATTCTGCGGCAAGACGTGGAGAATCTCGGGACGATAGGCGAGATTGTGGAGGTCAGCGACGGCTATGCCCGAAACTACCTCATTCCTCGGGGATTGGCGTACGTTGCGACCGAATCGGCAGTGCGCCGCCTGGAGGAGGAGAAACGCCAGTATCAGCGGCGTCTGGAGCGGGAACGCGTCAATGCTCAAGCCGTTGCAGAGCGCCTGCAGGAGTTGGTGCTCACCATTCCCATGCGGGTTGGAGAGGAAGGACGCCTGTTTGGATCGGTGACTCCGCAGATGATTGCTGATGAGCTTCAGTTGCACGGGATCTCCATCGACCGGCGCAGTATCATCATTGAGGAGCCCATTCGCTCGCTGGGTACTTTTGAAGTCTCAGTGCGCCTGCATCCGGAGGTGATTGCCAAGGTCAAGGTCTGGGTCACAAGCGCTGAGGAATAGCGCGTGGGCACTACGCAGGAGCAGACCGGGCTGCGACTGCTGGTCGCAGGGGGAACGGGCGCGTTGGGACGCCGTATCGTTCCAGCCATACTCCAGCGGGGCTATAGAGTGCGCCTGTTGGTGCGCTCGCCTCAGGTGGCGGCTGCTCATGTTCCTGCAGATGTTGAGCTCATCCCGTGGGAGGCTGGACAGCCGGTTCCCGCTTCAGCTCTGGAGGGTGTGTGGGGAGTTCTCAACTTTGCCGGTGCTCCAATTGCCCGGCGGTGGACGGCGGCGTATCGGCAGGAGATTCTGCGTAGCCGCGTGGAAGGGACGCGGGCTATTGCCCAGGCGCTCCGCCGCTCTGGGCTCGGTGTGCAGGTTTTCCTCTCCGTTTCGGCGACGGGATACTACGGCGACCGTGGCGACGAGCTCTGTACTGAGGAGAGCCCGCCGGGACGGGATTTCTTAGCCTCAGTCTGCCGCCAGTGGGAAGAAGCAGCACACGAGGCAGAAGGCAGTGCGCGGGTAGTGATTCCCCGGCTGGGTGTTGCGATAGACAGCCGGGCTGGGATGCTTGCGCGGTTGCTTCCGGCTTTCCGGGCTTTCGTGGGTGGGAGCTTGTGTAGTGGACGCCAGTGGGTGTCGTGGGTGCACTGGAGCGATGTTGTCGGCTTCGTGCTCTGGGCGCTGCAGACTCCGACGGTCAGAGGGGTATACAATCTCGTCGCACCCGAACCGGTGCGCTTCCGCGATATGTGCCGTCTGCTCGGGAAGCTCCTCAGCCGACCCTGTTGGCTGGTCGTTCCTCGTTGGGCACTGCGCCTCCGCTACGGTGGTTTAGCCGATGCCCTCTGTGCCAGCCAGCGTGTCGTACCGCAGCGCCTTCTGGCGGAGGGCTTCCACTTCTGCTATACCCGCCTGGATGATGCGCTCCGGCGAGAACTCTTGCAGCCAGAGGCTGCGCCGGAGACGGTACCGTGAGGATGGGCGGGAAAACCAAAGCCCACCGTGCTTCGTCACAAGTTCGGCGTCGGAATAGGGAAATAAAGCGCAGGGAAGCTCCATGCAGCGGATACTGCTGAAATCCAAGCTCCAGCGGCTGCGGGTGACCGATGCGAACCTCTACTACGAGGGCAGTCTGGGGTTGGACGAAGAGCTCATGGAAGCTGCCCGTTTGGTGCCGTATGAGCAGGTGGTAGTGCTCAACGTCAACAACGGCGAGCGGTTGGAGACATACGTGATTCCCGAGCCGCGCGGCAGCGGTACCGTCTGTCTCAACGGTCCGGCAGCGCGCAAGGGAGTCGTGGGGGATGAGCTCATTGTGCTGTCGTATGCTCTGCTGTCGGATGAGGAGCTGGAGCAGCACGCTCCTGTTGTAGTTGTTGTCGATGCACACAATCGCCCTCTCCAGCGCGTGGTGTTGGGTTCAGAGAAGGCAACCGATGGGCGATAAGCTGGGGCAGCTTGCCGCCATTGTGTTAGCAGCAGGCAAAGGAACGCGCATCGGGCACCCAGAGCTTCCGAAGGTCTTGCTTCCCCTCCGAGGGCGGCCGCTACTGGCATATGTGCTGGATGCTGTGACAGCGCTTCAGCCCGAGCGGCTCCTGGTTGTGGTAGGGTTTCGGGGAGACCAAGTAGCAGCATTTGTCCGCACCTCTTTCCCACAGGCTGAGCTTGTATGGCAGCTCGAGCAACGAGGCACCGGACATGCCGTTGCTCAGACCGAACCCGTGCTGCGAGACTTCACCGGTGATGTGCTCATCGTGACGGGCGATACGCCGTTTCTCCGAGGAGACACGCTGCAGGCATTCGTTGGGTTCCACCGGCGCCATCAGTATGCTGTCAGCGTGCTGACCGCTCACATGCCCGAGCCCGCGGGCTACGGACGGATCGTGCGAGATGCTGAGGGTCGCCTGCTTCGCATTGTGGAAGACCGCGACGCCACGGATGCAGAACGTGCGCTCACAGAGGTCAACACCGGCATCATTGCTGCCCGTGCTCCGCTCCTATTTGCGCTGCTTCCGCTCCTGCAGCCCCACAATGCGCAGCGGGAGTACTACCTGACTGATATCGTGACTCTCTGCCGAGAGCAGGGCTATCCAGTGGGCGGTTACTGCGCGGAGGAGTGGGAGCAGTTTCTGGGCATCAACACGCTGGAGGACTATCACCGGGCGGAGCAGCTCGTGGAGCAGCTTCCTGCGGTAGGTACTGTACGTGTGGCACAGTAAGAGGGTGGCCTTCCGATGCCAGTGTTGATTCTGCTGCGTCACGGAGAGTCTCAGTGGAATCGGGAGAACCGCTTCACTGGGTGGGTTGACGTAGACCTCTCGCCTCGTGGGGAAGCCGAGGCGCGGCGTGCCGGCGAGCTCCTGCGAGCCTATCCCATTGACATCATCTTCACCTCCGTGCTCCGCCGGGCGTGGCGAACGGCGGAAATTGTGCGGGAGACTATAGGGCGCCCTGAGATTCCCATTGAACGCTCGCCAGCTCTCAATGAGCGCCACTATGGGGAACTGCAAGGGCTCAACAAGGACCAAGTACGGCAGCAGTACGGCGAGGAGCAGTTCCGTCTCTGGCGCCGCAGCTACGATGTTGCCCCTCCCGGAGGTGAATCGCTGGCGGACACACAACGGCGCGTGCTCCCCTACTACCGGGAGCGCATCGTGCCGGAGCTCCAGCAAGGGAAGACAGTCCTCATTGTGGCTCATGGGAACTCGCTCCGGGCGCTCCTGATGGAGCTGGAGCGTATCCCGCCGGAGGAAATCCCGACAGTGGAAGTGCCAACAGGAGTACCCTATGTCTACGAGTTGGATGACACAGCACTGCACGTATTGCGCCGGCAGATTCTCCGCCCAGAGGTCTCGCAGACGGTCTGACATGCTGCGGTGGGCAGTTGCTACCATTGGACTCCTCGGGGTTGCCCTGCAGCAGCCCTTGCCAGCGGCTCAGCGTAAGGTGGGGCGTGATGTGCCGGTGCTCCTGCGTGTGTTGCGTCAAGAGCTGGAACGGACAGCCTCGGCACTGCGCCAGCAGCCGCAGCCGGCATACTTCATTGCCTACCAGGTCACAGACGTGCAGACCACTACGATCGAAGCCCAGTCGGGCAAGCTGTGCCGAGCCACGCGGCAACGCTCGCGCTGGTTGGATGTCGATGTACGCGTGGGTAGCTATGAGCTGGACAATACACATCCGCTCCAGCAGGGAGCTTTGGATGTCGTCGGACGGACGTATCCGGTGCAGCTTCCACTCGGGGATGATGCGCAAGCACTGCGCCATCTGGTCTGGTACGCAACGGTGAATGCCTATGAGAAGGCGGCAGAGGAGTACACCCGAGTGCTTTCCGGGCGGGCAGTGCGTGTACACGATGCCGATACCGTACCGGATTTCTCCCGCGAACAGCCGCAGCGCTCCATCCGCCTTCAGCCCCACGGCGAGCTGGACACCGCCGTATGGGCGCACCGCGTGCGGGAGCTATCCGCACTGTTTGCAGCGCATCCCTGGATTTACGCCCACCGAGTAAGTCTCCAGCTCAGCTCTGCGCAGAAGTTCCTGCTCAACACCGAGGGGACGGAGCTAGCCTGGACGGAGCAGACAATCTTCCTCAGCGTTTCGGCGCAAACCCGGGCTGAAGACGGCATGGAGTTGCCGCTGTATCGGACCTACTTCGCCTTTCGCCCTGAAGAGCTGCCACCGCTGGAGCGCGTGCGGCAGGACATCCTGCAGCTCATTGAACTCCTCCGCCGGCTACGGGAAGCGCCGGTGTTGGAGACATATGCCGGACCAGCCATTCTCAGCGGGGAGGCTGCTGCGGTCTTCTTCCACGAAATCTTAGGGCACCGTGTGGAAGGGCATCGGCTCAAAGACCCGCAGTCAGCGCAGATGCTCCGCGACCTCTTGGGCAGCCAAATCCTCCCGCCGTTTCTGGACGTGGTCTTCGACCCGACAGAGCGCTTCCGTGACGGGGTTCCGCTGGCGGGAAGCTACCCGTACGACGATGAAGGCGTACCCGCACAGCGCGTTGTCGTGGTTGAGCGGGGAGTGTTACGCAACTTCCTCCTCAACCGCACTCCGGTTGCAGGATTTCTGCACTCAAACGGACATGGGCGGCGCCAGCCGGGGATGCGTCCTGTTGCTCGGCAGTCGAATCTGATTGTCCTGGCTCATCAGAGCCTGGCACCACAAGAGCTGCGCGAGCGCCTTCGAGAGGAGTGCCGACGGCAAGGAAAGGAGTTCGGACTTCTCTTCGAGAGCGTGGAAGGCGGCTTTACGTTCACTGCACGCACAATTCCGAACGCCTTCAACGTGATGCCATTGGTGGTGTACAAGGTCTACGCCGATGGGCGCCCCGATGAGCTGGTGCGTGGGGTGGACCTGATTGGGACGCCCTTGACCACCTTTGCCCATATCGTTGCAGCCGGCTCCGACGTGGGGGTCTTCAATGGCATCTGTGGTGCTGAGTCAGGCAATATTCCCGTTTCGGCAAGCTCTCCCAGCCTCCTGGTGAGCCGCATTGAGGTGCAGAAGAAAGCCAAATCCGACGAGCGCCCTCCCGTGTTGCCCCCGCCATTGGTCCAACCAGCAGAGTGACGGAGTGCCTATGTCCCGATGGATTCTTGCCCTCTTGGCGGGCACCCTCTGCAGTGCGCAGACGTGGCGTCCGCCGCAGACAGAGCTGGTCTTCCGAGCTATGGAGCAGGAACTACAGCGAGCGCGCACGTCCCTGCGCCTGGAGGGAGCGCCAGCACCGTACTATGTGGAGTATCGCCTGCAGTACCGGGCAGCACTGGTTGTGCAGAGCGTCTTGGGCGAGATTGTTGAGTCAACGGACGCCCCCCGCCTGACGCTAACGGTCGGTGTGCGTGTCGGCAGCCCAGAGGTGGACAACACCAACGTTGTCGTAGGGAGCCTGTTCTTCCTCGGGGCTGTCTCCACACGGGAGGCGTATCGGCAGCGCGTAGTACCGCTTGAGCTCAGCGATACGGTGCTGCGTCGGGAGCTCTGGCTGGCGACAGATGCAGCATACAAAGACGCCGTTGAGCAGTACGGAAGCAAGCTCAATCTGCTACGGACCCGCACACGGCGGGATACGACGCCGGATTTCCGGCTGCTGCCACCGGCGGAGCTGGCCGATACATTGCCTGTGCCGACAATTCCACGCACGGATGCTGAGCGGCTCTGCCGAGAGCTGTCGGCAATCTTCCGGCAGTATCCTGAATTCATCGCCTCAGCCGTTGGATTTGAGTATCTCCCCACGCAGACGTGGTACGCCAACACGGAGGGGCGGCGAGCTGTCAAGACGGAGCTGTTCACGGGCGTAGAAGTCGTTGCCTATGCACAGGCCCGGGATGGAACGCCGCTGGCGCAGTATTACTCCGTCTACGCACCCACGCCAGCTGAGCTTCCATCACTGGATTCTCTCAAGCGTGCAGTAAGGGAGCTGGCAGAACGCTTGCGGATGCAGCAGACAGCACCAGCGCTGGAAGATGTCTATGTCGGACCCGTGCTCTTTGAAGGACGAGCAGCCGGCGAGGCAGTGGCGCAATTGCTGGTGCCCCATCTGGTCCTCCAGCGCGAGCCGCTCTCGGATGCCCCTATCCTCCCAGGACGGCAGCAAAGCTTGGTGCGTCGCTTAGGAAGCCGTGTGTTGCCGGAATTCCTCACGGTTCGGGCAACTCCATGCCGCCGATGGTTTGACCATACACCGCTGGTTGCTGCCTACTGCGTGGACGATGAAGGAATGCCAGCAGAGACCGTCACGCTCATTGAACGCGGGGTGCTGCGGCAGTTACTGACGACCCGCGTTCCGACACGGTGGGCACAGTCCTCCAATGGGCACAACCGTGCCGGCGCTCCTATGGCAGCCGTCCTTGAGCTACTTCCCGAAGCAAGCGATGCACCGCTGAACCACGCGGCGCTTCGCGAACGCTTTCTGGATCTCCTGCGCCAGCGCGGGCTGCCCTACGGAATTGTTGTCCGCTCGGTGATGAATCTCAACATCGCCCAAACCATCCTGGCGCGGACCTCACTGGGGCAGTACCCAGCATTCGTGCGTGAGGGAACCCTGCCGCTGGTAGCGGCATACCGTGTCTACGCCGACGGACGCGAGGAACTGCTGCAGCCGTGTGATGCTATAGGGCTGTCTTACAGAGCGCTGCGGGATATTGTCGCTGTCTCGCAGGAACGGCTGGCGTACAACTACTTGGCACCGGCAGCCGCCTCGGGCAGCGAAGCACCCTATCTGCCGGTCAGCCTCATTGTGCCGGACCTGCTCGTGGACGACGTCGAAGTGCGCCCCCGCGAGGGCGATATGCCCAAGCCTCCGGTGATCCCTCCGCCGTTTGCACCTGCGCAGCGGTGACCGTCCTGCGGCTGCGGGGAGCGGGATGGGCCCGATTCCCCGGTGATGCGCCGGGGCCGTCTATCTGGCATGGCTCCCGTAATTTTGCTTGCCATTTTAGCCAATAGCGGTCCCGTAGCCTAGTGGTCAGGCAGAGGTCTGCAAAACCTCGTACGGCGGTTCGAATCCGCCCGGGACCTCAGGGGTCGGAGAACACAGCAGCATGGCATGATCGGGACAACGTCGGACTTGCGAGTTGGCGCTATCGTCAAGTACGAAGGTGAGCTCTACCAGGTGCTGGAAGTTGAGCACCGTACACCGGGCAACAAGCCGGGCTTTTACCAAGTCAAGATGCGCAACCTGCTCAACGGGCGCTTGCTGGAGAACAAATTCCTCTCAGGCACCCCGATTGAATTTGCTCGCCTGGAGCACCGTCCGCACCAGTTCCTGTACCGCGATGGCTCGGTGTTTGTCTTCATGGACACCGAGACCTACGACCAGCTCCCCATTGATGAAGCGGTCGTTGGCGAAAGCGCTCGCTTTTTAGCAGAAGGGCAGGTGGTGAACCTGGTCTTCCATGAAGACCAGGTGGTGATGGTAGAGCTGCCTCCACACGTCACTCTGCGTGTGGTCAAAACAGAGCCGGCCGTCCGGGGGAATACCGTTACAACGGCACTCAAACCAGCAGTGCTGGAGACAGGGGCGACAGTCCAGGTTCCGCTCTTTGTGGACGAAGGGGATGTCATCCGCATAGACACGCGCACAGGCGAGTACGTCGAGCGCGTCAAAGAGGCGTAATCCCGAACAGATCGGGGAGGGGTGATGGACCTAAACTATCTACGGCGGCTGCTGCGCATTTTCGACGAGAGCACGGCAACGGAGCTCATCATTGAAGAGGAAGGCATCAAGCTGCACATCGTCAAGCAGCGGCAGAATTCCAGTACCGAAACAGCGAGCGCGGGCGCTCCTGTCGTGCTGCCCGTTCCTGTTCCATCGTATGCTCCCTCGGTTCCGGTACCAGTGCCTCCTGCTCCGCTGCCGGTAACTTCTCCTGTGGCACCACCCAGCAGCGAAGGGGCTCCGTCACAGCCGGCAGCAGCAGAAGAGCCCAAGCCCGAGAAGAAGCTGCATGAAATCCGCTCCCCGATTGTGGGGACGTTCTACCGCGCTCCTGCTCCAGATGCTGAGCCGTTTGTTCAGGTTGGCAGCCACGTCACCCCTGGCACGACCCTCTGCATCATCGAGGCAATGAAGCTCATGAACGAAATCCAAAGCGACGTGGCGGGCACGGTGGTCAAAATCCTTGTGGAAAACGGGCAGCCGGTGGAGTACAACCAGCCGCTGTTTCTCATTGAGCCTGATTGAGCTCCAGCATGAGCCTTTTTGCCGTCTTTGCACAAGCATTGGCGCGGACGCGGCAGCGTGTTGCGCAGGTCCTCCACAGTTGGGGAGCTCACGGGCACGATACGGCAGCACTCCTTGCGGTGGTAGAGGAGGCACTCCTGCAGGCAGATGTTGGTGTAGAGGTCACCGAGCAGATTCTCTCCCGGCTCCGGCAGCAGCTCTCGCAGAACCGGGAAAGCACGCTCGCTGCGAGCGCCGAACAGATACTACGCCGCGTACTGCGTGAGCTCTTGCCAGCCCCGCCACCAGAACGCTTCCCCGGAGCCCCAACGGTTGTGCTCGTCGTTGGAGTCAATGGCTTTGGCAAGACAACCACTGTGGCGAAGCTGGCGTACCGATGGCAGCAGCAGGGCAAGTCCGTGCTCTTGGCAGCAGCCGATACCTACCGGGCAGCAGCAATTGAGCAACTGCAGCATTGGGCGGAACGGTTGGGAGTGCCGTGTGTCCGGCACCAGTACGGTGCCGATCCTGCAGCCGTGGCGTTTGATGCTCTTCACGCCGCGCGCTCGCGTGGCATAGACATTGTGCTCGTCGACACAGCCGGGCGCCTCCACACGAAGACGCCTCTCATGGCAGAGCTGGAAAAGCTCGTCCGCGTCGTCCGGAAAGCAGAACCAACAGCACCCCACGAAACCTTCCTCGTACTGGATGCCTCCGTGGGGCACAACGCCATTTTCCAAGCCCACGAGTTCCTCCGCCACCTGCCTCTGACAGGAATTGTGCTGACCAAGCTGGATGGGAGCGCGCGAGGTGGAATGGCTGTAGCCGTTGCCCAGCGGTATGGCTTGCCCATCCGCTATGTCGGGGTTGGGGAAGCCGTGACGGACTTGGTCCCCTTTGACCCCGATGCCTTCATCGAGGGGCTGCTAGCCGGGATATGGCAGAGCGAAGCGCTACGATAAGAGCTGCAGAAACGGTGTGCTCCACCACCGTTCTGCTACCCACGCAACACCCCACATCACAATCCCGATGCTCAGCGGGATGGAGAGATTATCATCCATGCGCAGGCGGATGGAGGCAGCTTCCGCTAACGTCCCAGCACACGCCCCGAGAAAGCCTGCAAGGAAGTAGCTCCACGGTGCTTGAAACCACGCACCCAGAGCGCCCACAACCAGCCATGCCGTCAGTAGGAACGCAGCAGAGCCTTCTGCGGATTTATCCAGAAACCGGTGACGTCCCCAGAGTTTGCCGACCAATGCCGAAGCGATATCGGAGAGGATGAGGATGGCGAATGCAGTGACGGCAATGATTTTCGGAAACAGTGCGATGCAGAGGCATGCAGAGATGAACACGTACGATGCGCCGTTGAGGAGGAGGCGCCGAGTTTCCAGTTCGTGGGGACGGAGGAGGAAGCCGAACACGCTCAAGACAAGCCGGCGGACCGGCACCACGTAGTGCATCAGGACGTCCACAGTCACGAACGCTACCATCAGCGGGATGAGAATCGTCAAAGCCGTGCGTTGCGACACGAACACATATCCCAACGGGATGGACAGCGAGAGCAGATGGATTGCCTTCCGCACAAGCTCGCTCTGCAAAGAAATGTCGTCCGGACGCTGCATAGTCCCCACCTCTGCCGCTGACAGATGCTGACCGAATTCGCGCCAGCAAAGCTCAACCTTGCGCTCTGGGTCTTAGGGCGCCGTCCCGACGGCTACCACGAGCTCCTCAGCCTCATGGTACCTCTTGACATGGGCGATGAGCTCGCCGCCCTGGAAGCAGCCGAACTGACCGTGCACTACGAGCCACCACACCAGTTTGACCCTGACCTTGTGATGCAGGCAGCGTGCCAGCTACGCGCACGGCTGGCACAGGCTCAGGGCGCAAAAATATTTGTCCGGAAGCGGATCCCCGTGGGGGCTGGGCTGGGCGGGGGTAGCTCCGATGCCGCGGCAACACTGCGGCTATTGCTGCGGCTCTGGCAGCAAAAGTTGCCGGACGAGGAGCTTTTCCACATCGCACTGCAGCTCGGCAGTGATGTGCCTTTCTTTCTCCGACCGTGTCCGGCGCTGGTCCGAGGACGCGGGGAGCGCCTCTACCCCGTTCCACTCCAGTTACCGCACAGTTTCGTGGTGCTGTATCCGGGCTTTTCCATCTCTACGGCCTGGGCATACGCAGCACTCCAGCGCTCCGAGGAGCTCCGGCCAGAGCCCGCTATTCCGTGGGACACGCTCCTGCCGCGCCTGGCAACGGAGCCGGAGCTCTTCTCGCAGTACTTTGCGAACGAGTTCGAGCCGGTTCTCTTTGCTCGGTACCCAGTGTTGCGCCGCTTGCGGGATGCCTTGCGGAAAGCGGGAGCCTTCTACGCCGCTGTAACAGGGAGTGGTTCGGCAGTCTTTGGCATTTTTGAGTCAGCAGATGCAGCCTCTCGTGCTGCACACCAGTGGCAGGGAAGCACGGTGAGAGCGTTCGTCTGTCGGATGTACACGGGGGAAGCATGAACATTCTGGTTGCTGCGGCTGAGCTGTCGCCATTTGCAAAGGTCGGTGGGCTCGCCGATGCTGTAGCGGCGCTGGCACGGCAATGGAGTGCGATGGGGCATCGCGTCTTACTGGTGCTGCCGAAGTACCGTGCCATTGATGTGACCGCTCACGACCTCCGCCCCAGCGAGCATGTCATCGGGGTCCCGATGGGGTGGTGGACAGAGTACGCGCGGCTATGGCTGGGAATGCTACCCCAGAGCTCTGCGCGCGTCTGCCTGCTGGACAATCCGGAATACTACGACCGGGAGGGCATTTACGGCAATCCCGAAGGGTACCCGGACAACGACCGGCGGTACATCTTCCTGAGCCGGGCCCTCTTTGAAGTCGCTCATGCGCTGGGCTTCTCTCCCGATGTTATCCACGTGCACGATTACCACACGGCGGTGGCAATGCCGCTGTTGAAGCTGCTCTACCGGTGGCAGCCGCACTTTTACAAGACCGCAGGCGTGCTTACAATCCACAACATCGCCTTCCAGGGCATAAGCGAGCCGGCGCGAGTATTGCCGCTGTTGGGCATCCCTTGGGAGGAGTTCTATCCCGGCTCGCCATGGGAGTACTACGGAGCGGTCAACCTGCTCAAGGTGGGCATTCTCTACGCGGACAAAATCGCCACAGTGAGCCCCACCTATGCCTGGGAGATTCGCTCCACTCCCCTGGGTGAAGGGCTGCAGGGCGTGCTCAATCTGCGGGGGGCGGACCTGGTCGGAATCCTCAACGGCGTGGACTACACGGAGTGGAATCCCGAGCGCGACCGCTACATTTTCGTGCCCTACTCGTCCCAATTCCTGGCGGGCAAGCAGCTCAACAAGCGGCGCCTGCTGAGCGAGTGGGCAGGGCTGAGTGAATCGGAGCTGCATCGCGATTTACCCCTTCTGGGAATGGTGTCTCGCCTGACGGAACAGAAGGGCATAGACCTGCTCTGCCATGCACTGGAGGGAATCATTGCGCAGTTGGGGGTCCGCTTTGCCCTCCTGGGGAGCGGAGCGAACCGATACGAGGACTTCTTCCGGTACCTGGCAAGCCGGTATAGCCGACAGGTGTTCGTGCAGTTCGGTTACAACGAAGCGCTGGCTCACAAGATTATCGCTGCAGCCGATTACCTCGTGATGCCCTCGCGCTACGAACCGTGCGGGTTGACGCAGATGTACGCCCTCCGCTACGGCACAATCCCCATTGTGCGCGCTGTTGGAGGTCTGCGGGATACCGTCCGGCAGTACGAGCCCCAGACGGGTGAAGGGTGGGGCTTTCTCTTTGCAGACTACACGCCGGAGGCATTACGTGGGACGGTGGAGTATGCCCTGAGCTTCTACGGTGTTGAGCCCCATTGGGAACGGATGCGCCGTAATGCAATGGCGTGCGATTTCTCCGCACGGCGTTCTGCTGAGCAGTACATCCAGCTCTTCGAATGGGCGCTGGAACGCGTGCGGGCAGAACGGGCGTGAACGCTAATTTTGTTGGACCTGTCGGACAGGTGGGAGCAGAGATGTGGCAGCTCGTCATTGCCGTGGGAGCTGTTCTGTACAGCGCGGTGGGACAGCAGTTGGAATTCTTTACTGCTCGGCAGGGAGCAACGGCAGCGCTACAGAAAGCCCGGCAGGATGGCTTCGCTGATGCTCAGCTGCAGTGGGTTCTCTTCACAGGAACGGTTCCAGCGGGTGTACCCCTTGCTCCGACGTTCGATCTCCGGACGGGGCGAGCAACGATGTGGGTCTATGCTGTGCGTTCCTCGGTGCGGGATACAACGCTGGCCTATGCCGTTGTGAAGCTCCCGCTTGTAGGATTCCAAGCCTACGGTTTCGCTGGACTACCTGCGCCGCCTAATCTGCTGCAGCAGCCACTGCCATCATGGTGGATGGATAGCGACTCGCTTGTCCTCTTGCTGAACAGCAGCCCAACCTATGCTGAATTCCGGCAGCGGTATCCGGACAGTCTGCCCGATTTCGTTACGCTGGGAATGGCACCACTGCCTGCTGCACCGACGGTTACCGTTCCCCTGTGGACGGTTGTGTTCTTGGGCTCTCCGGATGACCCAACCACGAGCATGACGTGCACGGCGTGGAAGACGCCGGAGACGCAGGGAACCGACTGCATGCAGGCAGTCAGTGTCGGGGCAGAGCCGGTTGCCGAGGTGCGGCTCTTCCCGCAGCCGGCTCGGGAGTGGGTGGAGCTGGAGATGCCGGCCCACCTGTGTGGGGGTGCCATTCGGGCCTCGCTTGAGGATATGCTCGGGCGCACCTTTGCCCGGTGGGAATGGTATGGCTGTCGGTATCGGCTCCGGCTCCCATCGGGAGCAGGGATATATCGGCTGTACCTGCAGGCAGCGGGGCAGCGACTGTCGTTTCCAGTGGTGGTTGTTCCGTGAGGAAGTGAGCATGTACGATCGAGTTGCCCGGCAGGACCCCGAACTCCACCGAGCACTGCTTGGGGAGCTGCGGCGGCAGCAGATGAAGCTGGAGCTCATTGCCAGCGAGAATTTTGCCTCGCCGGCAGTGCTGGAAGCCCTGGGCTCGGTGCTGACCAACAAGTACGCTGAAGGCTATCCCGGACGCCGGTACTACGGTGGGTGCGAATGGGTGGACGTTGCGGAAACGCTCGCCATTGAACGGGCAAAGAAGCTCTTCGGAGCTGCCTATGCCAATGTCCAGCCCCATAGCGGGAGCACGGCGAACATGGCAGCTTACTTCACCTTCTTGAAGCCCGGCGATACTCTCATGGGCATGAGTTTGGCGCACGGGGGGCATCTCACGCATGGTGCACCGGTGAGCTTTTCAGGGCAGCTCTATCGGGTAGTCTCGTACGGGGTGGACCCCGTCACCGGGCGTATTGACTACGACCAGGTCGAGTCGCTGGCTCGGCAGCATCGCCCGCGGCTTATCGTGGTAGGAGCCTCGGCGTACTCGCGCGACATCGATTACGCTGCTTTCCGGACGATTGCCGACGCTGTGGGTGCCTTCCTCATGGCCGATATTGCCCATCCGGCAGGGCTCATCGCTGCAGGATTGCTCAACAACCCGCTGCCGTACTGCCATGTGGTGACCAGCACAACCCACAAGACGCTGCGAGGTCCTCGCGGTGGCTTGATTCTGGTGGGCGAGAACTACGAGAACCCGTTCGGCATTGTGGCGCCGAAATCTGGGCGGCTCAAGACAATCGGCGAGGTCATCGACAGCGTCGTCATGCCGGGTATCCAGGGCGGCCCGCTTATGCACGTCATTGCTGCCAAAGCTGTTGCCTTCGGTGAAGCGCTCACGGAGGAATTCCGCCAGTATGCCCGGGCTGTTATCCGGAATGCTCAAGCTCTGGCTCAAGCCCTCATGGAGCGCGGCTATGACATTGTCAGCGGCGGTACGGACAACCACCTGATGCTGGTGGACCTGCGCCGGCGGGGCATTACAGGGCGAGATGCCGAGCGCGCGCTCGATGCTGCCGGCATCACGTGTAACAAGAACGCTGTTCCCAACGACCCTCAGCCGCCGCTCATTACCTCGGGTATCCGGCTGGGAACGCCGGCAGTGACGACCCGTGGGATGGGCGTTGAAGAGATGCAGCTCATTGCCGAGCTCATTGACCGTGTGCTCAGCAACATCGGCAATGAGGAGGTCTACGCTGCGGTGCGTCGCGAGGTTGCGGAACTGTGCCGGCGCTTCCCCATCTACGCTGAGTTAGAGCCGCTGCCGGCTGCAGAGGTGGTTTCCTGAGCCCCTGCGCGGAGGGGTACACCGCAGAACGTCTCCCACAGAGCTGCAACAACGGCGTCGTACCCTACCTCCGTGGCAGCAAGCTGTTCCAGGGAAACACTCCGGCGCTCCAGTTCTCGGCGGAAGTGCTCCCGTTCGGTCTCCGAGGGGAAGCGGAGCAACTCTGCCAGCAGCACGTGAGCATTTCCAAGCAGGATGGAGCCATGCTGGAGGAGCACTCCCTCTACGATGCGTTGCGCGCTGCCGACGAGCTTGCGGCCTGCCGCTGTCAGCTCCCAACGGGCAGCGCTGTTGAAGCAGGCGGCAGCAAGCGTTCGCGGCGCAATGTGGCGGAAGGTTATTCCCGCTGGGGTCAGGACAAGGGGGGTAGGGGTGAAGCGCTGGAGTGCTGCGGCAATCCGTTCGTGGATGAGGCGGTAGAGGAGCTGTGGCGTGCGCTGTGCCGAGAGGCGCACGATGACGGCATAGGTGACCTCTTCAGCGTGGAGCACAGCGCGTCCGCCCGTGGGACGGCGGACGACCACAATGCGATGCTGCCGGCAGCGCTCGCTGTCCACAATGTCCTCTCGTTGATGGACTCCCAAGGAAAGTGCCCACGGACGCCACCAGTAGAAGCGGAGCAGAGGAGGTACCGATGGCGAGCGAGCACAAGCGAGCACGCGTTCCCATTCCTGGCGCATGTTTTCTGCGGGCTCGCACGCGCCATCGGTGCGGCATTCAGCGGGTTCACCGAACAGCTCC
>VAPR01000583.1_pt1 | contig 22878 bp, 21 predicted proteins | sample 3380701 | NCBI WGS metagenome assembly VAPR01 (sample SAMN11536904, study PRJNA540576) | hot springs metagenome | isolation source: hot spring wet sediment | place: Spain: Lobios | collected 2014-01 | reverse complement strand
GTTGTGTTGAGCGGCCCGAAGTAGTAGTCTTCGACGGCGAGGTTGATGTTGTCGGTGGCCAATCCTGTGTTGAGCCTGTAGGCGACACGTGGAGAAAGGTCTCGCCCAAGCTCGTCTGCGACAAAAAGCAGCGCATAGGGCTTGTATCTCTCCACCATCTCGCAGACTATGCGAGTATATGGTAGACACTGGTAGCTCCGTAGCCAAGGCTCATCTGCATAGTAGACCACGTCAGCGCCCCTTGCAATTGCTTCGTCCACTGCATTCTCCACATCATATCCTATGATAACGGCTCCAACCCTCTGCTCAATTTTGTCAGCTACTTTCCGAGCCGCGGCGATAATCTCAAGGCTCGGCCTCGTCAGCCTTCCTTTATCCAAGGCGCAGTAAGCCCACACATCCCTATACTGCTCGAGCGACAACCTTCACACCTCCGAAAACCTCCTCAACCAAGTCTTCTAGAGTAAATACGTCAACAGCTTTTTGCGCCGCCAGTGAGTCGATAAGCTCCTTGGGAAGGTTGTTTACAGGGTCTCCTTTCTTGAATGGCCCATATGTTTTCCCGTTCCATTCAAGCTTCTCAACATCTTTCTTGAAGACAAGGGTCTCGCCGACAAACTTCTGGGTTGGAGGCTTTCCTATCTCATAGCCTGGGCCAACTATCGTGGGAGAGCCCATCAGCCCCAGCTTGGTTGGGTCGGCGTTTATGTAATCGGCGTTCCAGACAAGTGGATTCTCAAGCTTATGCGGATAGCTGTGCGCCCGTGCTTTTTTCTGGCTGGTGGCCGGGGGCGTTCTCGGCTCATAGTGGTGGTCTATCGTAAGAAGACATGGAAGAACCGTCCTCATCTTCTGTATTATGTTTCCGATTTTCCTCTCAGCAATAACATGGTCAAGCTCCGGCGAAATCTCGAAATCACGTGTGAAGGCTATGCTGGGAATGGTTACGCCGAGCATCTGGCTCAACGCTTCAGCCGTCTGCGGCCCAACATTTCCCGTCTCGCCGTCGCTGGTCTTCATACCGGTCAAAATAATGAATTTTGACAAACGTTCCCGGTATTTCTCCAACTCCGCCGACACATCCTCTCTACTTATTTCACCTCTTGCATAACGGGAGAAAACAGAGTCCTTCACAGATGGTAATTTGCTGTAGATGTGGTGTGGGAGAAAGTTCTGTTCATACAGCTCTTCTGCAAGCTTGAGAGCCTCATCCACCGAGGACTTCTCAACAACATCCTTGAGCCTGTCAACAGCATCGAAATGGTTCTGGAGATATCGCTTGATCCCGCAGGCCAATGTGTAGGAAGTGGCCCATGTATCCGCCCCAGCCATGCGTCTGTCACTTAGGATAATTCTTTCATCAAAGCCTTCGAAAGATATCCTTGGCACATACTTGCTTTCTTCACGTGGCTCGACGAGGTCTGACATTATGGGGACGAGCTTGGGCTCGGGCCCCATCGTCATCGCCACAATTTTTCCGCCGACAGTTTTCTTCACATAGTAAGCTGCCTCAACCGCTTTCACATCATGTGGGTTGAGGACTAGCTCCATCTCCTCACGTCGCAGAACACCCGACACCGTCACAACCTGCGTGGTTTTAGCCGGCACGCCCTTGACGAGACAAATAATCAACATGTCAGCCTTCCCCACTATTTTCAGGCGTTTACTATTTAACTTGTTTTTCTTTCAACACAACTGCAGTGTAGCGGTCGAAGTGGATTTCGGATTCGCCGAACTGATTTCTCTTTATCAGAGGAAAAACCAGAGTTAGCGACTCTCCCTCGGTTAATTCTCTGACTTTCTCAGACACAGGGCCCCATGCGACTCCGCTGTATATTTTGTTCTGAACCTTGAGCCAGAAACGTATAAGCTGCCTCACGCCAAAACGTGTCTCAATCATGGAAAGCTGTGTCTTTCTCAGAAGCTCTGCCTGTAGACAGACGTCGACGAGTCTTCCGTCAAATGATTCCAACTCGCCCCCAAACAAAGGCAACTCTCCAACCTCAATCGACGCATCTACATCCTCGAACCGCTCCCAGTAGATATGCGGCACGCCGTTTATATCGAGAACGAAAAAATTTCTGCACAAGATATCTTGAGACGCTGTCTCAAGCTGGGGGGCTCTGTAAAATTTTTTCCCATTCCATACAACTGGGACCTCGTCGAAACATCGTGCCACAGGTCGGGCCTCTGTTGTCCCTGCTTTTTCAAGAATGCGGTTAACAAGAGAGGCGTCTTCTCCGACATACTCTATACATGTGTCATATAATGTGAAAAACTCGTTTCCGCGACGCTGCAGGTTGGCGGCGACAAATTTTTTCGCTCGAGAGCCGGCGAAGTATGAGGCGTTCTCTCTATATGCGTGAAGTATGTAGATGTCCTGTCCATCGGTTACAATCACGTCATTCAAGATGATGCCGTCGCCTGTTTTCCGTGGGCCTGTGTCAAAGACAACAACACCCCAGAAATCAGAGCTCTCTTCCCCGGAGCCCTCTCCCAACGGCTTAACAAGATTTTCCAGAGGAGGCATATTTGGCGCATCTTTTTTGATAACTGTGTTGGGTGAGAGGCGGATTGTTATCTTGTTGTTTCTCCGAACCACCGTGCAGCCGTGAGCAGCTAATACATCACCTACACGTATCTCCCGCAGAACATCTGTATCATCTCCCAAAACCTCCACAGACGCGGTGCCATCCGAGAGCTTAAGTACTGTGTACGCTCTCCCATCCTGTGATACAGCAGTCCTTTTTCCGACAACTCTGCCAGCGACGTTGATGTTCTGGAGACCAGGTGTAACATTCTTTAGCTGTAAATATTCTCCGAATTCCTTTCCCGATATAAGCTCCTGAGCGATCCTCATCTCCTCGAGAATTATGAGCAGAGCTCCGCGTCTCGTGAGAAAGGGCGAGCTCCGAATCTTCTCCTCAACCAGCCTGTCAAGAGCCGCTTTATCAAGCGACCTGTCCTTCTCCAAGATTGCTTTCTCTAGGTCTTCTTCGCGCATCCCCAAAATTGATGTTTACGATTGAATAAAAACCAGCTATGCCGTGTTTTCGGAAAATTTTTAAATAGCGTATGAAGGTGGATTTTCCGGTGTGCGTGGAGTGACAGGAGGTGGACGTCTTCCAGAGAGGTGTTGGCCTTCCAGCTGGGTGCTGCGTTTAAGCCCAGCCTATTAGGCGACAACAAGCTCGATACAGCCATATTTTATGCGAAGGTATTGGCTCGCCTTGGCTACAGGTATCTCGTACTTGACTCGGAGAGAGCCGTTGATGACTTGTCTTTGAGAGATTTCGAGGAGCTTGTCTCGGTCTGTAAATTGCTGGGCTTCCCTGAACCTGTTATCACTATTCCTGTTAGACGTGGTGATTGCTGGGAAAGGCTCGGTGCTGTGGTTGATGTTGTGAGCAGGGACGGGTTTGGCGGTGTCTGCCTTGTCGCGGGAAACTCGGCTTATCTTACTCGGGAGGAGGCTTCGCAGAAGCCCGGCAAATTGTTGCTCGAAGCCGCCGAAGTTTTTCGTAGGAAATGCCGGTTTAACCTTTTGATGGTTGGCACCGAACGTGTCGAGAAAACGGCTGCCAAAATAGCGGCAAACCATCGCGCTATACCAGTCATGCTAATGACACCCAACATCGTTGAGGAGACTAGACTTTATTCACATAATGGTTTACGGAGAGCTGTTTATGTCCCTTACTATTTTGGGGAGGAGCTTCCGAGAGATGTGGCGGAAAAGGTTCATGCCTATGTTTCGCGACGCGTCGGAGACAAAAACGTAGATGAAACTTGGCGGCAATTTGTCTACACTGGCCCCCTCAACGAATTCACACAGCTTCTACGTGATTTGTCGGCAAACAACATCGACGTCTTCATAGGCTATCCGCTGGATAAACGCGTCAAACAGCTGACAGCCCTTTCTAAGGCCGTGACAGGCTTATCAACGGCTTAGTCCTAACAACCGCTTTCCTGCGACGGCCTCTGACATCGACAAAGACCTCGGCACCGTCAACGTGAATTGACGGCGGAAGATATGCTAGGGCTATTCCTTTGTTAATCGTCGGCGAGAGGCAACCGCTTGTCACCTTTCCTGCCTCAACATCACCAACATAAACTTTGTATCCGGGCCGCGGCACACCCGGCTCCACCATCTCAACCAACATGAGTCGTTTGACCGGGCCATTAGCCTGTTTTTTCTCCAGCGATTCTTTACCTATGAAAAACCGTTTATCCATTTTGACAGCCCAGAAGAGACCCGCCTCGATAGGGTCATTCTTCTCGTCAAAATCCTGTCCATATAGCGGGAAGCCGGCCTCTATTCGGCAGACGTCGCGGCAGGCCAGCCCACATGGCTTGACACCCTGATCGGTGAAAAATTTCCAGACTTTCTCATAGAGTTCCTGTATCCCGCATAAAACCATCAACTCGTACCCGTCGCCACCGGTGTAGCCGCTTCGCGTAACCAATAGTCTGCAATCGCCCATGTTTCTGAACCCGCCCTCAAACCATTTAAAACCAGAAACATCCCCAACCAAATTTGAAACATATGCTGAGGACTTCGGGCCCTGCACCGCGAAGAAGGCGCTGCTCTCCGTGATGTCTTCAACTAACACCTCGCCCTCTATGTTATGCTCCAACCACTCCAGGACACGATTTCTCGTCAAGGCGTTTGAGACCATGAGATAACTGTTGTCCGCGACTTTGTAGACCGTGACATCGTCTATGATGCCTCCATCCATGTTAAGAATCAATCCATACTTCATCCGGCCTGGCTTCAGCCTCTCAACATCTATTGTCAGGATTTTTTGGAGAAGCTGAGTCGCGTCTGGGCCGGATATCTTTGTCCGGGTCATGTGGCTAATGTCGAAAATGCCAGCATCCCTTCTCACAGCCTCGTGCTCCTCGCGGAGAGAAGTGAATGTGATTATTGTCCGCCAGCCAGCGAACTCGCCCAGCTCCTTCGCATTCTTCTCATGAAGATGAAGCAGAGGTATTTTGTTCATTCTGTCTCCTCCGCAACATGCGCATACTGAGGGTTAAATGCATTGGGTGGGAGGCTTTGGCCTCGTTTATTCTCCCAACGGCTGTGTTGTGTGGAGCCGATTTAACCAGCTGAGGCGAGTCATAGCATTCCTGAATCACTTTGGATAGGGCTTCGTAGAAGTTGTCGAGCGTTTCCTTGCTCTCTGTCTCTGTCGGCTCTATCATGAAAGCCTCCTCAATAATCAGCGGAAAATATATCGTCGGCGCATGGACGCCATAGTCGAGGAGGCGCTTCGCGACCTCAAGCGCTCCGAGTCCAGTCTCTTTTCTGAGCTTGGCGAGGCTGACGACGAACTCGTGTTTTCTTGGACGTGTCGGGTCGTAGGGGAGTGTGACGCCTCGCAGCCTCCTCACCTTGCTTAGCAGATAGTTTGAAGACGAGACCGCGTAGAGTGCGGATCGTCTCAGACCTTCACCGCCAAGCGCAAGGATGTAAGCATATGCTCGTAGAAGAACAGCGAAGTTTCCTGTAAAGAGCTTGACTGGGCCTATGCTAGATGGCCCACCATCGTCTAATAAGTATCGTCCGTCGCCTGTTTTGACCACTCTCGGAGGAGGCAGGTATTTTGCCAGTTTTGCGACGACTCCTACTGGCCCTGCGCCCGGGCCTCCTCCACCATGTGGTGTGGAGAAGGTTTTGTGAAGATTGAGGTGAACGATGTCGAAGCCCATGTCACCCGGCCTCGCGACACCGACTATTGCGTTGAGGTTTGCGCCGTCGTAGTATAGCAGGGAATCGTTTTGATGCATGATTCGGACGATTTCTTCGATGCCTTTCTCGAACAATCCGATTGTGTTGGGGTTTGTCAGCATTATGCCGGCGACGTCTCCGTCAACCATTTTCTCGAGCATCTCGAGGTCGACGCATCCGTCTTCACGTGTTCTCACCACCTTGACGTCGAAGCCCGCCATGGCGGCGCTTGCAGGGTTTGTCCCGTGGGCTGAGTCTGGGACGATGATTTTCGGCCTCGGCTTCCCTTCTTTCTCGCTGTGGTAGGCTCTGATGATGAGGCATCCAACCAGTTCTCCATGCGCACCGGCCGCGGGAACCATCGAGAAAGCATCCATGCCCGTCAACTCCTTCAGCGCCTGCTCGAGGTTGTATAGAATCTCGAGACATCCCTGTACGGTTTCCACTGGCTGGAGTGGATGAATGTCGGCGACTTGGTCGGCGATTTGGTTGTTTACTACGGGGTTGTATTTCATGGTGCAGCTGCCGAGTGGGTAGAAGCCTGTGGAGATACTGTAGTTCATTTGGCTTAGGCGTGTGAAGTGTCTCACAACAGTCAGTTCTGAGAGCTCTGGCAGGGTGAGGCTATCTCTGAGGAGTTTTCCCGGAATTTTGCTGAGGCTTCTTTCTCCCGCCTCCCTAATCTCTCGAGGATTTGATGGAACCTTGAAACCTATGACACCGGGACGTGACAACTCGTAGACAAGTTTCTCATCCCAGTAAGCCTGACGGAACATCAAACCACACCCTTCACAGTCTCCAAATAATCCCGGATGTCCTCGACGCTGTGAACCTCTGTCACACACGTCAACACACCGTCGCCCAGTTGCGGAAAATCATCCACAATCCTGATGCCCCCAACTATTCCGATGCTTAGAAGCCTCTTCAACAGCTCCTCAGATGAGTGTCCCTCTTTTCTGTAGGTGAACTCCATGTAATGTGGGGCATTTAGCAGCGGCGCCTTTACTCCATCCACCTTCTGGAAACATTCGATGAAGTAGGCCGTCTTCTCGAAGATGTGTCGAGCGAGTGATTGAAGTCCATGTTTGCCCAGAAGCGAGAGATAGGCTGCGGCTGTTATGGCGCAGAGAGCCTGGTTGGTGCAGATGTTTGAGGTGGCTTTTTCGCGTTTGATGTCTTGTTCTCTGGCCCTTAGCACCATCGTGAAAGCTCGCCTCCCATCCCCAAGTGTCTCAGCCATACCCACCATCCTGCCAGGCATGCTGTGGATAAGCTTCCGGTCGCCGCTGCACCCCAATACCCCAAGCAGTGGGCCGCCAAAATTCATCGGAAGACCGAGCGGCTGACCCTCGCCGACGACGATGTCGGCTCCCATCGCTCCCGGCGGCCGCAGCAAACCGAGAGAAATCGGCTCTGCACCTACTACGAACAAGGCGTTTCTGTCGTGGGCAATTTCGCCTACCGCTTCAACATTCTCCACTAAGGCCCCGAGGTAGCACGGGTTCTCGACATAAACAGCAGAAGTCTCATCGTCAACCAACGTTTTCAACTCCTCCTCATCCACTTTTCCCGTCTCGTCGAATGATGCCTTAACGGGCTTGAGGCCCAACGGCTTAACATATGTCTCGGCCACACGTATTCTCCCGGGGCCACAGTGGCCTGCGTAGACGATCTTGTCTCGGCCGTTGTATCGATATGCCATTCTGAAGGCCTCTCCCAAGGCTGTGGCCCAGTCATACATGGAGGAGTTTACGACGTCCACTTCATAGAGGTCTGCGACAAGGCTCTGGAACTCGAACAAGGCTGTTAAAACACCCTGCGAAACCTCGGGCTGATAAGGGGTATAGCTTGTTACAAACTCGCTTCTTGAAGCAATCTCCTTCACAGCGGCTGGAACATGGTGTGGCCATACACCTCCTCCCAAGAAGAGACGGAGACCCTGCCTATTTTTGGACAAAATGTTTTTGACATGTTTGATCAGCTCAGGTTCGGAGAACGGACCTTCAAGACTCGGCGGAGAACTGAGAATATAACGGGATGGGATGTCTGCGTAGAGCTCCATTATGTCTTTGACACCTATCGCGTGAAGCATCTGACGCAGGTCTTCTTCCGTATGATGCCCGATGTAGGGAAAAACCTTATCCATTCCAAGCCCATAACAGTATAGGCTGCTACTTATACCGATACCGTTTAAAACAAGCCCGTGGAATCAACTCCGTGAATCTCCGCTATCCTCTGATCGTCCTCAACTTTAAGACATACAGGGAGTCTATCGGAAGAAAAGCTCTCGAGCTCGCCAAAACGGCTGAGAAAGCCGCTGAACAGACGGGTGTATCCGTAGCTGTGTGCCCATCTATGGTTGATCTTGCGATGGTTGCATCAAGTGTCTCCATACCTGTTTTTGCTCAGCACTGCGACCCCTACACCCCGGGAGCCTACACGGGCTCGGTTGTGGCAGAGGCGTTGAAGGAATCGGGGGCCGCCGGCTCTCTCCTCAACCATTCTGAGAAAAAGCTGAGGCTAAGCGATTTATCGGAATCTGTGAAACGGCTCAAAAGCAACGGCCTGATTTCTATTGTCTGTGCTGACGATCCATCGGCTGCGACAGCCGCTGCTGCTCTTGGCCCGGACGTGTTGGCGGTGGAGCCTCCTGAGCTGATTGGGACAGGGATATCGGTTTCGACAGCCAGGCCCGAAGTGGTTACGGAGACTGTTTCTCGTGTGAAGTTCCTTGCATCGGGTGTCAGAGTGCTGTGCGGAGCCGGCGTATCGACTGCCGAAGATGTTTCAAGGGCCCTTCAGCTGGGCACCGACGGAGTGTTGTTATCCAGCGCATATGTCAAGGCACGCGACCCGTTGGCCCTTCTCGTCAAGATGTGTGAAGCCGCACTCCGCTAAACAATCATCAGCTTCATTCTCCTACCTTCTCCGTCGAGAACATGGATGTCACTTTCGTTGCGATAAGGAGATGTTACGATAACCATCAGCTCACCCATCATGTTGTTTAGGTCTTCAACGGAGGGGTGCGGGGCTCCTGATGGGTGGGAATGAGCCACTCCGAGGAAAGATTCGTCAATGGGTAGCAGGTAGGGGTTGAATGAGGAGAAGCTTTCGCCATATGTTGACTGGGGTGGAAAAGAAACTTCCTCGACAAGGTAACCGGTCTTGTCTCTGCGGCCATGGAGAAGAACTATCATCTCCCTGGGGTGGATGTTGCGGGATATTTCTAGAAGAAGCGCCGCGACCTCCCTGCGCATATGGACAATTTCTCGAGCCATGTATCTATTTTCTAGGCCTATGCTGCCCCTCCAGTATGTAAGCAACAGCTTCACCTATGTAGGTGGCGTGGTCCGCGATTCTCTCAAGATACCTGAGAATGAGCATGGTAGCCATGTCGCATTTCTTTGATCCTGGATTGCTCAGACTTCGTTGGAGATGATTCTTGTAGGCTTTGTCGACAATCGAGTCAAGTTTCTCAAGCTCTGCGGCGAGCTCAAGGTTCTTCTCCACGAAGCTTTTTACGCTCTTCTCTATCATGGTTTTGACTACTTCAGCTGTTTCGAGTACCTCGGTTTTCTCACATTCATGAAGTTCTCCAAATGTGGTTATAACCTGTGATATGTCGTAGGCGTATCTGCCGAAACGTGAGAACCCATAGGCGACCTCCATGCATGAGCGAAGAAAACGTAGGTCAGTCGCCACAGGCTGGTAACGTGCTATCAGCTCAACGGCGAGGTCCGACACCTCGTCCTGAAGCCAGCGAAGCTTCTCCGAAAGCTGGAAAACTTCATCCTCGTTAGGTGTGCCTTTGATGAACCCTTCCACAGCGGCTTCCACAGCGGTCCGGCTGAGAGAAGCCATGTCGTTGAGCATGTTGACGAGCCTCTCCAAACCCAAATCCATCAGACGCGGCAAACCATCCTCAACCTATTCTTCCAGAGATGTAGTCCTCGGTCCTCTTGTCACGTGGGTTGGTGAAAATCTCCTTAGTCGGCCCAAACTCGATAAGTCTGCCTATCATGTTCTCATCAGGCATCATAACGGCTGTGTAGTCGGAGACGCGTGCGGCCTGCTGCATGTTGTGGGTGACTATGATTATGGTGTAGTCCTGTGAAATGTTGCGCAGAAGCTGCTCAATCTTCGCTGTTGATATTGGGTCGAGGGAGACGGTTGGCTCGTCGAGGAGGATTACGTCTGGGTCTACTGCGAGCGCTCTCGCGATGCAGAGCCTCTGTTGCTGTCCTCCCGAGAGCGAGAAAGCCTGTGCATCGAGCCTATCTTTCACCTCTTCCCATAGAGCCGCTTTCTCGAGAGCGTCCTTAACTTTCTCGTAAAGCTGCTGCTTGGACAGCTTCACTCCGTTAACACGTAGGCCGAAAGCGACGTTATCAAAAATCGACATAGGGAATGGGTTGGGCCTCTGGAAAACCATCCCAATAGCTGTCCTCACCGCAACTGGGTCGACATCCTTCGAGTAAATGTCTACACCCCTGTAGAAGACCTTGCCCTCCACCTTTGCATCAGGTATTAGGTCATTCATTCTGTTGATGCATCTGAGAAGGGTTGATTTTCCGCATCCCGAGGGCCCTATGATGGCTGTTATCCGTGACCGCTCAAACTTGAGGTCGATATCCTTTATGGCGTATTTTCGACCATAGACCACTGCTAGGCCGACCGTTTCAACAACAACTTTCCCATCCTGTGACAAATCCATAGATTCTCTCTCCGCCAATAATTTTTTCAGCATCGTCATTTAAAGCATCACCCTCCTTTGGTAACGATACCTAATAGCTATTGCAGCGGCGTTCAGCATCATCAGCAAAGCAAGTAGAACAATTATCGCTGCAGAGGATAGTTCTTGAAACGCGGGCTGAGGCCTGCTCACCCAGTTGAATATCTGGAGAGGCATCACCGTAAACCTGTCGAAAATGGATGTGGGGTCGGTGCGTATAAACAGGAGACCGCTTATGACAAGTATTGGCGCTGCTTCCCCGATTGCGCGGGAAATCGCCAGTATAGCGCCCGTCATCATCATGGGAAGAGCCCTCGGAAGAATTATGTAACGCGTTACCTGTAGCTTGGTTGCTCCGAGAGCGTAGGCCCCTTGTTTCAACGCCTCAGGCACGGACTTGAATGCCTCGGCAGCTGAAACGGTTACTAGAGGAAGGGTCATTATACCGAGTGTGAATGCACCAGCTATTATTGAGCGGCCGAGACCCAGACCATAGGTGAGGATGCTCAGCCCAACAAGGCCGAAGATAATTGAGGGAACTCCCGCGAGATTGGCCATGTTGAATTCGAGAAACCTTCTGAGCCGCCGGTGGGTAGACCACTCGGTGAAGTACAGGGCCGAGGCTATTCCCAGCGGTATACTGACCAGCGCCGACAACCCAACTGTCCAAAAGCTTCCGAGAAAAGCTGAGCGCATTCCAGCTGTCTGCGGGTTAGCTGAAGGATATGAGAAAATCAGGCTCCATGAAAGCCGATCCCAACCCGTTGTAATCACGGTGAAGAGGAGAGCAGTGACCGCGGCGACGCCTATAAAGACGCCGAGAGAAAGCAGAACGGGTGTCAGGCGGTCGAGGACCTGTTTGGCCCTGTCTCTTCTCTTAAATGTGTTGACCTGGCCTAGTATCGTATCTGCCACCTCCTCACAATCGCTAACGCCACAAGGTTGAAGGCCATGGTGATAATGAAGAGGAGAATCCCTACGGCGAATATTGATTGGTATTCTATGGTTCCGTGTGGAGCGTCACCGGTGGCCACCTGCGCGATGAAACTCGTCATGGTCTGCATGGCTTCGCGTGGGTCGAAGCTGTAGAAGGGTCTAAAACCTCCAGCTATAGCCGCTATCATAGTCTCACCCATAGCACGTGTGAAAGCAAGTATGATGGCTGCTAGAATTCCTGACAAAGCGGCTGGTACGATCACCCTGAAAACTACGTCGATTTTTCTGGCCCCTAGGCTGTATGCTGCTAGCCTGAAATCCTCAGGCACCGCATACAATGCATCCTCGCTCAGAGAGGCGACTATGGGGATTATGAGGACACCTATCATGAGCCCGACCGCTAAAGCGCTGAAAACACCTGTACCCGGTATAAACTTCATCAACAGGTTAGGTGATACGAAGTATAGCGCGAAATAACCATAAACCACTGTGGGTATGCCGGCGAGGAGCTCAATGACATTTTTTATCGGGCCCCGTATACTTGGCCTGGCGTATTCGCTGAGGTAAATCGCTGTCGCGAGACCCGCTGGAATCGCAACTAGCAACGCTATGGCTGATGTGATGGCCGTGGCTGTTAGAAGAGGAAGAACGCCGAACTTCTTCTCGCTGAAGAGAACTGTCCATTCGGTGCCCGTCAAAAACTCAACTGGGGAAACTTGGCCAAAAAATATCGATGACTCCAGCAACAATGAACCCAGTATAACCATTATCGCGATGAAAGAGACCGATGACGCGGCCAGAAACAGGATGTTTACAAGTTTTGTGGCACGCTGCCTTCTCCGAAGGTTATCCAAAAAATTTTTGTCGAGAAAAATATTGTGGGACATTTTCTCCCCATTTAATGTGGTCCTGCGTTCTTGTTCTTTAAGGTTGTCAGCTCAAAGAGTCCATCTGTTATGCCTGCTTTCAATAGTGCCGCTGCTTTTTTGTAGTAGTGGTCTGGAAACGGTGTATAGGCTACTTTATGCGCGAGCCTAGCCCCGTTTTCGACATAGTAGATTACGAATTCTCTTAGATGCGGCTTGGTTTCCCATGATTTCTTGTTGACGTAGATGAATAATGGTCTGGATAGCGGATATGTAAACGTGCTCGCGGTTTCATCGCTTGGTTCAACGCATTCTCCGCCTACTTTGTCGTCTTTCACTTTCAGAACCTTAATTCTGTCTTTGGCCTCTGCGAAGTATGCGAAGCCGAAGTATCCCAGGGAGAGCGGGTCTGACTCCACACCTGCTACAAGGACGTTGTCATCCTCCGATGCCACGTAATCTGTTCGGCTGGCCTTGGATTTTCCAACCACTCTTTCGGTGAAGTAGTCGAATGTTCCGCTGTCCGGGCCCGCGCCGTAGAGTTTGATAGGCTGGTTTGGCCATTCTGGTCTGATGTCGCTCCAAAGTTTGACGGTGCTGTCGGGTTTCCAGATTTCCCTAAGCTCAGATATGGTTATGCAGTCAACCCAGTTGTTCGAGGGATGTACTACGACAACGAGGGCGTCGATAGCCACAGGTACCTCAATCCACTCTATCCCATTTTTGGCTGCTGTGTCGGCCTCTGCAACCAGTATTGGCCGGGAGGCGTCGTTGATGTCTGTTTCACCGATGACAAACCGTTTAAAGCCGCCGCCTGTGCCCGATATGCCGACGCTGATAGTTACTCCGCTGTGCAGGTTCATGAACTCTTCAGCGGCGGCCTCGGTTAGCGGGTAAACGGTGCTCGAGCCGTCGACCTCTATGTCTCCCTTAAGCTGTTGCTGAAGAACTGTCCCAGTCAATGTTGTTGTCACTGTTATTGTCTCGGTTTTTGTCACCGTTCTCCCCTCGCCTGTTGCTCCACCTCCGAACAAAGTAGGACCAGTCACGATGCCGGCAAACAATCCTATTACCAGAGCCGCAACAATTCCTCCCACGAAAGATGCTGAGACACCTTTTTTCCAGTTTTTCATGGCGGTCGAGGGGGTGTTACCCCACGATATATAGATTGGCGGGCTGGAATATTTTCCTGAAATATGTCTATATATCGGCCAAAACTGGACAAAAACATGGAGACAGAATACACAAGACGCGTCCAGAAAACAGGCCGCTCCACATTTATAATATCTCTCCCGAAAGATTGGGTTGAGAAGAATGGGCTCAAGAAGCTTGATACTGTGAGGGTTGTTACGCTGCCGTCTGGGCTGCTCATAACCACAGATACTCAGGAACAGGGCCGTGAAACTGTTATTAGGCTCAAGGGCGGTGAGACACCTGACGAGGTTGTGCGACTCTTCTTCTCAAAATATCTCGACGGCTGCGACAAAATACGGGTAGAGCTTGCCGGCTACTCACCGCAGACAATTTCGGTTTTGAAGGATAGGATAAGGCGGTGGCTTGTGGGTGTGGAGATAGTCGGTGAAACAGCGACGGAGCTCACGGCACAGGTTCTGCCTGTGAGTGACAAGCTGCCTCTACGTACATCGCTGGAGAGAATGGGCGAAATCGCTTCTCACATGCTTGAGGAGGCTATGACAGCATTCTTCAGAAACGACAAAGCCCTCGCAGAAGATGTTGTGAGCCGGGATGACGAGGTTGACAGGTTTTACCACTTTATCACTAGACAGCTCAACATAGTTGTGCGGGACTATGCTAAGTTGAGAAACGTCAACCTCTCCGACCCAAGCGACTGCATAAACTATGTTCTCGTCGCCAAGAACATAGAGAGGGCCGCTGACCACGCCGTCACGATAAGCAACAGAACCCTCGCCACAACCAACAACACAAAACCAGACCAACGCATAATCAAGATAAACTCCAAGGTTGTGGAGATCTTCAAAGCCTCTCTAAACTCATTCCTCTATCCAAGCATCGAGCTTGCAAACAAGACGCTCTCCCAGATAGCTGAGATATCGTCGGAGATGAACACTTACATTAGTTCGCAGAAGAGGAATCTGGATTTGGAGAGGAGGCTTTCGGAGCTTGTCGTTATAAACAGCGTGCGGAGGGTGGCTGAATACGCTGCCGACATCTGTGAAGCAGCCATCAACCTAGCAACAAAGTATTCAGAGTAGAGTGTTCATTTTCTGGGCTAGTGCAAGGTCGTATGTGCTGATGCCGCCTAGGTCGTGGGTGACGAGCCAAATCTCCAGCCTGTTGTAGACGTTGAACCACTCCGGGTGATGCTGCATCTTCTCAGCCTCAATAGCCACCTTGACCATAAACCCTATGCATTCGACAAAGTCTCTGAACTCGATTTTACGGTAGAGCTTTCCATCCCTTAGGCTCCAGCCCTCGAGAGTTTTCAGGGCCTTAGCTAACTCCTCCTCTGTCAACAAACGGTACTCGTCAATGGCCATGCATGTGTTTAGATTTGATGGGATTTATCCTGATGGTTTATACACGCCGTTATTGTATAAGGCCTGCTCGGAGGACGTGGTCTGCGAGTACGAAGGCTACGACTGCTTCGACGACGGGAACAGCTCTTGGTACAACGGTTGGGTCATGTCGTCCCGGCACCACTATCTCGGTCTCCCTTCTCTCAAGCATGTCTACGGTTCTCTGTGGCCTAGCTATTGAGGAGGCGGGTTTAAACGCCACTCTCGTGACAAGCGGTGCTCCAGTTGATAAGCCGCCGAGTATTCCGCCCGAGTTGTTGGACGCCGTTGTTATTTTTCCGTCTACGAGTATGAAGGGGTCGTTGTTCTCGCTTCCCCGTAACCGTGTCGCTTCAAACCCTCGGCCAAATTCTACGCCCTTCACCGCCGGTATGGAGAAGAGAGCTTTGGAGAGGTCTGAGTCAAGACTGTCAAAAACCGGCTCCCCGAGGCCGATGGGCAGGTTGAGGGCTATGCATTCTACGATTCCGCCTACGCTGTCACCTTGTTTCCGAGCCTCTAAAATCACGTGCTTCATTTTCTCCGCGGCCTCGAAATCCGGGCACCGCACCTCGTTGGCGTACCTATTTTTCCTGATCTCGTCGACGGATAGTTGACGAGACCTCACTCCGCCTATTTCAAGCGAGTAGGCGAGAACCTCGACCCCGAGCTTGCTCAACAATTTTTTCGCAACAGCCCCCGCCATCACATATCCCGCCGTGACGCGTCCAGAAAACCTTCCACCACCCCTGTAGTCGTTGAACCCTCTATACTTGATGTATGCGGGGTAGTCGGCGTGTCCAGGCCGAGGCGTTTTGCGGATCATCTCATAGGGCCGTGAGTCAACATCCTTGTTCCAGACAAGCATCAATATGGGTGCGCCTGTTGTCCTGCCTTGGAAGACGCCTGACAAGATTTCTACACGATCCTCCTCCGTGCGGGTTGTTGTCACCAGCGACTGCCCCGGCTTTCTGCGGTCAAGCTCGACCTGTATATCGGCTTCCGACAGCTCTATGCCTGGTGGACAGCCGTCCACCAGCGCACCCACACATCTACCGTGACTTTCCCCGAAGCTGGCGACGACAAACCTCTCTCCGATGATGTTTCCCGTCATCAGCCATAGCCTCGCCGACGTTTCTCTTTAGCCTTTACCAAAACAGCAGAGGAAACCGCTAAAAATGCAGCCAAGATGAGCAGTGTCGGAAGAGACACACCCGCCCGGACGACTGAGTGTCCTGTCTCCGGTTCCAGGGTAAGCGTTTGGCTCCAAAACACGTAATCGAGCACAGCGGTTTTAGCGTCATGGCTAACTGGATGGAGGATCGCTCTCCCACTGCGGTCAACCACACCAGAGGCCTCCACAACCCCCATGCCATTAACGAGAGAAACCCGTGCACCCGTCAAAGGCACCCCCAACAAATCAGACACAACAAACTCAACCCTGTAAACCCGCACAGGTATGTTGAAGAGACCCGGGCCAGTTACTTGAAGTTGCCCCGATGTTTTGACATCGACTGAGTTAAATCCAATTTTCTCCACGGTGTATGCCCCTGTTGGAAGCCACGTCTTCGACAAAGGTTGCAGAACATATTCGAGTCGATTCATGTCATCGCGCAGCCTCATCTCCGCCGAGACGAGAAAACCTTCAGCATCGACGAAAACAAACTCCACCAACGCTTCTTCGCGGTAAACCTGTTTCAAGTATTTCGGACCATCCACGACAACTGTTATCACAGGTTCCCTGCTCTCGATGTCGCCGGCCCATCCAAGAAACAAGAATCTTCTGCCATATCCTGTTTCAACAATTTCTTCAGCGGCTAATTGGACATTCTCGCCCAAAGCGTGCCAGCTTATCTCTTCGCCTCTAAGGCCTTCTACCAGCAGCCTAGCCTCATCAGCCCAGAGCGCCACGACAGTGACAGGCCTCTCGATTGATAGGGTTGTCTGGTTTCCAAATTTTTCCCATCCGATGAAGCGGCTGCGAACACCTTCTTCATGTATTCTGATCCGCTGCCCCGGGTCAAGCAAAATTACTTCACCCCTCCTAACCCAGCCGGTTGAAACATTTACGGGAAAACGTGAAACCACTTCAACATAGTAGTAGACGTCGTATTCCGCCAGTAGGCTCACAGGCTTGTCGACAACTATGAATAGTGTTGGGCTGGAACTGTTTGCCCCACTCCAGTTGCGGAAAACGGCTTTCGTGCCGTTGCCCCATGCGATCTCTTGCAGGGCCTGCAGGTTCAAAACCTTTCCTTCTGCAACCCAACCATCAAACAGGTCGGTATCGCCATGAGTAGCCCTCGCCACAACTCTGTACTCCTTCAGCCAATAGACGGTAACATTCACAGGGCCGCGGACATTAAATCTTATAACATCGTCTACGACCTCGCCGTCGCTCGATAGAGATATGTTGTAAAGCCGCAGACGCACATCATCCCCAAGGTACACTATTTTGCTCAGCACAACAACCTCCGCCTTCTCGCCCTCGTCGTACCAGCCCTCACCCTCGAAAACGTCAACGGGCGAATCCACTCTCACAAGATACTGGCGGCGGTAAATGGCCTCTATGTTGACTGGGCCGTTGACCACAATTTTCCTGACATTCTTGTCAAAACCGTCGCTCCATCCAGCGAAGACCATCCGTGTCGCGTTCTCAAAGTCGATAAACTCTCTCGCCGTAACAGGCAGTTCCTCACCTAAACGATACCAGCCCGACACAACATCCTCAAACATTTTAACCCTCACAAAGTAGAAAACACGATAAACAGCGACAAGATCCAAATCATCGTTAACAACAACCTGAACATTAGAGGAGTCGATCTCCATCCCCGAATTCAGAACCCAGAGGTCGAAAACGAGTTTTGTCCAGTTTTGATACTGTTTCTCCAACTCTGCGGCCTGTGTGAAAACAGTTCCCCTTGGCAAGTAATAGGTGTTAACCAAGATTTTTCCGAGTTCCGACTGCATATAGACGCGGACCCGACGTATCTCAGTGATGGGTGGAACCTGTTTGTAGGCGATGGATGAGGGAAGCGAGCTTATCTCAAAAGCGGGTGGAGGTCTGTAGACGCTGTCCTCGACCCATGAGTACGCCACCGCGAGAGCATAGAGGTTGAGTGTCGAGGGATAGATTGCCGTGTTCACTCTCTCATACATGAGGTCAACGGAGTTGCTTGCGTGACCTATTCCAAGAGCGTGTCCGTACTCATGTGCCGCCACTTTGTAGGCGAGTTCAGTGTCTGTGCCTACACATGATTTTGAAATCTGTATAGTTGCGCTGGAGATTTCGTAGGTAATGCTTCTATACCTGATTGTGGTGAGCCCGCATACATTTCCACCCAGTGTCGATACAAATCTTAAGGTTATGTCTGCGTCTTCGACTGTTGTAGCAAGTGACACAGATAGCGAGAGAAGATAGTTGTAGCCGTATTCTTGGACGAATGCTCTCATGCTTCCATACCAGACCTCAACACCTCTACGAGCGGCCTCATCCAAGGCGTCGGAGCCGGATGAATAGAGGTAGACTTTTAGGGCCTTCTTACCCCAAGCGCCCAAGATTTCTATCGAGCCGCTAGTTGTCTGAGCGAGGGAGATTGTGTCTGATGGACTTTGCGTCAACAGGGTGATTTCGCTGAAGGCGTCAATCTTAATTACTGGGGCAAACGGGGTAGTCGCGAACAGCAGTATTAGGATTGTCCACACTGAGATTTCCTGATGCCTGGGGCATATAGGTTTTTAGGCGGCTCAGTCAAATGCCTTCTCTTCACCAGTCTGCATAACTCTGAGACATCACCGCCGCGTCACATAAATAGTGAGGGGCTTATCTTAACTTTTCAGAGATGCAGCAACATGTTTTCCGTGAGGGTGACAAGGTTCTGATCGTAACGGAGAAGAAGAAAAGATACATGGTTCAGCTAAGAAGCGGGAAAAAGTTTCACACAAGTGAGGGGTTCATCGAGCTCTCAAACCTCATAGGACAACCGAGCGGATGCGTCATCCACTCCAACACGGGTGCGGTCATGCATGTTTTTGAGCCAACACTCCTAGACCTGCTGATGTTCTTGCCACGCACTACTCAGATAGTTTATCCGAAGGACCTTGGCTACATAGCGGCTGTTTCGGGTGTCGGGCCGGGTTCACGGGTTGTTGAGGCTGGGACGGGTACAGGTGTTTTGGCCGCTTTTCTCACACACCTAGTCAGGCCCACGGGCAAGGTATACAGTTATGACGTCAAGCTCGAGAACATCGAGACAGCAACAGTTAGGATGAGGCAGCTGGGGCTTCATGACTACATCGAGCTGAAGGTAGGCGACGTATGCGAAGCGATTCCCGAAAAGGAGCTTGACGCCGTCGTCATAGACATTCCGGAGCCGTGGAGAGCTGTCCAAACATGTTATGATGCTTTGAGGCCAAGCGGTGTATGGGTCTCGCTAAGCCCAACAGTCGAGCAAGTAATTCAAACCTATGAAGCGCTCGAGGAAAAAGGCTTCTCAGATCTTTCATGTGTTGAGCTGCTTCTCAGAAACATGAGGGTGAAACGTGGCATGACAAGGCCCGAGTTCCTCATGAGAGGGCACACAACATATATAGTCACAGCCCGAAAACTAATACGCTAAACCCCTGAAAGAGACCTGATCGCCTGCACTATCTCCTCAGCCGCCGCCTCAGCATGTTCAAAAGGCCTCTTCTGCTCATACCGCAGTGAAATTACCTTGAGATAGCAAGCCGCCGTGTTAGCCGCGGCTGCAACGAATAACTTTCCCATCTGCTGGTCCGCCTCAATCACTTCAACGCTGTCTGTCTCACGTCTCCGGTCAACACCCTCAGTAGCGTCCTTAAGCCTCCTACTAAGAATGTCCTCGGGCCTACACTCGATAAAAACAATCAAATGAGGGTTCATCACCTGAACCGCTTCAGAAGGCAGCCCAGGATAATAGCCGAAGGGAGTTTTGATAACAGAATGTGTATCAACTACGACATGATTCATCTTGGCTATCCTCTCCGCAGCACTCATCTGAAGCCTTTGATAATCCTTGAGAACAAGCTTTTTCCTCATTTCATCCCTGTGAGCGATGCCATAGAGCTTAGCGGCCTCCTCGAACATTAGGTCGCCAAAGTTGACAACACTCAAGCTAGGCATCTTTTCCACAACTTTCTTGATGGTTGTTGTTTTCCCAGAACCGGGCAAAGCCGTGACTATAACCCTCACAGCCAATCAAAGAAACTTCGCGCTAAAAATATCTAACCTCCACGGAGCTCCAGCTGTCTCTCGAGCTTCTGCTTGAGCGATAGGTATTCGCTTTGCTTGAGTTCGCCTATTTTGTACCGCAGCTCCAGCTTGCTCAGCTCCTTCTTTATTTTCTGATGCTGTTCCATCAAAACCTCGAGAGCCTTCTGAGCCGATTGAACATCCTCCTCAAACATGTTTATGAATTCCTGAGGCATTCCGAGTTCGCGTCCACTTGTTTTGACCTTCTGCAGCCTCTCCTCAAGCTGGGCCTTGAATGTCGGCAGGTCGGCTAGCCTAATGTTGAACGGGTTGCGGAGATACATCAGCTTGGGCTTCAATCTCCCCATCTCCCTCTCTATCTCGAGCTTCTGAGTTATGTATTGCCTGTCAGGTATCTCTCCGACCTCGTGCTTCACCTTGAGCTTCTCGAGAGTAGAGTTAAGGGAGTTGATGCGCTCCTCAACCTTCGCTATCTCAGCCATTCTTCTCTCATCAAGGGTCTTAAGCCTTGAGCGGTATTCGTTGAAAAGCTCTTGGAAAACGTCTGGCTCAGCCTCGCGTTCGAGAAAGAGGTCGATGAGCCTAAAGTACCATAGATAGACCGTGGACATCTGGTCCACGAGCCTCTTCTCCTCAACAGCCACCTCCTCTCCAGCCGGTGGCTGAACAGTCTGTTGTTCAGCGGACTCCACGGGTGTCTCCGGCTGCTGCTCGACAACCTCCTCTGCCTCCTCCACTATGGGCTTAGGTGTCTCCGTCGGCTGCTCCAATGTATAGCCGCAGTAGATGCAGAACTTGCCTTTTATGGTGAGCCTGTGACAATTTGGACACTCAATTCTTGTGGTCGCCAAACCGGTTACGCCTCTTTCCGTTACTTAAAAAGAATTACTAATAGCTTTTAAACCCATATTTGGCCATTAATACGCTATGACATCACCACGTAAAGACCTTAGAATTCAAAGGTGACCGCTGTTTTTCATGAAAATGTAAGAGTTTTATGTAAGCAGTACATGGGTATGGCGATGTCCGAGAAAGAAGCCGATATTCCGTCGGCGCCCATTCACCGCATAATGAAGAGAGCCGGAGCCGCGAGGGTGAGTGAAGACGCGGCCGATGAACTTCGCAAAATTTTGGAAAACGTCGGAGCCATGATAGCGAAAGAAGCCTTTGAACTCGCCCAATACGCTGGACGACGCACTGTGAAGAAGGAGGATGTTGAAAGAGCTGCTAAAACGGTTTTGCGCAATCTTCCAACTGGATAGCTTTAAATTATTCCGAACATTCGTCAGCGATAGGGGTTGATGTAGAATGTCTCTAGCACCAGGTCAGCCAGTTATAATTCTGAAGGAGGGCACGACACGGACGCAGGGCAGGTCTGCTCAGCGCAACAACATAGCCGCTGCCAAGATAATCGCCGAGATAGTGCGGACGACGCTGGGTCCGAAGGGCATGGACAAACTTTTGGTGGACAACATCGGCGACGTCATCGTAACAAACGACGGCGCTACCATCCTTGAGAAAATCGACGTCGAACATCCCGCCGCCAAGATGATTATTGAGGTGGCCAAGTCCCAAGACCACGTGGTCGGCGACGGAACCACCACGGCCGTCATCCTAGCGGGCGAACTGTTGAGAAAGGCCGAGGAATTGATTGAGCAGAGGATTCACGCAAGCACCATAATCTCTGGCTACAAAAAAGCCCTCGACAAAGCCCTAGAGGTCATAAACGAGAACTCCGTCAAAGTAGACCTCAACGACAGAGCCACCCTCAAGAAAGTAATAACGACAGCTCTCGGAAGCAAGTCTCTCGGCTTCGCCCTAGACAGGCTTGTCGACATAGCCGTAGACTCTGTTCTCAGCGTCGTGAAAGAAGTTAACGGTAAGAAGAGGGCTGATAAGGACGATATACAGATTGTTAAGAAAATTGGCAAAAGCCTCGGCGAGACCGAGCTGATTCGCGGGGTTGTGGTGGATAAGGAGGTTGTTCATGCCGCTATGCCCAAGCGTGTCGAGAACGCGCGTATAGCTCTCATCGACAGCCCGTTCGAGATTGAGAAAACTGAGTTCAGCGCCGAAATCCGCATAAGGGACCCGCTGAAGATAAAGGAGTTCCTCGACGAAGAAACCAACATCCTCAAGGGGATGGTTGACAAGGTGAAGGCCGTCGGCGCGAACGTGGTCTTCTGCCAGAAAGGTATCGACGACGCGGCTCAGTTCTTCCTCGCCAAGGAAGGCATCCTCGCGGTTAGGCGTGTCAAGAAGAGTGATATGGAGAAGCTTGCCAAAGCGACGGGAGGAAGAGTTGTAACCAACTTCGAAGACCTTTCACCGAAGGACCTCGGACGAGCTGGACTCGTCGAGGAGAGGAAGATAGGGGAGGATCGCATGGTCTTTGTCGAAAAATGCGAGAACCCCAAAGCCGTCGCCGTGCTGTTGAGAGCTGGGCTTGAGAGACAGCTCGACGAGGCGGAAAGAGCGTTGAACGACGCAATAATGAACATGATTGACCTCGTCGACGACCCACGTATCGTGCCGGGCGGAGGAGCGATAGAGGAGGAGATTGCGAGGCAGCTGAGACAGACAGCGGGGAAGCTGTCGGGCAAAGAGCAGCTCGCCTACCTTGCATTCGCTGAAGCTGTTGAAGCCATTCCAAGAACCCTAGCAGAAAACGCTGGCCTCGAGCCTGTGGAGATAATGGCTCAGATCCGTCACGCACATGAAAACGGACAGAAGACAGTGGGCGTCAACATCTTCGGAGGAGGCGTCGTCGACATGCTGGCCAAAGGTGTAATAGAGCCGGCGAAGGTCAAGCTCCACGCTCTCCGCTCAAGCTTCGAAGCAGC
>VAPR01000582.1_pt1 | contig 22931 bp, 19 predicted proteins | sample 3380701 | NCBI WGS metagenome assembly VAPR01 (sample SAMN11536904, study PRJNA540576) | hot springs metagenome | isolation source: hot spring wet sediment | place: Spain: Lobios | collected 2014-01 | reverse complement strand
CCCGGAACCCCGCCCATCGCGCTGGCCGAGACGGCGACGACCGGGAGATTCGGCGGAGGCAGCTCCTTCGGGATCTCCTTCGGAGCGACGAACTCCGTAGGCACCACGACAACTTTAGCCGCGGCCGGGACGGCGGCACTCGGTGGCGGTGGTGGAGGCGGTGGCGGCGGAGGCGGCGGCGCCACTAGGGCCGCCGAAATGAACTGTTCCTTCAACTCCGGATTCACGAGCATGATGCTCGCCACGATGGCCGTCACAACGACGAAGGAGTACACGACCATCGTCGCCAGGAAGAACCACTTCGTCTGCGACTGTTGCTTTTGCGTCGTTGACTCGATCAGAGACCATTCAAACATAGGCCCCCCCGTGCGCGTGATGCCGATGGGTCAAGGGACGGAATGTTCCCACCTGCCCCCCGTTCTGTCTCACAGGCCAGCAACCAGCCATAAGTATACGGCCTCTCCCCAACGGGGTCAAGACTCCCACCTGTTCTCTGGTGCGTCGCGTCAAGACCACGTACCTTCAGCGGGAAGCCGTCGCGCGCCGTTCTTTCCGACTCGCCGCCGCTTCGGCCACCTTCGGTCGGGCCACGGGCCGTCTCGCCTGCCGTTGGCTGCGCCATGTCTGCCACCAGAGCATGATCGGGCTCGCGATGGCGATGGACGAGTATGTGCCCACGATGATCCCCACCAGCAACGCGAGCGAGAACCCGCTGAGCACCTCGCCGCCGAAGAGATAAAGTGCCAGGACGGCCAAGAGCGTCAATCCCGACGTGAGGATCGTTCGTGAGAGGGTCTGATTGATGCTGTCGTTGACGATCTTCACCAAGCCCTCGCGCCGCCGCAGCCGCAGGTTCTCGCGGATGCGATCGAAGACGACGATTGTGTCATTGACCGAGTAGCCGACGAGCGTCAGGAGGGCGGCCACGACGTTGAGCGAGATCTCCTTCTGCACGAGGGAGAAGATGCCGAGCGTGATCAAGACATCGTGGAAGACGGCGATGACCGCGGCCACACCGTACACCCATTCGAATCGGAAGGCGATGTAGATGAGCATGCCGACCAGCGACGCGAGCGTGACCGAGATGGCGCGTTGTCGCAGTTCCTGTCCGATCTGCGGGCCGACGATCTCAGCGCTGATCATCGCCGCATTGCCGGTGAAGAAGCGTTGCGGCAGCCACTGAAGAAGGGCCGTGGGGACGTTCTGAACAGCGCGTAGATCCGCGAGGTCGCGCAGCAGGCCTCCCTGCTCGCGATCCCGATACTGGATGATGGCTTCCGCATATCGCGTGTATTCGAGCTCGGCCGCGGCGCGACCCGAGCCCGGGATCAGGCGCAGCGGATCCTCGGCGAGAAACACCTCCCGTAACCGATCGCGGCTGATCGTGTTCAGGTCCAGTTTGGTCGCCACTTCCGAAGGCGGATTGAACGTGTTAAGCGCGGCCAGGATCGCGCGTTTCTCCACATCGAGTTCGCTCTCGGCCGGTGATCCCGTCTTCTGTCCGATCTCTCGTTGCGGGAGGCGGATCAGGACCTCGTTCTTGATGCCACTGATCGGATCGCTGATCGGTTGGATGACGACTTTGCTCGGATCAATCCCCTGCTGAGCGAGTGCTTCGCGCAGGCGATTCTCCGGCGGCGGCGCATCTTTGAACTTCACGTTCACGAGCGTGCCACCGGCGAAATCAATGCCGAGGTTGAATCCGCGGGTGAAGGCGGAGACACCCCCGAGCAGGAGCAGGACGAGCGAGACGAGGATGAACCCCCGCTTGAGGCCCATCCAGTCCACGTTCGGGTTTTTGATCAGCTCATACATAGCAGTTCAGATGCTCAAGGCTGCGGGCCGACCCCCCTGGCGCTCCAGGACCCACGCAAAGAGCGCCCGCGAGACGAAGATCGCCGTGAAGAAATTGGCGATCAATCCGGCCGTGAGGGTGACCGCGAAGCCACGAATCGGTCCCGTCCCGAAGACGAAGAGAAAGAGCGCGGCGATGATCGTCGTCAGGTTCGTGTCGAAGATCGTGGCGAAAGCCCGCTCGAAGCCCAGAGCGACGGCCGAGGCGGGAACCTTCCCATTGCGCAGCTCCTCGCGGATGCGCTCGAAGATGAGCACATTGGCGTCCACGGCCATGCCGATCGTCAGCGCGACGCCGGCAATGCCCGGCAAGGTCAATACCGCGCCCACGATCTTCATCGCCGCCAGCAGCAGGATCAGATTCAGGACGAGCCCGATGACGGCGTTCACGCCCGAGAGCCGATAGTAGAAGAGCATGAAGATCACAATCGCCGCGAGTCCGGCGATCGAAGCCGCGAAGCCCTGTCGGATCGAATCGGCGCCGAGGCTGGGGCCGACCGTTCGCTCCTCCAGATAGGTCACGCGCGCCGGCAGAGCGCCCGAGCGCAACGTCAAGGCGAGGTCCTCGGCCTCCTCCTTGGTGAAGTCTCCTTCGATACGCCCCTCATCGCGGATGGCGTCCCGGATGACGGGCGCGCTCTTGATCTCATTGTTGAGGATGATCGCCAGGTTCTTCCCGATATTGGCGCTCGTGCTCGCGTAGAAGCGTTCGGCTCCCGATGGACGGAGCGAGAACAGGATCTCATACACCGAACCGCCGGCCTGGGAGGGAACGGCCTGCGCGTTGCGGAGATCATCTCCGGTAATCACGGGCGTCTTCTCGACGACGTAGTATTGGACCGGAGGGGCGTTCGGATCGCGCCGCCGCTCGCGCGCCGGGAGAATCTCCTTGTCCGTGGGCACGGTGCCGCCCAGGGATTGACGCGCAGCCTCCTCGCTCGGGTGCGGGCCGCTGTGGACGAGTTTCAACTCCAGGCGAGATTCGGCGCGGATGAGGTTCTTCACCCGCTCGGGATCGTCCACGCCCGGCAGTTGCAGGAGGATCTGATACGCGGTCGCCGGACCATGACGCGCGATCGTGGGCTCGGCGACGCCGAAGGCATTGATCCGCTGCTCGATGATGCGCATCGCCTGCTCGGTCGCCCGCTCCCGGACGTCTCGCTGCTCCTCGTCCTTCATCTCGAAGATGAGGCGCTTCCCCTCGTTGCGCGCCGTCCATCCCGGGCCGAAGTCAAGGGTGATCCGCGCCTTGGCATCTTCGATCTGGCCGCTGTCCTCCAGGTCAATCTCGATCCGACCAAGGGCGGGCGAGGTGATGTTCGTGAACTTGATCCCCGCTTGCTGAAGGATGGAGCGGGCCTTCTCCAGATTCCCCGCCGTGACCGAGCGAATGGCGTCATCGGTCTGAACCTGCAGGATCAGGTGGCTCCCCCCGCGCAGATCGAGGCCCAGCTTGATGTTCTCCGCGAGATTCTTCTTGAGCCGATCCGGCGTGAAGTTCGCCGCGATCGCCTGAGCGGTGATGCGACCCGAGGCGTCGCGGATCTGAAGGGGACCGAAGAGCAGATAGAGGGCGATCACCGTGATGCCCCCGATCAGCAGGAAGCGATTCCGAAGCTTCCGACTCATCGCCTACTCCGCGCATGGGATCGGTCGGCTTCGAGGATCATTTCGCCGTCGCCCTCTCGCTCTCCTCTGGTCGTGGCTGCTGCAGGCCGATGACCGCGTTGCGGGCGATCTCCAGACGCGATTGGTCGGAACGGACAACCAGCGTGTCCTCGCGCAGACTGATGATCGTCCCGTAGATGCCGCCCGTCGTCACGATCTTATCGCCAACCTTGAGATTGGCGATCAGCTCCTGCAACTTCTTCCGGCGCCGACGCTCCGGCAGGATGATGAGCAGATAGAAGATGAGAAAGATGAGGAGCAATGGGACGAGCGAGAGGAAGGCATTTCCCGCCTGCAGAAGGATTCCCGCGCTCATAATCTGCCCGCTGACGGCGGCCTCTTGATGACCTCCTGTTGATGATCCTCCCGGTCAACTTGCAGAGCGGCCCTCTTGGTACCGGCGCAAGAACTCCTGCGCGAACTCTGCGAAGTTGCCAAGGACGATAGCTTGCCTGATCTTGCGCATGGTGTCAAGGTAGAAATGCAAGTTGTGATAGGTGCAGAGGATGGCCGAGAGGATCTCGCCGCTGGCGTAGAGGTGGCGGATATAGGCGCGGGAGTACCGACGGCAGACCCGGCACGCGCACTCCTCATCCAGCGGGCGGGGGTCGCGGGCGTAGGTGGCATTCTTGATATTGAGCGGGCCGCGCGAGGTGAAGACCTGGCCGTTGCGCGCGTTTCGCGTCGGCAGCACGCAATCGAACATGTCCACGCCTCGCCGCACGCTTTCGATGAGATCGGCGGGCGTCCCCACGCCCATCAGGTATCGCGGGTGCTGGCGCGGCATCAGCTCGGCCACGTATTCCACCATGTCGAGCATGGCCGATTTCTCCTCGCCGACGCTCAAGCCCCCGATGGCGTAGCCATCGAAGCCGATCTCCAGAAGCTCCTCCATGCTGCGCCGGCGAAGGTCCGCGTAGAGGCTCCCCTGAATGATGCCGAACAAGGCGGCTGGCGTCAGCAAGCCCTCCGCACGAAGCTGTTCGAATCGCACTTTGCTCCGGCGTGCCCAAGCCGTCGTCAGGCGCACGGCGCGTTCGGCCTCCGCCCGTTCGGCCGGATTCCCCACGCATTCGTCCAAGACCATGAGGACGTCCGACCCCAGAGCCACCTGAATCTCAATGGCGCGTTCGGGCGTCAGCAAATGGCGCGATCCGTCCAGATGCGATTGGAAGCGTACCCCCTCCTCGTGGACCGTCCGCAGGGGGGCCAGGCTCAGGACCTGATACCCCCCGCTATCGGTGAGGATCGCTCGATCCCAGGCCATGAAGCGGTGGAGTCCACCCAGTTCTCGAATCACGTGTTCGCCGGGGCGCAGAAAGAGATGATAGGTGTTGGCCAACACGATGCGCGCGTCCAATTCTTCGAGCATCTCCTGCGTGAGCGCCTTCACCGTCGCCTGCGTCCCGACGGGCATGAAGACGGGCGTCTCCACGGGGCCGTGCGCTGTGTGCAGGATCCCGGCGCGCGCGCGCGTCGCTCGATCCTCGGCGATGAGCTGAAAGGTCACCATCGCTCCGCCCGATTCTCGCTCTCACATCTTAGCTCCATCGGGCGGAGGGCGGTCAATGGCGCGACGCACAAGCGGGAGAGCGAGGCGAAAGTGATCCGCCGGGCTTCGCCAGATCGCCGGTCTCGTGTAAGCTTATTCGCTCATTGAGCGGTGAGGACCGCCAGATCTTCGACGAGAGGAGGCGGACATGACATGGCGACGCCTTTCGGCCGATGAGGTCTATCGGGCGTGCGATCCGAGCGTGTTCGAGTTCGAGACGACCGAGCATCTCCCCCCTCCGGAGGGGTTCATCGGGCAGAAGCGCGCCGTTTCGGCTCTTCGCTTCGGCTTGCGGATGAAGAGCCACGGCTACAACCTCTTCCTCGCGGGGCCACCGGGGACGGGCAAGACGAGCTTGATCCGCGCCATGTTGGAGGAGATCGCGCGGGATCGGCCCGTGCCGGGGGATATTTGTCTGGTGCATAACTTTCGCGATCCCGATCGGCCGCGTGCCCTCTATATGCCGGCGGGGATGGGGCGGCAGTTGAAGCGCGACATGGAGGGGCTGCTGGAACAGCTCAAACGAGAGATCCCCCGCGCGCTTGAGAGCAAGGAGTATCAGGAGCAGCAGACGGGCATCATGCGCGAGTATCAGCGGCAGAGCGCCGCTCTCTTTGAGGAGTTGGAGCGGCGGGCCAGCCGCGAGGGGATTCAAGTGCGGGTCACGCCGGCCGGGATCATGACCGTGCTTCTTCACAACGGCAAGCCGCTCACGCAGGAGGAGTACGAGGCGCTCGATGAAGCGACCAAGGAGCAGGTGCGCCGGAAGATGGAGCAGTTCAATGAGCAAGTCGCCGAGCTGCTGGATCGCGTCCGCGCCATGGAGCGCGAGGCGCGGGAGAAGACGGAGGAGTTGGAGCGCTGGACCCTCCTGTTCGTCGTGAAGCGGCTGGTGGACCATCTGCGCATGAAGTACGCCAACTATTCGGAGATCCTCGAGTACCTGGATCAGGTGCAGGAGAACGTCCTTCAGGAGCGCGAGAAGTTTCGGCCGCGTCCACCGGTCGAGCCGCCGGGATTCCGGCTCGATGAGCGCGCGAGCTTCGTCGAGTATCAGGTGAACGTGCTCGTGGATAATTCCGCGACGCAAGGAGCGCCTGTCGTCTTCGAGCCGAATCCGACCTACACGAACATGTTCGGCACCATCGAGCGCGAGGTGCGGCTGGGGGCGCTCGTGACGGACTTCACCAAGGTCAAAGCCGGCTCGATCCTTCGCGCCAACGGCGGATTCCTCGTCGTCGAAGCTCTGGATGTCCTGCGGTATCCCTTCGTCTGGGATTCGCTCAAGCGCGTCATCGAGACGGGAGAGGTGCGCATCGAGGACGTGGCCACGCAGTACGGGCTCGTGAGCGCGACGGGGATGCGACCCGAACCGATCAAAGTGGATGTGAAGATCGCCCTCATCGGCAGTCCGCTCCTGCACTATCTGCTCTACGTCTACGACGAGGACTTCCGCAAGCTCTTCAAGGTGAAAGCCGACTTCGACACCCAGATGGATCGCACGTCGGAGAACCTCGCGCAGTACGCCTATTTCATCAAATCCTGTTGCGATCGGGAGGGACTCCGGCATTTGGATCGCAGCGCCGTGGCGGCGATCGTCGAATACAGCTCTCGATTGGCGGGGGATCAGACGAAACTCTCCACGCAGTTTGGCGAGATCTCGGACGTCGTGCGCGAGGCCAACTACTGGGCGGATCAAGAGGGAAGCCTCTACATCACCCGCGCGCATATTGAGCGCGCCATTGAGGAGAAGATCTTCCGCTCCAATCTCATCGAGGAACGCATCCTGGAGATGATCGCGCGCGGCGACATCCTGGTGGACGTTCAGGGAGCTGTGGTCGGGCAAATCAACGGGCTCGCCGTCATTCACCGGGGCGATTACGTGTTCGGAAAGCCCTCGCGCATCACCTGCCAGACGTTCGTGGGGCGCGAGGGCGTCATCAATATCGAGCGGCGCGCGCGCTTGAGTGGGAGCATCCACGACAAGGGGGTCTTCATCTTGAGCGGGTATCTGGGCGCGCGCTACGCGCAGGATAAGCCGCTCAGTCTGGCGGCGAGTCTGGGCTTCGAGCAATCCTACGAATTGGTCGAGGGGGACAGCGCCTCGGCCGCGGAGCTGATCGCGCTGCTCTCGAGCCTCGCGGGGGTTCCCCTCAAGCAGAATCTCGCCATCACGGGCTCGATCAATCAGAAGGGGCAGATCCAGCCCATCGGCGGCGTGAACGAGAAGATCGAGGGGTTCTTCTACGTCTGCAAGGCGAAGGGGCTGACCGGCGATCAGGGCGTCATCATCCCGCATCAGAACGTGAAGAACCTCATGCTGCGTCGGGAGGTCGTCGAGGCCATTCGCGAGGGGAAGTTCCATATCTACGCCGTCGAGACGGTGGATGAAGCCCTGGAGCTGCTCACCGGCATGCCCGCGGGAGAGCGCGACGCCAGTGGCCAATTCCCCGAGGGGACCGTGAATCATCTCGTGGACAAACGCCTGCGCGAGCTGGCCCGTGAAGCGCGGAAGGCCGGGGAAGAGGAGGGAGAGGGGGAGGAGGAGGAAGATGGAGGGGCGAGCGCCCGCCATCTGCGCTCGCGCATCCGGCGGGCGCGTCGCGCGTCCAGGACCTGAGCTCACGCACGGGGGGAAGAGGGGCATCATGGAACGGATGGAGGCGAAGAAGCGAACGTCGTTCAAAACGGATCGGTTCACCGAGTCGGTGATTCGCGAGATGACGCGCCTGGCCATGGAGTATGACGCGATCAATCTCGCTCAGGGCTTCCCCGACTTCCCAGCTCCAGAGGAGATCAAGCGCGCCGCGATCGAGGCCATTCGCGCGGACATCAATCAGTACGCCATCACGTGGGGAGCGCGCGCGCTGCGCGAGGCCATCGCCGAGAAGGTGCGGTGGTATCTCGGCCTGGACGTGGATCCGGAGACGGAGATCACCATCACCTGCGGTTCGACCGAGGCCATGATCGCCAGCATGATGGCGGTCGTCAATCCCGGCGATGAGGTCATCATCTTCGAGCCATTCTACGAGAACTACGGCCCCGATGCGATCCTCGCCGATGCGCGCCCCCGATATGTCCCCCTCTACCCCCCCGATTGGCAGTTCGATCCGGATGAGCTGCGCGCGGCCTTCACGGCGCGGACCAAAGCGATCGTCATCAATACACCGAATAATCCGACGGGCAAGGTCTTCACGCGAGAGGAGCTGCAGGTGATCGCCGCGCTCTGCCAGGAGTGGGACGTCATCGCCATCACCGATGAGATCTACGAGCACATCCTCTACGACGGGGCCGAGCATATCGCCATCGCGACACTCCCCGGAATGCGCGAGCGGACGATCACGATCAACGGGCTCTCGAAGACCTACAGTGTGACCGGCTGGCGCATCGGATACGCCATCGCGCCGCCGGAGATCACCTCGGCGATCCGCAAGGTTCACGACTTCCTCACCGTGGGGGCGGCTGCGCCGCTTCAAGAAGCCGGGGCCGTCGCCTTGCGCCTCCCCCGCTCCTATTACGAGCGGCTCGCTGCCGAGTACGCGGCACGGCGCGACCGGCTCCTTCGCGCTCTGGAGGCCGCGGGCTTCGGCGTCTACAAACCGCGCGGGGCCTATTACATCATGACCGACATCAGCCGATTCGGATTCGCCAGCGACGTGGAGTTCGCCCACTATCTGGTGCGCGAGGTCGGCGTCGCCGTCGTCCCCGGCAGCAGCTTCTACGAACATCCGGAGAGAGGTCGGCAGCAGGTGCGGTTCTGTTTCTGCAAGAAGGACGAGACGCTGGAGGCCGCCGCTCAGCGTCTGCTCCGCCTGCGGGAGCGGTGGAGAGGGTGACATCCCCCCCTAATCGCCTGCGGGCGATCCGGCGCAGCCGACTCTTTTGAAGCGATCGGCCCTGAGCCCTTTGCCCGGCCCTACCTGGTCAGAGCTGCTCCCACAGGGGATAGCACCGAAGTCAAAAGAGGTCGCAGGAGCGCCTGCTCCGCCTATGCGGGCGCATCCCAGGAGCCCATCCGTTCGCCGAAGATTCCGCGAAGGATGAGACGTTGAAGGCGCGCGCGTTCGGGAAGCCATCGGAGCACCCAATCGTTCACCTCCCCGATAGCGAAGCGAAGTCCTGCGGCCGCGCGCCATCGTCGGGCGAATCGCCGTCGAAAGGCCTGGTTGTATCGTGAGGCGAGCCTTGTCAGATCACCCTCTCGAAAGGTCGCCTCCACAAGCTCGGCCGCCAGCAGTCCGCTCTCCAAAGCCATAGAGATCCCCTGTCCCATGAACGGATCCACCTGCGCGGCAGCATCGCCGATGGCCAGATGATCGCGGGGAAGAGCGCGGGGACCGAAGTCCAGCGGTCCACATCCTCGAAGCGGACCTTCCGGTCGCGCGCCGCGCAGTCTCTCTCTCGCCACCGGATTCTGTCGGAGCGTCAGCGTCAGGAGGCGTTCAACATGGTTCCCGGCGCGGCGCATCACCTCGCGCGTCGTGAGGGCACAGAGGTTGTAGAGGCCATTCTCGATCCGCACCAGGCCTCCGTATCCGGAGGGGTAGAAGTACAGCTCGACAGCATCGTCCAGGCCTTCCACTCCCGACACGTGCAGTTGGAAGGCGAAGAGTCGCGAGCGCCCTTCTCCGATCGAACAGGGGGATCGCGCGCTCAGCGCGCGCGCGCTTCCGCTGGCATCTATGATGATGGGAGCACAGAGGGCGGCGCATTGTCCCGAGGGCCGCACGCGCGCGGTCACGCCGATGGTTCGTCCCCGCCGCGAGATCGAATCGGTGACGAAGACGCCTTCGAGGACATCGGCGCCCAGCGCGCGCGCATGTTCGAGCAGGAGCTGATCGAGCGCCGCGCGACTGATTCCCAGACCGAATCCTCGGCCTCCGGGAAATCGGTTCAGAGGGACACGGTAGCGCGAACCGCGCGCGGAGACGAAAACAGCCTCTCGCACGGGGCGGGCTCCGGCGCGGAGCGCGGTCTCCAGAAGGCCTTGTCGTTCGAGCAGAGCGACGCCGCTTGGCGCGAGGAATTCGCCACAGAGTTTCGCGCGGGGGAACGTCGCGCGGTCAAGTACGCCTACGCGATAGCCGCGCCGGGCCAGCTCCGCCGCTGCTGTCGAGCCCGCCGGCCCCCCGCCGATGATGAGGACGTCCCAGATCATCGCTCGCCGATCAGGATGAACCGATAGGGGAAATGGCGATGCAGCGAGAGCGCGCGCAAATCGAGCGCCGCTTTCAGCTGCTGGCATTCCCGCACGGTGAATCCTCGAAGGATGGAGATCGGGCCATCGTGGCGCACGAGCCGGCTGCGGAAGAACAGGTGCGAGAGCGCGCGAAAGCCATAGTACGCGACAGGATGTCGCCGCAGATCGTGAATGAGGAAAGCCTCACGCGCCAGCTCCGCCAGACGGCGGAGGAAGGGGAGGATCTCCTCATCCTCCAGGTGGTGAAGGAATTCGGTGGCGAGGACGAAATCGAACGCTTCGCGCGGGAAGGGCAGTTGCCGCGCGTCGGCGCGCACGAGGGCGATCTCCGGATAGTGTTCGATCTGCTGACGCGCATAATGCAGGACGGGCCAGCCGAGGTCCAGGGCTACGATCTCCACCTGCCGCCCGTGTCGTCGGGCCCATTTGGCGATCGCGCGAGGGATGTCGGCTGCCCCCGTCGCGACGTCCAGGATGCGCACCGGAGCGCGCGTCAGGCGCTCGATCCTCGGGAAGAGATGCCGTGCCAGAGCCGATCGCACGCGCAGCGCGCCGTTGATGCGCTCCAGGTCGCGCAGCGCGGCGGCGACGTCCGCCAGCGGCGCGTCGAGATCATCCATCCATTCCCGCGCCCTCGCGCGTTTCGAGAAATCGGGGAGCACGCCCACGGTCACCCCTCATCCGCGCCCACGACGAGCGCCGCATTCTTGGATCCGAAGCTGAGGCAATTGACCAAGGCCACGCGCACCCGCGCCGTCCGACCGCGATGCGGCACGTAATCGAGATCGCATTCGGGGTCCGACTCGTCGAGATTGATCGTCGGATGAATGAACCCCTCTTGTAGAGCCAGCAGCGCCGCGGCCAATCCGGCAGCCCCGCACGCTCCTTGCGGATGGCCGATCAGGGATTTCGTCGCGCTCATCGGGATGCGGCGAGCGTGTTCGCCGAAGGCGAGCTTCACGGCGCGCGTCTCGATCCGATCATTGAGCACGGTGGATGTCCCATGCAGGTTGATATAATCCACGTCGGCGGGGGAGAGCCCTGCTTCTTCGAGTGCCAACCGCATGGCGCGCGCGGGCTCCTCACCGCTTTCATCCACGCGCACGCGGTGGTGGGCGTCGCAGGTCGCCCCGTAGCCGAGGATCTCGGCATAGATCCTCGCGCCGCGCCGCCGCGCGCGCTCCCGCTCCTCGAGGACGAAAATCCACGCGCCTTCACCGAGGACGAAGCCGTCGCGATCCCGGCTGAAGGGGCGCGAGGCGCGCTCGGGCGCATGATTCCATGAGGCCGTGAGCGCGCGCATAGCGCAGAAGGCCGTCAGGATCCCATGCGCGAGCGGCGCATCCACGCCTCCGGTGATCACCACATCGGCGCGCCCCAGCTGAATGGTCTGGGCCGCGTAGGCGATGGCATCGGTCGCACTGGCACATCCGGTCGAGATGACGTGACTCATCCCGTGAAATCCGAACGCCGTCGAGAGTTCGCTCGAGAGCGTCCCGATCGTAGAGCTGGCGATCGTATAGATGCTCGCCCGCTTCGCCTCGCCGGTGAAGTAGTATCGGTACTGCCGTTCGGTGAATTCGAGTCCGCCGCCTCCGCTGCCGATGATCACGGCGATGCGGCGTCGTTCGTCTCGGGAGAGGTCCTCGGGGCGAATCCCCGCATCTGCCAGGGCTTCGCGCGCCGCCCACAGCGCCATCGGAACGACACGCGGCACATGCTGCCGCTCTTTGGGGGGCATGATCTCGTAGACGTCAATGCCTGTGACCTCGGCCGCGATCTGCACGGGCAGGTCCGAGGCGTCAAAGCGCGTGATGCGTCCCACGCCGCTTCGCCCCTCCCTCAAGGCCTTCCAGAAGGCCTCTCGCCCAACGCCGTTCGGACTCAGACAACCGACCCCGGTGATGACCGCGCGACGGGAGACACTCAGCTCATGCCTCATCGGGCCGATCCTCCCCGAGCCCCCGCTCCTCCTCGCCTTGCGCGGCTCAAGTATAAAGCTGTCCCCATCGGCGGGGCAAGACGGGGTTCCCAGGGAGGCGGGCGGTCTGTTTCAGCGCGGGGGCTTCGGCCGCTCGATGGGGAGGTCTTCGCGCGTGCTCCAATCGTGCCAGGAGCCGTAGTAATTGCGGCTCTTCGTATACCCGAGCAAGCGCAATACAAAGAGGGTGTGCGCGGCGCGCCCTCCACCCTGGCAATAGGTGATGATCTCCTTGTCCTTGGTGACGCCCAACGACTCGTACAATCGGCGTAACTCAGCCGCCGATTTGAACACCGGCACTTCCCCTTCGGTCAGATTCGCGCGCCACTCCACGTTGACGGCCCCGGGAATATGTCCTCCTCGCGGGCCGAGGACGCGCTCGCCTCGATACTCCTCAGGAGATCGCGCATCAATGATGACGACGGCATCCGCGCGCAGCTTGCGCACCAACTCCGGCGCTGTACAGATCGTCTGTGGATTCGTTCGAACCTGAAACTCGGTGCGTTCGACGTGAGGCCGCTCGCGGGTCACCGGGCGACCTTCTTTCGCCCACTTTCGCCAGCCACCGTTCAAGAGGCTGCAGGCCGTGTGCCCGTAGTAGTCGAGGATGAACCAGAGTCGCGCGGCTGCTTGCCCCCCCACTTCATCATACGCGATCACGCGCGTCCCATTGCCGATGCCGAGTTCGCTCATCAGGGCGGCGAATCGCTCCGGCGGAGGAACGTAGAGGAGGCGGTCCTCAGGATCTCGAAGCTTCCCTTGGTCCAGATGGACGGCGTTCGGGATATGCCCCTCGGCATAGGCCTCCGCCGAGCGCACATCCACAATCCGGATGTTCGGATCGTTCAGATGCGCGGCGAGCCATTCGGTCTCGACCAGCATCTCCGGGTGGGCGTAGTCCTCGCCGAATGCCGAAGAGGGCGCGCCCGCGATGGCCAGGAGAAGAAGCGCGGAGAGAAATGAGAGAAAACGCCGCCCTCGCGGCGATGGTGTTCGTGCGATCGGCGGGAGTCTCATCCGGGCCCTCCTTCGAGATGGCGACTTCGGAGGGATCGCATCGCCGCGCGATCCCTCCGAGGGGAAGTCCTCGTGCTTCACACCACCTTCAAGAAGATGACGGCCAGTGTGAAGAGCACGAGCGTCTCAATGAACACGACGCCAATGAGCATGAGCGTTTGGAGCCGTCCGCCGGCCCCGGGATTCCGCGCAGCGCCCTCACAGGCTGCGGCGATCGCGCGCGAGTCAGCGTAGGCCGCCGCCGCCGCCGCGATCGCCATGCCGAAGGCGGCGGAGACATACTTGAACGTCGTGTCGGTGATGCCCGCCCCGGCTTGTTGCGCCCATGCGGGAGCGGCGAAGAACAGGAGCGAGGCTAGGCCGATCATTCGCGTGCTCAGTGGTGCCTTCATGCGTCCTCCTTCGTCCGTGTGATGCTCAGGGCCGAGCGGGGCGTATGAGTCCTTCGACGCCCGGTATACTCTCATCCCCCTCTTCCGACGAGAGCTCCAGACGGCATCGAATCTCGGCAATCACCGCGAGCCCGCGGCCCTTCCCCGCCTCAAGCGGAGAGCGAAAGGCATCGGCGCGATGTCCTTCGCCCTCCCCTCGATTCACGCGGACGCCACCTCCTCCTGCAGCTCGACGCGCGAGACGGTGCTCGCCTCAGCGTGATGCGTCACCTCGCCGATGTAGATGATCGAGAGCATGACGAAGATGAACGTCTGCATGATCGCGACGAACAGCCCCAGCGGCATCAGCAGCACAGGCACCCCCCAGGCGACGATCTCAGTGAAGACGCTCGCCAGGGTCTCATCGCCGAAGATATTCCAGAACAGACGCATCGAGAGTGAGAGGATCCGCGCTGAATTGCTCACGATCTCGACCGGGAAGAAGAGCGGTGCGATCGCCAGGACCGGCCCGGCGAAGTGGCGCAGGTATTCGACGGGCCCGTTCTCCCGCAGGCCGACATAGTTGTAGTAGAGGAACGACATGAGCGCGAGCGCCAAGGGGACGTTGTAGTTGGCCGTCGGCGCGACCAATCCCGGAATGAGCCCCATGAGGTTGCACACCCCGATGAGGATGGCGAATGTCCCGATCACGGGGAAATACCTCATGCCGTGTGGACCGATGTTCTCCCGCATCAGATTGCGCAAGCCGCTGAAGAGCAGCTCGAACAGTTGCTGACGCGGGCTCGGATTCTCCAGCGAGAGCCGGCCAAGCAGCAGCCGCAGGCCCACGGTGCTGATGAGCACGGCGATGAAGAACATGACCACATGCGTGGGGATGGGCAGATGCGGATCGCCGTGCCACTCCGCGCCGAAGAGTCCGTAGAGGTGAGGCATGAGCGCTTGCTGCCACCGATAGACGGTGGGGCCGAAGACGTGATTCACCCATTCGACGATGGCCGGGACATGATGCGCCGCCTCTGCTCCCGCGGCTAAGAGCACGGGTTCGGTGACCGACATCTTAGTCCTCTCTCCCCAGGATGATGAGACCGATGCGGCGTCCGACCTCCACCATGACGGCGACGACGAAAGCGCAGAATCCGGCAACAAGAGCGAGGACATCCACCGCTCGGCTCCAGAAGGCGAGTCCGATCGCCCCCCAGATGACGAGCGCCCGACCACTGAAGAGCAGGATGGCCCGTCGTGAGGCCTGCCCAGATGCGCCGACCGAAGTCAGGAGCGCTCGCGTGCTTGTGGAGAGCCACCGGTAGTTCGCCCATCCCAGGATCCCCCCCAGAGCGACGCCGGCGATGATCTTCGGCTCTCCCGTCCAAGCGGCCGCCAGCAGCATCATCGCGAGCACGAGCCCCGTCATGCGCTCCAGCCGGTGCCACATCTGCCGAAGCTCGCGCTCCTCGCCGGATAGAACCGTGCCGCTCACGCCCATCGCCAAAGGGCGAAATGATAACCCGGTGGTTTCTGATTTGTCCAGGACATCGAATCGCTGGTGGAGCTCACAGCATCCAGGCTGCCCTGCTCGCCCCGTGCGTTTCACGCTGCACGGGCGAGAGAAGATGTCATCAGAATCCGGTCACATAAGGGAGCTGTGCGGCTGTGCGCTCGATCGCCGCTCCGGCTTCCAGGAGGACGAAGGTCGAGTTCCAGGTTCCTTCCAGGAACTGTCGCCGCGCGCCTTCGGGCATGTGCGCCACGAGCCGACGATCGCCGGCGTCTACGGTCATGGTCTCCAAGTTCAACCGAAGTTCCATCTCAGGATGCGCGGCGATGACCTCGCGCAGCCAGCGCGCATCCTCGGCGGAGACGGTCACGCAGGGGACGCCGATGGCCGTGCAGTTGGCGAAGAAGATCTCGGCGAACGATTCGCCGATGATGCCGCGAATGCCCCACCGCATGAGGGCCTGTGGCGCATGCTCGCGCGAGGAGCCACAGCCGAAATTGCGCCCCACAATGAGCAGGGACGCGCCCCGATAGCTCTCCTGATTGAACGGATGGTCCGGGTTCTGCTGCCGATCGTCCGCGAAGACGTGCGCCTCCAGTCCCTCGAAGGTCACACATCGCAAGAATCGTCCCGGGATGATCCGATCCGTATCCATGTCATCGCCGGGCAGCGGAATCCCGCGTCCGGTGATCTCGCGAATGATCGCCGACGTCATCCGAGCACCTCCCGAACATCCACGACGTGACCCGCGATGGCCGCGGCTGCGACCATCGCCGGGCTCATGAGCAGGGTTCGCCCGGTCGGGCTGCCCTGACGCCCTTTGAAATTCCGGTTGCTCGATGAGGCGCAGATCTCGCGCCCGCGCAGCCGATCCGGATTCATCCCCAGGCACATGGAACATCCGGGCTTTCGCCACTCGAATCCCGCGTCCTGGAAGATCTCGTGCAAGCCTTCAGCCTCGGCCGCGCGCGCGACGGCTTCGGATCCAGGCACGACCAGAGCGCGCACGCCCCGCGCGACCTTCCGTCCGCGCACGACCTCGGCCGCCGCGCGCAAATCCGACAGCCGCGCGTTCGTGCACGAGCCGATGAAGGCGACATCAATCGGCGTTCCGATCAGGCGCTGTCCGGGGCGGAAGGACATGAATTCGAGCGCCTCCCAATAGGCCGCGCGTTCGGCTTCTGGAACCTCCTCGGGCTCAGGAATGGGCTCGGTCACACCCACGGATTGTCCGGGCGTGATCCCCCAAGTCACCATCGGCTGTAGGGTCGCCGCATCGAAGCGCACTTCATCATCATAGGTCGCGCCCGGATCGGAGGCGATCTGCTGCCACCATCGGACGGCGCGTTCGAAGGCCTCGCCCTGCGGCGCGAACGGACGCCCGCGCAAGTATTCGAACGTCGTGCGGTCTGGATTGACGTAGCCGATGCGCGCCCCTCCCTCGATGGTCATATTGCAGAGAGTCATGCGCTCTTCCATCGTCATCGCCGCGATGGTCGAGCCCGCGTATTCGTACGCGTACCCCACGCCCCCTTTCACGCCGAGCCGTCGGATGATGGCCAGGATGACGTCCTTCGCGTAGACGCCGCGCGGCAGTGTCCCTTCGACGAGGATGCGCCGCAGCTTCGGCTTGCTCATGGCCAGACATTGTGTCGCCAGGACATCTCGCACCTGGCTCGTGCCGATGCCGAAAGCGAGCGCGCCGAAGGCCCCGTGCGTCGAAGTGTGGCTGTCGCCGCAGGCGATCGTCATCCCCGGCTGCGTCAACCCCAGCTCGGGCCCAATGACGTGCACGATCCCCTGCCGCCCGCTCCCGAGATCGAACAGGGTGATGCCGAAATCCTGGCAGTTCTTCACCAGGGCGACGGTCATCTGCTCGGCCAGCCAGTCGGCGAAGGGGCGCGCCTGCGAATCCGTGGGGACGATGTGGTCAATCGTCGCGAACGTCCGATTCGGGAAGCGCACCTTCAGTCCCAATTCCCGCAGCATCAGGAAGGCCTGCGGGCTCGTCACTTCATGAATGAGGTGCAACCCGATGAACAATTGCGTCTGTCCGGACGGCAACTCCCGAACCGTATGCAAGCGCCAGACCTTATCCAGGAGCGTCTCCGCCATACGCGTCTTCTCCTCGCCGCGCGAAGGGGAGATTGTAAGCCCCGTGACCGCGAGCGTCAAGCAGCATCGCCTTCCTGTATCTCCCGCAGGACGGCGAGTAGGCGCCTGACGGTGACGGACCAGCAGAAGTGTTTCTCGTACAAGGCGCGTGCGCGTTCGGCGAGGTGACGACGCTGCTCGGCATCTTCGGCCAGGGTGAGGACGTGCGTGAGGAAGGCCTCCGGGTCATCCGCAGGTGAGAGCCGGAGTGCATCCGCGCGGCGCAACAGCTCATCGGTCAGATGCCCGCAGGTCCCGACGACCGGAAGGCCGTGACTGAGTGCCGCCATGAGCGAAGACCGGCGCGTCGAGACGCCGTCGCTCGTGGGGAGGAGGAAGAGGTCGCTCGCCTGCAAATAGTGTGAGACCGTCACCGCATCCACATATCCGACGGCGAGGATCCGCTCCCGCACCGGCTCCTCGGCGAGCGCCAAGAGGTGCTCCGACTCCGCGCCGATCAGAAGCAGTCGCGCCGGCAGTCCACGCTCCAGAAGCGCACGGAGGCTCTGCAGGAGCCAGGCGCGCTTCTTCGAGACGTGGAACGTGCCGAAGAAGGCGAGGACGATCTCCCCTTCTCGAATCCCGAGCTGTCGCCGCACGCGCTCGCGATCGGTCGGCACCGGCTCGATGTTGGAGGGGCTGGGCAGGTGAAACACGCGCGCGTGCGATCGCCTCAAGAGCCGGGTCCGGTGAAGTCGCTGCATCCAGGGTTCGATGGAGACGGCGATGCCGCGCGCGGCGCTGGCGGCGAGTCCGAACATCGCGCGCTGGATCAGGGCCAGGGTCGCGGGCGTGAGGGATCTGATGGGGTCGAGCGAACGGGGAAAATCCACGTACAGTTCGTGAACCAAGAGCAAGAGGCGTCGGCCCGCGAGCCGTTCTCGAATGAGCGCGAGCGGGAAGGCCACATTCACCCCCCCTCGACCATAGGCGTGGGGCACATATTGCACGAGCACCCAATCGGGGGCAGCGCGCGCGATCTCTCGCGCGAGGGTGGCGATGCCGCGCCATCCCCAGTGCTCGATGACCCGATGTACGCGGACGCCTTCGGTCGTCGCGGACGTCCGGGCGCTCGCCTCAAGCTCTCCCGCGCCGGGGGTCGGATGGCGCGTCGTGAGCACGAGGACCTCGCAGTGGCCGAGCCGATGGAGCGATTCGGCCAAACGCTGCGTGTGATCCGCCAGGCCGCTTCGTCGCGGCGGATAGTCCGGGGAGAGCAGAACGAGCCGCATCACTCCCCTCAGGCCGACATGAGACGGACGGCGCTCATGGTCGCGCGATGAGGATCATCCGACGGCGCATCTGACCGCCGCGAATGTGCGCATCAGGCGCTCCAAATGGCGTTGCGCGTCGAACTGTTCGGCAGCGACCTGCGCCGCGCGAGCGGAGAGCGCCGCCGCCAGCGCTTCATCGGTCACCACGCGCTCGATGGCTGCGGCGAGCGCGTGTATGTTCGCGGGTTCGACCAGCAATCCTGTCTCCCCCTCGCGCACCCATTCCAGGATCGCGCCCACGCGAAAGGCGACAATGGGCGCGCCTTGCCGCATCGCTTCCGGCCCCACGCGACAGAATGGCTCCGGCCATACCGAGGGGATGACGACGACGCGCGCTCGACGATAGAAGCCGAAGACGGCGGTGCGGCTGAGCCATCCGGGGAAGGAGACGAGGTGCCGCGAGGGAACGCGCGCGGCCAAGCGCTTCAACTTCGGTTGTTCAGGCCCTTCTCCGATGAGGACGGCGCGAACCGGCGGCGTGACGAATTCGAGCGCGCGAAGCAACAGGTCTGCACCTTTGTAGTCATAGAAGCGCCCGCAGAAGAGGACAAGAGGCAGCGCCTCCGAAGTCGTCCATCGGGATTCCCTCGGGGAGGCCTCTTCATCGCGCGGAGCCTCCACAAAAGGAGGATTCACGACGATCCGCTCTTCGGAGAGGCCGACGGCCATCAGCTCATGCTTCATGTATTCGCTCGCCACCAAGAGGCGCGGCATCTCCCGCGCCACTTCGATCCATCGTTTCGTCACGCGCATGTTGGCGAGGAGGCGCCACGGTCGCCGCGTTCCGCAGGCATGCAGATAAGGCGCGATGGCGCAATACGCGCCGAACGGTCGGGTGCACGTCTGCTGCTCACGCGCGTAGAACTTCCCGCGCCCCGGACAGACATAGCGACTGTGCACGTGAACGAACGGAATGGTGGGGCGGAGGCGAGAGAAGAGGCGAAGCACATCGGCCTCCTCCACATCATGCGTGAGGATGACGTCGGGCGCGACCTGCTCCACCACCTGGCGCAGCGCGCTCTCCCGTTCGGCCCAATTCCCGACTCCCGGTCGCAAGGCGGGGACCTGAAGCCTCTCGGACGCGATCGCTCGGCGCGGCTCTCCGACGGCGATCCCATGCAGGAGGATGACGGTGTGCCCATCTCGCTGCAAGAGACGGTGGAGATCGGCGGCGTAGGTCTCCACGCCACCGATGATCGAGCCGTGCTGAGTGACGTGCACGATTCTCATCCTGTCTCGCGCGCCCGGTCTTCAGGAACGATGGCGCTTCTCTTCACGCCGCATCCTGTCCGATCCGAGGACTTCTCGATACACCCGCAGGCAGCGGCGGGCGACGGCCTCCCACGTGAATCGTTCCAGGACGCACGCGCGTCCCCGTTCACCCATGCGCCGCGCCTCTTCTGGATGCGCGCGCAACCAGCGGAGGCGATCCGCCAGCGCGCGCGCGTCATTGGGCGGGACGAGGAATCCCGTCACGCCATCCTCGACGACCTCCGGCAGCGCGCCCACCGTGGTCGCGATCACCGGCGTCGCGCACGCCATCGCTTCCAAGAGCGTCAAGCCGAAGAGCTCGGGAGCCGGATGATATGCGCCGAACAGATCCGTGGAGACGGAGGGGAGGACCAGCACGAGCGCTCGATTGTATTCGTGCACGAGCCGCTGATCATCGGCGTCGAGGATGAAGCGCACGCACTTGCTGCGCGCCAGCTCGTGCAAACGGTCCAAGAAGTCCCGGCTGCGCGCCATCTCCAGGTGCGGTTCCCACAATCGGCCGATGATGCGCAGCTCGATCGTCCCGTCCACCGCCTCGATGAGATAGTTGATCCCCTTGTGCGGGAGCAACCGCCCGACGTAGAGCACCGTCTCATACGCGCGATCGGGCAAGGGGCGAAAGCGCTCCACATCCACGCCGGCGAAGACCACATGATTCTTCCCCTCGTATCTCGCGAATCGCTGCGCGGAGAAGCGCGAGAGGTGCAAGAACCCATCCACCCATCGCCCCGTATCGAAGCGATACGAGAGGTCCCATCCGCCTCCACCCAGATCCGTGACGAAAACGCACTTGCCTGTTGCTCTCGCGTACGCGATCGAGAGCGTCGTCGCGACGACATGGAACTGATGGCAGTGAATCACATCGGCGTCGGCCAGCGCGGTGAGAAAGCGAAAGCTGACGGGATTCGTCCGCTGACCGCGCGGATACCAGAGCGGGCGAAAGACGCGCACCTCAAGAGGCGTCGCCGCATCCGCGAGCGAGGTCGTATCGCCGCCGCGCGCGAAGCTCACCAGGCGCGTGGGGGTCAACCGAGCCATCGCCCGCGCCAACTCGGTCGCATAGCGCTCTCCTCCGCCGATGACCGCATCCTCGCCGAAATACGCGGGCGAGACATGGACGACGCGAATCCCCGCGCCGCATCCCCCCGGCGCGGGGCCGTCAGCGTGACCGCGCGCGATGGCGTTCAACGACATCCTCCAGCGTCTCGGCCAGGCGGCGCGTCAATGCGCGACGCTCGTATCGGCGAATGACCGTCGCCTGCGGATGATAAAACTGGCGCGCGAATCCTTCGGGGTCAAGGGCAGCCCTTCGCAGCAGCGCGCGCAGTCGCTCCCGCTCCCGATGATCTACGCTCACGCCGATCCCCGCCTCTTCGATCAAGGTCGCGGCCAAGCCCGGAGGCGCCACGGCGAGGACCGGACGCCCGGCGGCCATATACTCGAAGAGTTTCCCCGGATACCATTTCTTCCCCCCCTCATGACTCGTCAGCAGCAGCAGCAGGACATCGGCCGCGACCATCGCCGCGAGGGCTTCGCGATGCGTCGTGCGTGGCTCGACCTTCACGACATCCTGCAGCGCCCGCTCACGGATGAAGCGGAGATTGGAGGGCGGGAGCCCGCCGACGAATCGCGCGCGCCACGGCGGTGGCGTGGGCGACTGCTCTTTGAGCCACGCGATCGCCTCCAGAAAAGAGGCGGCGGCGTCTCCCCAGACCATGCCCGTGTGCACGAGCATCGTCAGCGGATGCCGGGCGCCGGATTCGCGCGCGATCGCGCGGAAGTCGTCCATATCGTATCCGTTGGGGATGATCACGCAGCGCGCGGCCGCTTCGGGAGCGAGGCGGGCGAAATCTTCCGCCATGGCCTCGTGCACGCAAATGAGCCGGTCGGCCGACCGAAGAATCCATCGTTCCGCCCACGCATCGAGGCGATCGCGGACGGGACGTCGCACTTTGATCGGCCACAAGGTCCAGTAGTCGCGAAAGTCCACAATCAGCGGCCGATCGAGCCATCGCTTCAGCAGGACGCCGAGCAACGCCGAGGTCCACGGACTCACGGAGACCAAGATCGCTTCCACGTCGTGTCGGCGGGCGATTCGCACGCACGTGGGGAGCGCACGCCAGATCCAGTAGAAATGCTCGTCGCCCACGGGCGCCAGGCTGAAGTGATAGAGCGCGCGCAGCGCGCGATACCCCCACGAGCGCGGGACGTCCTCGCGCATCGGCTCAGAATAGGTGACGGGCTCTCGCTCGATCGCAAGCCGCGAGGCGGAGCACAATCGCCGCAGGCGCTGGCCGCATGCGTGCACCGGATTGAAAGGCGCGAGTCGATAGATGGGCAGTCCAGGCGGCAGATCGGCCAGCAACGTCTCATCCCGTTCGTGTGGAGCGAGCACGCGCGCCCAATCGAGCGTGACGACGATGGGTTCCCATCCGAACGCCCCGAGGTACTTCGCGAACTTCGTCGAGCGAAACGTGCCGCTGCTGTTATGCGGGGGGAAAGCCAGGGCGATGAAGAGGACTCGGCGCGGCATAGGCGCTCACGATGCGCTCGCCCGGCGTGTGGCTCCCCAAGACGCCCCGATCAACGATTCATAGAGGGCTTCCAGTCGCGGCGCCTCGCGCCGGATGTCGTGGCGCTCGAGGACGAAGGCGCGACCGGCTTCGGCCATCGCCCGCCATCGGTGAGCGTTCTCGATCAGCTCAAGAAGCGCGTCGGCCAGGGCCGCGACGTCGCGTTCGGGGACGAGTCGAGCGCTCTCCCCCTCGCGCACGACGGCGGGGATGTCAGCATGGCGTGTCGCTACGATCGGCATGCCCGAGGCTTGCATCTCCAGAAGGACGGTGGGGGCTCCTCCCTCATCGTCGCCATCTGTAGCGACGACGCTCGGCTGCACGAGAATGTGACAGCGTTCGGCCACCTCGCGATACGCCGCGCGGGGGAGGGCACCCATCCATCGCACGGCTTCGGCGATGCCCAGCTCCTCGGCCAATCGCCGCAATCGCGGACCAAGCGGCCCATCGCCGATGACGTACACCTCGCTCGCACGCACCCGCGCGCGCACTCGCGCGA